>LSQX01026286.1_pt1 | contig 42662 bp, 33 predicted proteins | sample 654561 | NCBI WGS metagenome assembly LSQX01 (sample SAMN04489861, study PRJNA283612) | anaerobic digester metagenome | isolation source: 4 biogas reactors fed with cattle manure at either 37C or 55C with and... | place: Denmark: Kongens Lyngby | collected 2014 | reverse complement strand
CTGCAAACTGAATAACATTGGAGGATGCAGGAGAAGCGCAATCTTAACCGTTGGAAACAGCGAAAAGAGTGCAGGGAAGTGAAGATGGCGGGAAATGGCAGCTCACTATGACAAGCCCATATCAGTATACCGGTTTATTCAAAACTCATCTTCTTGTTTAATAGACTTCTTTCTTCGCATATGTTTGCATTTTCTCATAAGGTATAAATATTACTACAGAGGGAAAACATGGACATTTTAAAGGTAAAGTCGCTTTATCACAGGCGGGACCGGCAGTATTGGGCTGAATAGCCAAAGCGTGCGGAAAGACCGGTATGAAGGTCATCATCGCCGACATAAGGCAGAGGGCTATTGATACTGTTCTTTTTATTTTTGAAGAACAGTATCTCCACAGCCGCGGGCGCTTTGTCCGCATTACAACAATACATAAGTCCCGACTTATAAAGCTATGACAGCAGAAAACCGCTTAACCCGGCAGTGGCAAGGGGTAGGCGGCTTTCTCCTTTTTTTGATTCAAACGATGCTTTCGTATTTTTACCATTAAAACGGATAGGTTATGGGGACATTCAATGCAGAGCCTTTTGTCACAGCAGCAGGGATACTCATTATCTTCCGAATAGCCGTTTATGTTCCCAAAATAATCGGCAAGAGGAAGTATCGACTCCGTAACAAGATTAACCGAAAAAACACCTGTGATCCAACCTGCTCCTTATTTGGTGTTTTTCAACCTTTCCATCGGGTTTAAATTCAAATTAAGGCGCGTTATTATAGTGTTAAGTCTTTTTTGCCTGCCATCTTCCGTCTTTGTGAAGATGTAAGATGCTGTATATGCGTTTCGTGAGGAACGCGGCATTTTTTCGAAATTCGCCCAAGCGGTTTCATGGGGTTTAAGTAAAATTTCGAAATTTCTCACCTGCTCATCGGTAATCGGTTCATTTTTTGGGGCATCCCAGCTCCCATTTCGCTTTGCAATATCAATCTTGGCTTTGCCAAGGTCAGTCATTAGCCCCTGTGAGGCTAGTTTTTGGGTAAGAGATTTGTTTTTTTCAGACCATTTGCTTTTTTCACTGCGTTGCTTGAAGTATTTGATGTAAGTATCTTCGTCTACGCTTTGTATTTGTCCGTCAATCCAGCCGAAGCAGAGGGCTTCCTCCAAAGCGTCATTGGAGCTAAGGGTGCAAACCTTTTTTGACTTGCCGAACACAAGCCATACGCCGCCGCTTGTTTGAGCATTTTGCGATAACCATGTGCGAAATTCCTCGCGCGATGTGAAAAGTAATCGCGACGTGGCTGCCTTCATTATTACAACAACTCCTCTATGCTAAAGGTTTCAGACAAGCCGGGGTAATACCTTCCTTTTTCAGCAGTAAATATGTAAACGCAGTAATCATCATCGGTAACACCTTTAGGATAATATCGCTCAAAACCTTCGCACCATAAAAGTTCCTTGTGATACGAATCTGCGCAGACTTCCATCGTTCCAATCAGCATGAGCCCGTGATTAGCCGGTTCGTCGCAATAGTAGATGCAGGCTTCAGGATTTAACTTAAATTGCAATACCCGTTTTGACGATACATAGGTTGAAAAATAATGAATGCCTAAGCCGTCGTGCTGTAGTGAAAGCATCGTCTTCGTGTTCGGGTAACCGTCTTCATTAACCGGCGAAACATAATCATTGCTTGCGTTTTACCTGACATTATTAAGCCCCCCTATATCAATCGTTTTTCAGCGATTCGACGTACTATAAAAACAATGCTATTCGGTTCTATCCGCCAGTGGAATATAATCCTGCCGTTTTGCCACGCTCATGTATGCGGGTCTAATAATTTTGCTTCCGTTAATCAATTCTTCTGTCCGGTGGGCACTCCATCCGGAGATACGGGCTATGGCAAAAATAGGGGTAAAGAGTTCTAACGGTAAACCCAGCATATGGTAGACAAGCCCGCTGTAAAAATCAACATTGGCGCCGACGCCTTTGTATATTTTGCGCTCTTCGGCAATAACGCCGGGAGCAAGCTTCTCAACCAGAGAATAGAACTGGAATTCCTCCTCCATACCCTTTTCTTCAGATAATTTACTAACAAAAGTTTTAAGAATATTGGCCCTTGGGTCAGAAAGGGAATAGACGGCATGTCCCATGCCATAAATAAGACCGGCTTTATCAAATGCCTGTTTATTTAAAAGTGCTGTGAGGTACGCCTTCACTTCTTTTTCGTTCTTCCGGTCGTGGATGTTTTTCTTCATATCCTCAAACATTTGGATAACCTTGATATTTGCTCCCCCGTGCTTCGGCCCTTTGAGCGAGCTCAACGCTGCTGCAATGGTCGAATAAGTATCTGATCCGCTTGACGTTACAACATGGGTCGTAAAGGTAGAGTTGTTGCCGCCTCCATGCTCTGCATGGAGAATCAAAGCTACATCCAGAATATGCGCTTCCATTTCTGAATACTTACAGTCCGGCCGAAGCATGTACAATATATTCTCTGCCGTAGACAGTTCCGGTTTCGGTGTATGAATAACCAGGCTGTTTCCTTGAATGTAATGGCTGTAAGCCTGATAACCATAGACAGAAAGCACAGAGAAATTGGCGATTAGCTGAAGGCACTGCCGCATTACATTGGGTAAGGATATATCATTTGCGTTATTATCATAGGCAAATAATGTGAGCACGCTGCGCGACAGCGTATTCATCATGTCATTGGTGGGCGCCTTCATGATGACATCCCGGACAAAATTTGTCGGTAGAGTTCGATAACCCGCAAGAATATTGGTGAATTTCCTCAGTTGATCCGCTGAAGGCAGCGTACCATAAAGCAGCAGGTAGGTTACTTCCTCGAACCCAAATCGTTTCTCTTTCATGATACCGGCTATAATCTGTTCTATATCGATGCCCCTGTAAAAGAGTTTCCCCTCCGCAGGTGTCGTAAGGTCGCCCTCCCTGGAAAAAGCCTGAATTTCTGAAATTTCTGTTAGCCCAGTGAGAACACCATTTCCGTTAACATCGCGCAACCCTCGCTTTACATTAAATCTTTCGTAAAGATCCGGATTTATTCTACTATTGTTAATGGCAAGCTCCGCCAGTTCTACAACATCCTGTGTAATAATAGAATAATTGTTTTTTCTTTTATTCATGGCATTTCCTTTCTTAAGCGAGTTACTATAATTGGCTGCAAGCCTATTAAATGACGCCATCAGTTATGATTATTTATTTGTCTGATATTTTACCACAAAACCAGAGCAGTCAGCAACCGTCCCGGGTAATTTTCAAGAGTTTCTTAAGAGCTTTTTCAACCTGCGGACAGCATGCGGGCTGCTCCTGAAGGGAAGATCGAATAAAACGGACATACAAATCAACCGGTCTCAGAACCAAAAACAATATAACATACACCAACTCGATGGGGTTCTTCCTATAAAACCTCATTCTATCATTTTAGGAGATGGCCTATCGGGAAATATGTAATAATATGTATAGGTTACTACCTTATCTATTGTATTTGCTCCGGATTAGCTTTTGAGAAGAATCGGTGCGGAGCACCTTGTCTTCATGTGTTTGAGTGTCCGCGGCGGTAAACTATAAACTTTAAGCTTGTAGCTTGAAAAGGGATTGACTCTGCTATAGAATAAATATGCGGCTCGCTATGACGGGCATAACTGTCTTTGCTATTAAAGAAGAAAGGTGATATGACTTGATTAATGCGTTTGAGACGTTTCCGCATCTGATATCTCCGCTTAAAATCGGAAATGTAGTATTCCGTAACAGGATGTTCGCGTCACCGGTTAACTCAGCTGAAATTATATCTGATGGTCAACCTTCGCTTGAGGCGGTCGCATATTTTGAAAGGAAGGCAATGGGCGGCGCGGCGGCAATTACATACGGGGAAGTTGACGTCGATCCTGACGATTACCGGGAGGGGAGATATCCTCGCGAAATCACCCGAATGAGCAATTATAACTATGCGCGTCTGGCAAGCGCTGTCAAACGGCAAGGCGCCGTCCCTGTTTTAGAGCTGTGCTTTTCCGGCATCCATGCCCGTATGTATACAGGCGCTGGAAAACCCGCATGGGGGCCGGTCGATATGACTTCGCTATTCGGAGATAAAGTCGCAGCGATGCCTGAAGAAAAGATCCTGCAGATTATAGACGAGTTTGGAAATGCAGCAGTTGCTGCGAAAAATGCCGGTTTTGATATGATATGCCTGCATGGCGCCCACGGCTTCGGTCTGCAGCAGTTCATGTCGCCGACTATGAATACCAGAACTGACCGATGGGGAGGCAATCCGGAAAACCGCTGTCGTTTCGCCGTCATGGCAATCGATAAGATTAAGCAGCTTTGCGGCCGGGATTTCCCCGTTGAAATTCGCATCAGCGGCAGTGAAATCATAAAAGACGGATACGGTATTGACGAAGGCTGTGAAATAGCCGAGCAGCTTGACGGGCATGCGGATATAATCCATGTCTCTGTCGGCGCAATAAACAGGTTCGGGGCTGAAACATTCTCGCGCACCCATGTCAGCATGTTTTATCCGCATGGTGTAAACGTTGAATATGCAGCGGAAGTAAAAAAGCATGTAAAAAAATCGCTTGTCGGCACAGTCGGCGGATTGAACGACCCTTATCAAATGGAGCAAATCCTGGCATCGGGCAAAGCGGATATCATTTATATGGGACGCCAGCTTGTCTGCGACCCCGAGTTCCCCAATAAAGCACGACGCGGGTGTGTCGATGAGATACGCAAGTGTATACGCTGCCTTAACTGCTTTGCCGAAGGAGTGAGGCACGGGGATCTCATTTGCGCCATCAACCCCGAAATCGGCCGCGAACGCGAGGTGTACAGGGCCCTTCCCGTACCCGAAAAACAGCGTGTACTCGTGATTGGCGGCGGTATAGCCGGAATGCAGGCAGCGCTCACCGCGAATAAAAACGGCCATGATGTGGTTTTATGTGAAAAGAGCGGCGAGCTCGGCGGAAAAATCCTGTGCGAGGCTGAAGTGTCGTTTAAGAAGGTTTTACATGATTACATACTTCAGCAGCGGGCGCTGATAGCGAAATCGAGTATTGACCTGCGACTGAATACGGAGGTAACGCCGGAATACGCACGGGCGGAGTGTCCTGATGTCATCATAGCGGCAGTCGGATCAGACCCGGTAACGCCGAACATTCCGGGGATAAACAAAAGCAATGTGTTTCATGCCATTGATGTGTACAAAAACCCATCGCTTGTCAAAGGGAGAGTTGTCATTCTCGGGGCGGGCTTTGTCGGCACAGAGCTGGCTATTTATCTTAATGAGCTTGGGATCGAAACCGAAATCATTGAAATGCGCGGTGATATAAGCGACGGCGGCAACAGCACACACAAGAATGCCATTTTCGATATGATAACGCAGAAAAATATACCTATCCGCTTTAATACGAAGGCTGTTGAGATAACAGCAGACGGAGTAAAATGTGAAAGCCCGGAAGGTGAGGCGTTTTTCGACGCCGATGCCGTGGTTATTGCCGTTGGTATGGAGCCGCTCCATGACGAGGCTTTGACATTTTTCCGCTGTGCGAAGGACTTCCACATGATAGGCGAATGCCGGAAAGCCGCAAACATCCTTTACGCAACCGGAACGGCCTATGCGGCTTCAAGGCTAATTGGAAGATTTTAAGCTTCGTTACATCGTGCTGTGTCGCAAAAGCATCGGTATTAATATCAAAACCATAAGTCCGGTTTTGGGGTTGAAAAGGCGCAGGAGGAAACATTCACAGGTGACGGATCTGAACCTCGCTTTGCGAGGCGTAGATCCGTCACCTGTTTTATGGCCTTGCCTTCAAGTCCTTCCCGGGTTGGTGAGGATTGCGGCTATTTCATCATATTCAACGATTGACCGGACGTAGTTTTGGACGATAGCGAATATATACGGGCTTCTTCGTTATAAATAATAAGGCAGGAGCCGATCCGTCCCCTGCCTTGTCGATTATGATCTTATGTTATCTTCTTCTCTGTACGCGCATTGCCGCCGGCTAAACCGGACATATGTAATGAATACACCAGTAAGGGGATCAAAACCAGCTGAATCACAATCCCCGGTAAGGATGTTACAAATGCGCTTGCCAGCCAGATTGCCATTGAATAGCTTCCGGCTTTGAATATAATGGCGTTCATCAGGCCGTAGAACACGCGCCCGAACAGCATGGCGATGATCAGCGGTATATATAGATCAAGGATCTTTTTTCCGGTTCGCACTTTGTTGACAAGAAGGCCGGTGACGAGGCCGTACACGGCCAGCTCACAAAGCATGCCAGGTAAAATTGCCATCGGCGGCATGCCGGTCATCAGGCTGGAGAGGAGAGGCCCGAGAACACCACAGACCAAGCCGTAAGGCCAGCCGCATATCAAGCCGCACATCAATACCGGGATATGCATCGGCAAAAAGATACTGCCGGCATTCGGTATGCTGTGGAATGCCATGGGAAGCACTATGCAGATAGCGGCGAACAAGGCAGTTATGGTGATCCTCTTAGTTTTTGTCATAATAAAGACCCCTCTTAATATTTTACACCGGATATGACATACATTTCATCGTTATCGATGACCGTATCAACCTGGAAGTATGGTGAAATCAGCGACGCAAGCTCAGAAGCGGGCATCAGCCCAACCGATACATTATGGGCGCTTCCTCTGTGCCGCTGATCGATTTTTTCCCGGCTTTCGGAATGTGCGACGGTCAGTCTGCCGTCCTGATTCAAGGCCTGCGCTAATTTTGAAATAAGCCGGACAGCGTTCTCAAAATGAGGTAAGGCGCTATAGACGACGCAGCGGTCGAATGTACCTAGCTGAAGCTTTTCCGCGTCCCCGACAATCAGCCGGACGCGGGGATCCTGAAACTTCTCTTTAGCACGGTCAATCATACCTGAGGATAGGTCAACACCGGTAACGGCTCTGACATTGCGATCCAAATAAAACGGAAATAAAATTCCTGTACCGCATCCCACGTCCAGTACACTCATGTTGCGCCGAATGTCGGCATAATCCAGAATATTCTCAATTATTTTCGTGTCATGTGTGTGAGATGTATCCCAGTCGGGCGCTAATTCGTTAAAAAATGCCGCTACTTGCTCCGTATACACAATCTTGCCCCCTTTTTCCGCCGGACCGAAACGATCTGACTATGCTGCTAAACAAACATTAACATAGCCAAACTTGCCCCGCAAGCCCCCATGGGGGATGTAAAATGTCTGATACTGTCCTTTAATCTAAGACTCGGACTCCGTCCCCTGTCTTACTTGACATATGACCGAGACAGGAATAAAATATGATTGCTGAATATGAGCATGACCATAAAAAATGAAAATGGGCACATAAGAGAATCGTTTAAAGAGGAGATAGGCATGGATGAATTTTATTCGGAAAAAGCGCTTGAGCATTTTATGTCCCCGAAGAATATGCGCGTGATCGAGACAGCGGATGCGGAAGGAGATTACGGAGACCCGGAATGCGGCGATTACATGATACTTTATCTAAAAGTCGATAATGAGATCATATCGGACATCGGTGTCATGGTGTACGGCTGTCCGGCCTCCATAGCTACCGCAAGTATGGCAAGTGAGTTGGCTAAAGGCAGTAGCATTGAAGATGCCCTGCACATTTCCGAGCAAAATATTATTGATGCCCTGGGCGGTCTGCCCGAACATAAAAAACACTGCTCTCTTCTGGCGGTGAGCGCACTCAGAAATGCCATTGATAATTATAAGAAGAAAAAATAAGAAGAACCATGCCCCTGATAAACAAGCCAATCGAGTGGAATCGGTTGGCATTCTTGCATTTTTATGGTAATATACGATTTATTGAATCTATTTCGACTAAAAGAGAAAGCGGGAATATGAGATGCTATATAAAAAAGCCGCCGCAGAGGACGTCTTGCCCGCCCTCACGTTGGCGCTTCGCGTTCTAACGGAAGAAAAACCTGCTTTTGCGCCCGGAGCAGCAGAGAGATTCAAAACAGATTGCACTGAAAACGAGCGGTATGTGAGCAGTTTAACAACAGGTAAAAATCTGATGCTTGTCGCTCTTGACGAGGGTAAAACGGTCGGGCTCATCAGCGAATGCGGGAACGGACGCATTTCGCAGCTTTATATCGATGGTGCGTACCGCCGCCGGGGTATTGCAACCGCGCTGATGAAACACATGGTTTGCATGTTAAAGCTGCGCGGATTTGATACGCTCATACTGAACGCACCTTCAGCTGCCTTACCGTTCTTTTTGCATTTCGGCTTTACCCCAACGGCAGAGAAACAGGAAAAGAACGGTTTCGTCTACACCCTGATGACATACAAACCGAATGAAATTTGGGATGTGTACGACATCAATCACAACAAAACAGGGCGTTATGCCGAACGCGGCCGGAAGCTGGAACCGGGAGATTATCATCTTATCGTACATATATGGAAGCACAACGGCAGGGGAGAATGGCTGATTGACAGACGTGCGATGAAAAGAGGTACGAGTATAGACGGCAAATGGGAAACCACCGGCGGCGCCGCTGTGGCGGGCGACGACAGTCTGTCCGCCGCTCTTCGTGAAACGAAAGAGGAGCTCGGCATTGAGCTCGACCCGAAAAAGGGCGTTTTGTTTCATAGTGATCTGGCAAAGGGATATGCCGAGCATACAGGGTTTTTGGATGCCTGGGTATTTGAGCATGACTGCCCGATTGAAGACATCCGTTTTCAGGAAAGCGAAACCTGCGATGCGATGTGGGCGACCGCCGAAAAAATCCGGGATATGATGGAAAAAGGAGAATTTCTCAGTCCATGGTTTTATCCGTATTTTGATCAGATGGTAGAAAAATGGGGCGCCGAGACATGAACAATAAAACAATTAATAAAATCATAGAGGAATTCATCTACGCGTACCCTGTCTGCGAGTTTGCCTGCCTGACACCGGGTGAACTTAACTTCTCGGACAAGGTTCGCTATATCTGTGAGCGGGAATGCCCGAATTACGGCAAGTCCTGGGCCTGCCCGCCCGGCATTGAGCCCATCGGTTTGTGCATTGAAAAATGCCTGGCCTTTGACCATGTATTCTTGTTTACCAGCATAGCCGAAGTGTCCGACTGTATGAATTTTGACGCCTGCCTTCAGGCAAGGCGCAGCCATGAACAGATGACGCGCGATATCAAAAAGCGGTTTGAGGAACGTTTCGGCACAGTGCTTGCCCTGTCCACCGGCTGCACGCTTTGTGATAAATGCGCCTACCCCGATAATCCTTGCCGCCATCCGTCAGACCGCCTTTCCACAATTGAAAGCCACGGCATTTTGATCATGGAAACGGCAAGCCGGCTCGGTATAATGCTTGACTGCGGAAACAATATGGTGACTTATCTCAGTTTGATTTTCTTTAACGCTCAACCATAATACAACGCATGAAAAAAGACAGGGGGCGAGGTTTCCTGTCTTTTTGAATGTCACACGTGTGGTTGCACCAATTGTATGGAGAAAATATTCAATCTCCTGAGAAAAGTAAATGATTAATGACAATACAAACTTGCTTTATGTGTGTATAATATTGATATTTGAGGAGGTTGATGACAATAAATTCAAATATTACAACCTCTCATACCGACAAAGGACCAAAAGTGTCATTCCAGGCACAGTGCAGATAACATCAAGGAGACCGAAAGGAAATTGATATGTCTGACGGTATAACTGAGGCCTTATCACTCTATGGGCTTGAAAATGCGAAGATTATACTCTTGCGGCACAATGAAAACCGTACATATCGTATCGATTATGACAAGAAATCGTATTGCCTCCGCCTCAAGAATCCGATTTCCGGATTTGATTTATCTGTCCTTGGCGGAGAACAGGAAGCGCTTTTGAGAAGTGAACTCGACTTTATAAAAATGCTTGGCGAGCAGACAGATATACCCGTGCAATCACCGGTAAAGACATTATCAGGTGATTTGGTCGCACGGCTTTCAGACGGAACCCTGGCAAGCCTTCTTTCCTGGATGGACGGCATTTCATTTGATAAAGATAAACGAACCGAGCAGATGCTCGTTTCTGCCGGAAAAATATTGGCAAAGCTTAGAAGCACCGAAGAAGCTATGTCGAACCCCGATACCTTTACCAGACTGACATATGACCAAAAGCTTGTTGAACGACTTGCGGTGAGAGCCGAACAAGGAAGCGAATACCTTCCGGCAGAAACAATTAAAAGCATTGTTAGCACGCTCAAAGCAATAGCCGGTGTTATGGATGAAATGGACGGAAACGAGACAGCATTTATTGCACATTCTGATCCGGGCCTTGGAAATATGATTTGGGCTAACGGGAGAGTCGGGCTGATTGATTGGTCGCTTTGCGGTTATGCTCATTCCTATATGGATGTAGGCGGCCTGATGGGTGCAACATCGGACAGAGAAGAACAGCGGCTCTTGTTAAAAGGCTGGGAAAGCATACGAGGGAAAGCAAATCGCCGCTTTCTTGACGCATTCTTCTCTCTCACCGTACTGCTTTTTGTCTGCTGTCAGTATACCCGAGCCAAGGAATGGACTGATTGGTTTCCGGTGGCGCTTGACCGCTGGCAGGCAACAGTCTTTGAGCCGTTTTCCTCCGGATATGCCATCCCATGTATTTTGTGAACCTGTTCGCCAACTGAATTAAAGAGCGTTTCATCTCTTCACCATTGGCATTACCTCTCTTTTTATTTCTGTATGACACTCGAAATCCGCGCAAACCGGGTAAAATGCTTTGCTGCCGGAAATTTCCGCGTAAAATTTTGTAAAAGAGAACTTGACCGGGCCTTATCGCATATGCTAGACTAATGATAGTCTCTTTGCACTGCATTTTGCTACAGTACAAACTGAGCAGGCGATGCACCGATTTAACGGTACATGGGGCCGGGCCGCTGAAACAGCGGCAGCAGAGCGCATTGATTGCGCATCTGTGGGACAGTAGTATGTTCCCACAGATGCGCTTTTTTTTATTCGGGAACAAAATGGAAAATGAAGTGCCGTAAGAGGAATCAAACGACGCCGCGAGGCGAAACCGGAGGTTCTTATGAAAAACGGCAATGCACAAAAAGGCCTGACTTCCTTGGAAGCGAGGCGACTGCAGCAGCAATACGGAAAAAATGAAATCATACATCAGAAAAAGAGGAGCTTTATACGAAAGGTTCTGCATATTATCAGCGAACCGATGTTCCTTCTTTTGATTGCGGCTGCTGTAATTTATTTTATCCTCGGCAATCCCGTCGACGGTGCGGTTATGTTGATTTTTGTACTCGGTATCATCGGCATCGATATTGTTCAGGAATGGAAGACGGACAAAACGATGAGCGCGCTGAAGGATTTGACCGCGCCGCATATACATGTCATTCGGGACGGAGAAGAAAAGCTGATCGAATGTATTGATCTGGTACCCGGCGATCTTATGCTGATTCGCGAGGGCATAAAGATTCCGGCAGACGGCTTTGTTATCAGGTGCAGCGATCTGTGCGTTGATGAGTCGTCCTTGACCGGTGAATCCGAAGGCGTCTGGAAGGAATCTTACATAGATGCTAAAACTTCCGACGGTTTTTGGCGGAAGGATTATTGTTGGGCGGGCACGCTTTGCACACAGGGGACCGGAATCGTATGCGTAGAGAAAATCGGGATAGAAACAGAGTACGGAAAAATAGGTGTGAATGTCGCCTCTGCGCCCGATTTGCCGACACCTCTGCAAAAGCAGACCGGAAAACTCGTCAAAACGTGCGCGGGCATCGCAGGTGTCTTGTTTGCGCTGGTCTCTGCGGTAACCTATATAAACATACCCGATCATGCATTTAGCGATCGCCTGATTGAAAGCATTCTGAGCGGCATAACGCTGGCCATGGCGATGATACCGGAGGAATTTCCGGTAATTCTCACCGTGTTTTTATCTATGGGCGCATGGCGGTTGGCGAAGAAGCAATCCCTGATCAAAAAGCTGCCTTCAGTAGAAACGCTGGGCTCCGTGTCCGTTTTATGTGTTGACAAGACCGGCACGATAACAATGAATCAAATGACTGTTCAGGAGACATGGGCAGTTAATCATGATGAGCATACGCTTTTTGAAACAATGGGGCTTGCCTGTGAACTGGATGCATACGACCCGATGGAAAAAGCCATGCTCGAATTCTGTAAAAGACGTGGGATGACCGCAGAAGAACTATTTCGTGGAAGGCTGGTCAGCGAATACGCTTTTACCAATGAACTGAAAATGATGGGCCATGTCTGGAAAAAAGACGGCAGGCTTGCGATTGCTGCCAAGGGGTCGCCTGAAAACATTTTGACTATTTGCGACCTGACCGAGACCGACAGGGAACGCACAGACCACAAACGAACGGAAATGGCTAAAAAGGGGTTGCGTGTGATTGCCGTAGCCGGGGCGAAACTCGAACCCGGGGAGGCAGTCCCCGAAAGCATTACCCAATGCCGCCTCAAGCTCTGCGGTCTCATCGGTCTTGCCGATCCGCCCAGGCAGAGCATAAAATCAGATATTGCCGTGTGCAAAAAAGCAGGTATCCGCGTTGTGATGATTACCGGTGACAATGGCGCAACTGCCTTGGCAATCGCCGAAAAAATCGGTATGGAGAATAGCGATGGCACCATCGCCGGCGATAAGCTTGACAAAATGACCGATGAGGAGCTGCGTGAGGCGGTTAAGACCATATCTGTTTTTTCGCGCGTTTTGCCGGAGCATAAGATGCGGATTGTTAAAGCATTCAAGGAAAACGGCGAAATCGTGGCTATGACGGGAGACGGCGTGAATGACGCTCCGGCACTTAAATATGCCGATATCGGCATCGCAATGGGCAAGCGCGGAAGCGAGGTTTCCCGGGAAGCCGCAGATCTTATTTTGCTGGATGACAACTTTACAACCATTGTAGAGACAGTGAAGGACGGCAGAAGGATCTACGACAACATTCGAAAGGCTGTCGGGTATGTTTTTACCATCCATATACCCATTGCGCTCATATCACTGCTTGCACCGGTTCTGGGTATCGCGCCGGATGCGCGGATGCTCCTGCCGCTGCATGTGGTTTTGCTGGAGCTTATCATTGATCCCACCTGCTCTGTTGTGCTGGAACGTCAGCCCGCCGAAAAGGACATTATGGAAAAAAAGCCGCGCGGGCTCAATGAAAAACTTTTGAATAAACGTATAATCATAAAAAGCTTTGTACAAGGGGTCGCTGTTTTTCTGGCTTCATTCGGCGCATACTGTGCAGTATTGGATGGGAACGCCGAAAATGCGCGTATTGCCCGTGCCATGGGTCTTGCCGTTTTGATGTTCGCAAATCTGTTTTTGTGTCAGGTGAACAGCTCCGATCATGATTTTATTTTACTCTCGCTTGCGCGATTGGTAAAAGACCGGGTGATGTGGGCGATCAATCTGGGAACTCTGCTCATGCTGGGTATTATTCTCTACACACCGCTTTCACACTTTTTAAAGCTGGCTCCGCTATCCGCTGTTCAGATGTTTTCAACGTTTTTAATAGCGGCAGTCTCTGTGCTGTGGTTTGAAATCGTTAAGATGGTTTACCGGCGCAAACGAAGAGCGAGGGGTATGCGCACATAATCGGCGACCACAAGTTAGGCGAAATAAAGCTCTTGCTCGCCTGACTTGTGGTCACAAGCTAAAAAGCGTTAAGTAAAGGCAGACAAAAAAGTGTTACATATTTCTCGTAACAAATTAGTAAAAAATGTCTTGCATATATTGGTCGTTTGATATACAATGAGAAAAACTTTTTGAAGGAGGGCCGGGAATGAAAAGTGTTGATGCGTCTTGCGTTGTACATCGTTTTGGCTCTGGATATCGTTTTTGTGGCAGAGGGTTGCTTTTGACTCGATTTTAGCGGGTTTGAAGACATATGTGCTGCCGCAGGCGATTTGTCCTGTGGTATTTTTATGCACATTTAGGAGGGGTAAGTTGAAAAAAGAACCTCGGCAATTCAGTATCTTCGGCATGCCGCTCGGTGTTTTCACGGCGTCCGGAGCACATGACAAAAAACCTAAAGGCTAAAAGCCGGGTTAACCCTGCTTTTAGCCGGTGTGGTCGGTTTATTCCGTCATGGGCTTTAGAAAGGAATGAAACTTAGTTGAAAAAAGACAATCTGGTGGCAGTCCTGAAGTATACCAAGGGTTTCAGGCTGCCAATGGTCCTGAGCTTTGCGCTTCTCGCGGTCGAGCTCGTGTTTGCGTTTATTTCGCCCTTGATCATGTCCGTTACGATAGACTCTGTTTTGGGCGGAAAACCTTTGAATACACCTTGGTATTTTTCCTGGTTTGTCCACTCGGTAGGCGGTATTGATACGATCAAAGCAAACCTGTGGATTATGGCCGCTGCAATGGTCGGACTGCAGATCATCATGGGCATTGTCCGATTCATCAGGGCGAGAAGCAACAACCTTGCGGGTGAAGGAGCCGTAAAGACGCTCAGGGACAGGCTTTATGCCCACATCCAGCGACTTCCGTTTTCATTTCACGCAAACGCGCAGACCGGCGACATCATTCAGCGGGCGACAAACGATGTCGATACGGTCCGCCGCTTCATCACCAACATGATGCTGGAATTTATCAGAACCATTTTACTGTTGATCGTCGGTCTTTTTGTTATGCTGACGCTTAATATTCCACTGGCGCTGATCACGTTTTTCATGGTTTTCCCCGTTGCGATAACCTCTGTTTGGTTTTTTAACCGCATCAGCCGTTATAACAACGAGCAGGAGATTGTTGAGGGCAAGCTGTTTACGGTAATACAGGAGAATCTGACGGGTACGCGAGTAGTAAGGGCTTTCGGCAGACAAGCTCATGAGTTGAGCAAATTTGACGAGCAGAACGAAGAAAACAGGAAGCGCCTGCTAAAGGTGAACTACACATTCGCAAATCTTTGGGCAACGCTGGATCTGATGTGCGGATTGGAAATCGCTTTGATCATGATCGTCGGAATTATCCTGACGGTGGATGGGAAACTGACGGTCGGTCAGTATACGGCGTTTTCGTCCTATGTGTTCTTATTCTTCTGGCCGATCAGGGGATTCGGAAGAGTTTTAAACCAATTCAGCCGCACAATGGTAGCCGTCGGGCGTATTGAGGAAATTTTTCATGAGAAGGAAGAGGAAGATCTGGACAGCGGGCTTACACCTGATATGAGCGGAGACATCTGCTTTACCGACGTTGATTTTGCTTATGATACCGTGCCCGTTATTAAAAAGATGAACATGACGATAAAAGGCGGTTCCACGGTCGCCTTTCTCGGCGGTACGGGATCCGGAAAATCTTCCCTGTCTTTACTCCTGCAAAGATTATACGAACCTCAGGCAGGTACTATCAGCATTGGCGGAACCGACATCCGGGACATCAAAAAGACCTATCTGCGCAATCGCATAAGCATTGTTCTGCAGGAACCGTTCTTATATTCAAAAACGCTGCTCGATAATATCGGAATCAAGCAAAAATCACCGTCGCTGTCCGATGTACAGGAAGCTGCGCGCTCCGCGTCCATTGATGAGGACATATTAAGCTTTGAAGACGGTTACGATACCGTCGTCGGAGAACGCGGTGTAACGCTCTCCGGCGGACAGAAGCAGAGAGTGGCAATTGCAAGAGCGCTGATGGGTGAAAGCGATGTACTGATATTTGACGACTCTTTGTCCGCGGTCGATACGAAGACAGACGCCGCAATCAGGGACGCGCTGACAAGCCGACGCAAAAATGTGACGACAATCATCATATCCCACCGTATCACGACACTGATGGAAGCCGATAAAATCTTCGTCATCCAGGACGGGCATGTGGTCGAAGAAGGAAGCCACAATGAGCTGATGGAGATCGGCGGAATTTATAAACGTACGTATGATATCCAAAATGCGGTCGTGGAAGAAGGGAGTGAGGTTCTGTGAGCGCGATAATGGAAAAAGACTTTCAAAATCAAAAAATTAACCCGCAGACCTGGAAAACCATCTTCAAATTTGCTAAAAAGCGCAAGAAGGCGTATTTCTTTGTCATTGGCGGCGGACTGACAGCCGGTATCGCCGATCTTGCTATGTCATTTATGTCCATGTGGGCAATCGACGGGTTTATGATGCCCGGTACGACGAAGAACCTTCCGCTGTTTATTACTGCCGTCGTACTGCTGCAGATATTTCTTTGCATTGTAACGCTGGTCATGTGCCGTGCTTCCGGCTATCTGGAGGCCAACCTGAGCAGCGATGTGAGGCGCGAAGCCTTCTTGAAGCTGCAGACAATGAGCTTTTCCTACTACGATAAGACGTCCGTAGGGTATTTGCTGTCCAGGCTGACCAACGATATAACAAGGATCATGGAAATGATCTCCTGGATGGGTATCGACCTTGGTTGGGGCGTCATGGCAATTTTCGCAAGCTTGGTCGCAATGTTTGCCGTAAACTTCAAGCTTGCTTTGATCACCGTCGCATCTGTACCGATTTTGGCGATCATATCGGTCCTGTTCCAGAAAAAGATCCTGAGGTACCAGAGAGAAACAAGAAAATTCAACAGCATGATCACATCCTCATTCAACGAGGGGATCATGGGCGCGCAGACCAGCAAAACGCTGGTGCGCGAAGAGCTGAACAATCAGGATTTCTTTACGGTTACCGGCAATATGCGCAAAGCGTCGATGAGAGCAGCGATCATATCGGCGGTCTATCTTCCCGTCGCTTCTTTGATCATCAGCGTAGCTGTCGGCTTCGTTTTAATCAAGGGCGGGCACGATGTGATGCGCTCTCTTATCACCGTAGGCGAGCTAAACTTCTTCATCAATATTGGAAACATGATGTTTGAACCGATCAGAAACTTTGCCGGAATCTTTGCGGAATTCCAGTCCTCCCAGGCTGCCGCAGAGCGCGTAGTGGATGTACTGACCTCCGTATCGGATATTCAAGACACACCCGAGATCATTGAAAAATACGGAGACAGCTTCAAAGCGATTACAGAAAACTGGGAGCCGATTGTGGGTGAAGTCGAGTTCCGGAATGTATCTTTCTGGTATAAGGAAAACGAACCGGTACTTAAGGATTTTAATCTGAAAGTAAAAGCCGGTGAGAACATTGCTCTGGTCGGTGCGACCGGCGGCGGCAAGTCGACGATTGTAAACCTGATCTGCAGGTTTTACGAGCCCTGTCTCGGCGAAATTCTAATCGATAATAAGGATATAAAGGAACGCAGTCAATTATGGCTTCAGTCCTCTCTCGGCTATGTTCTTCAGACCCCGCACCTGTTTTCCGGCACAATTCGGGAAAACATTCGGTACGGAAGACTTGAGGCGACCGACGAAGAGATTGAAAACGCGGCCAAAATGGTCGGCGCGCACGAGTTCATTTTAAAACTGGAAAATGGTTATGATACGGAAGCCGGTGAAGGCGGAAGTCTGATGTCAACCGGACAAAAGCAGCTCATCTCTTTTGCCAGAGCAATCATAGCGGACCCGAAGATCTTTGTCCTTGACGAAGCTACCAGCTCCATAGACACCGAGTCCGAGGTGAAAATTCAAGCAGCGGTGGATACGCTGCTGCAAAACCGCACCAGCTTCATCATCGCACACAGACTTTCCACTATCCGAAACGCCGACAGAATCCTCGTTATCGACGACGGTGAAGTCCTTGAGCAGGGAAGCCATGTTCAGCTGATGCGCAAAAGAGGTCACTATTACGAGCTGTATATGAATCAGTTCAGAAGCGAGCAATACGATAAATCCCTGCAGTCACTCTGATTTCCCGCACAAACACATAAGGGCTGCAGTAATAAGCATTTTGCCTATTACTGCAGCCCAAATCCGCTCATACGCGAGCGGATTTTTGCTTGCCAAACAGCAAAGCATAGACAGGTCAGCTTGACCGGTGCCCAATAAATGAGAAGCCTATAAAGCAGTATAACTATTCTGCATCTTTAGTGAAAACAATAAACCATTATGCGGTTTGTATCACATATAACAAATCGCAAATAATCAAACGGCGTAATCCGATTCAGCGACACATATGCAATCGCAAGCAATATACTGTTACGAAATGCTCAGCGCATCGAATGCCACCAGACCATCGCGCAGGCACAAAAGAAAAGCCGATGTGCAATGCACATCGGCCAATTTATATCATAAGTATCGGTTATATGCCCAATTTCGGTAGATAGTAGTCTTCCGGCCTCGTTATGATCTCGACGATAAAGAAGTAAATGCTGATCAGAACGGCGACCAAAGTAAGAGCGGTGAGCACGATATGTATAATGTAGGTGGAGGAATGATTTATCATTTTCAAGAAATCACTGGTGAAATACCCGATAAGGCCGTATGCGGAGAAGATTAAAGGCAATATCGCAGTACCAATGCCTTTTTTGAAAACACAAGCCAAAATGCCGAGAACACCGGTGACCAGCATGACAATCGAAACGTTGATCGTTGCCAGCTTCACATACTTGATTCCGAGAAGCGCCTGCATTTGCGGATAGTTCTTCGTTAATCCGAGAAAGCCCCACAGGGAAATGGTATCCTGAACTTCCTTTTCGGTTACATTGGAATAGGTAAAGCAGGGGAGCGCCCAGCTTACAAATACCAATAGCATCAAACCCGCCGTGACATAGCGCAGGATGTTCGACATTTTTAGTGATAACTCTCTTTTATCCATTTAGACAAGACCTCCATGCAACACAAATTAACACTTGCGTATCATTGAACGTAGTTTAGCATAAATGATTCCATAATTCAAGCACAATTTTAATGAAGTTGCATAAATTTCGCCGGTTGTTCGTACATAATCTTATTGAAAAGGAGGCTGAGGCATAAGCCTATCCCGAAAACAAGAGCAACAATGGCATCTTGCACCGGATATAGATAGTATACAAGCCAAAAAGAAAAATTCCGGATATAAATCAAAAACAGTTTTTATATATGGTTGTTTACCTATGCGGTTGTGCTATAATAAATGATGAAATGAATATGATACCGCCTTAAGGCGGAAGGGGGGAACATGGGTAAAATTCTTGTCCCGGGAGGAGCCGGATATATCGGCTCCCATACGGTTGCGGAGCTTTTGAACGGCGGGTTTGAGGTTGTTGTCGCAGACAACCTTGAAACAGGGCATAAGCAGGCCGTTCATCCCGGCGCGAAACTGTATATCGGAGATATTCGCGACCGGGCTTTTCTTAATGGTATATTTGAAACCGAATCGATTGACGCGGTGATCCATTTCGCCGCCTATTCTCTCGTCGGAGAGAGTATGACGGACCCGCTCAAATATTATGACAACAATGTGGGCGGCACGCGGAATCTGCTTGAGGCCATGATAGCATATGGTGTAACGAAGATCGTTTTTTCTTCCTCTGCGTCGGTCTACGGGGAGCCGGAGAGCATCCCGATATATGAAACCGACCCCGTTCATCCGACAAATACCTACGGAGCGACAAAGCTAACGATGGAGCAGATGCTGAGCTGGACGAGAATCGCTTACGGCGTCAGCTATATTTCCATGCGTTATTTCAACGCCTGCGGCGCGCATCCTGACGGCTGCATCGGCGAAGATCACCGTCCTGAGACGCATCTTATCCCACTCATTCTTCAAGCGGCAAACGGGGTGAGGCCGGAAATCCAAATTTTCGGATCCGATTATGACACGAAGGACGGTACCTGTATCAGGGATTATATTCATGTCTGCGATCTGGCCGCTGCGCATGAACTGGCGCTTCGACATCTCCTGAACGGCGGAGAGAGCGAGATTATTAACCTTGGTAACGGCGTAGGCTTCTCGGTGCTTGAAATCATTAAAGCCGCCGAAGATGTCCTCGGAAGGACAATACCCTCCGTCTCCGCCAATAGACGGGCAGGGGATCCCGCAAGGCTTGTCGCCTCTGGGGAAAAAGCAGGAATGCTGCTGAACTGGTCGCCTGAATACACCGATATCCGCGAGATTATTCAAACCGCGTGGAGATGGCACAGTACGCATCCGGAAGGTTTCAAGGTGACATAATATGGACATATTTGACAAATGAATCATTATGCACGGAAATGGGATATTATTCATTTTAGCGATTTTTATTGACAAAAACGAATACATGTTGTTAAAATAGGTTGATTAACATAATAATAAGGAACAATAGGCGTAATTCGCGCCTATTGTCTGCCTTTGGAATGTGAGGAAGATGTTATCGAAAAAATACGTTAAGGACTATGAAATTCAATACGCAAAGACGTCGAAGGGAAGGCTGAAAGCCCGTGCCGTATACAAAGGCGGGTATTACAGTTTTTCTGTTACCGACGAAAGGTTAAGAAAAACAGCTAAGCTTTTCGCCGTACTTTCCGCAGCCTCCTGGATAATGTTTCTGTTGCCGCTTTTCGTCTTGTCCCGAGTTGCCAGGATACCCTATGTGATCATTCCGCATGCCTGTTTATTTTTGCCGCTGGTGGGTGTATCTTCGGTAACCGTAAGCCTGTGGACGGCAAAAGCGCCTCTGACCCGTGAAAAAAGCGATCATATTTCCCGGCGAGCGCCGAAATCGGCATTGTTTATGCTGGTATTCTCCGGCATAGCAGCATTGGGATACCTCATACAGCTGTTTCAGGGTAATGAAACGATGACCTCAGGTGATTTCATCTTCGGTTTTTGCGAGGCGATTTTGCTTGCCGTTTCTTGTATGTTGTTTATAACAAGGAAACGGACAGAAACGACGGAAATGAAATAGCTAACCTTACCTTATCTGCGATCAGGGATCGCATTATATTATACTAAGGAGAGATGTGTTAAACGATGAAAATAAAACAAGCAATTCTGGCTTTGCTGCTGGTTCTGGCACTTGTGTTCTCACTTACTGCCTGCAATAAGGAAACAAATGAGCAGAAGCCTTCAGTAACGGGTACTCAGGCACCGACTTCAAGCGAACCGACAACAAGTGCACCGACAACGAGTGCACCTGCAGAGGAGCAGACGCTGGTCGTAGGGTACTCTAACTTCTCTGAAAAGTTCAGCCCCTTCTTCGCCTCCCTCGCATATGACGTGGATGTCTATTCAATGACCCAACTGATGTTGCTGGAATATGACCGTGAGGGCAACATGCTCACAAGCGGCATTGAAGGTCAAACCATTGCATTTAATGGGGTAGATCACTTCTACAACGGCATTGCCGATTGCATTATCACCGAGAATGCCGACGGTACCGTCATTTACGATCTGGCCATTCGTGATGATATCGTTTTTTCCGACGGTACGCCGATGACTGCGGACGACATCATCTTTAATATGTATGTGTACTCCGATCCCGCTTATGACGGAAACAGCACTTTCTACGCGCTGCCCGTCACAGGTATGACAGCATATCGCTCCGGTATGTCGAGCCTCTGGAAACTGATCTTTGACGATATAGCTGCAGGCAACGACACCTCGGCCAGCGAATATTATTCGGCTGAAGACGCAGCGAATTTTGAGGCCGCCTTTACGACCGCAGGCGTCGCTTTCGCGCAGGAGATTGTTGATTATTGCACCGCCAACTACATAGATGACTACGCGGAAACCGCAACAGGCTTTACCGCGGACGAAGTGAAAGAAAATGCCGGACTTCAAGTCGCCATGGGTGAATTTCTATGGGGCTATGCCGATGGAATCGGCGAAGACGGTCTGTTTTATGATGCTGCGGGAAATGCCTTTGACCTTGCAGCCGGACAGTATCCGACAGTTGAAGAATACTGGGCAATGATCCTCGATACCTTTGGCTACGACCTGAGCGATTCGGGCATCAACTACGAAAGCGCCGGTACCGACATTTCTACCTTCATCGGAGACACGCTGCTTGCTTTGTACCCCGATCTGGCTGTTTCCGTTCAGACAGGTGACTCTGCTCCTAATATTGAAGGTATCGAGAAGACCGGCGATTATTCCGTCCGTGTCACGATGGATTCGCTGGACGCAACCGCTATATTGCAATTCAACATGGCGGTAGCCCCCCTTCACTATTACGGCGATACGGCCCTTTACGATTATGACAATAATATGTTTGGCTTTAATAAAGGTGATCTGAGCGGAATAAAATCCGTTACAACAACACCGATGGGTGCAGGTCCCTACAAGTTCGTTTCATATGATAACGGTGTTGTAAGTTTTGAAGCAAACGAGCTGTATTATAAGGGTATGCCGAAAACTAAATATGTCCTGTTCCAGGAAGCCTCCGACGCTGACAAACTGACCGGCGTTGCCACCGGTACTCTGGATATCAGCGATCCTTCCATCAGTTCATCCGTCGTCGCCTCCATCAAGGATTATAACGGCGGCGAGATGACAGGTAATGTCATTACGACCATTTCTGTTGACAATCTCGGTTACGGCTATATCGGCATGCAAGCCGATGTCATGAGTATCGGCGACAGTGGTTCTGAAGCTTCTAAGAACATGCGTAAGGCTTTTGCCACAATGCTCTCTGTCTACCGTGACTCCGTCATCGACTCTTACTACGGCGAACGCGCCGCTGTTATCCAGTACCCGATCTCCAACACCTCCTGGGCCGCGCCAAAGCCTGCCGACGAGGGGTATGCGATTGCTTACTCCGTGGATGTGGACGGAAATCCCATCTACAACGACAACATGACCAACGACGAGAAATTTGCAGCAGCACTCGATGCAGCCATCGGTTTCCTGAAAGCTGCCGGATTTACCTGGGATGACGCAGCCGGAAAATTTACAGCCGCTCCCGAAGGCGCTGCGCTGGCTTATGAGTTCATGATTCCGGCAGACGGCGCCGGCGACCATCCGGCGTTCGGCATCATCACCGCGGTATCCGCAGCATTTGAAACCATCGGAATCGATCTGCAGATCAATGACCTGAGCAACAGCTCCGTGCTGTGGGACGCGCTTGACGCCGGAACCTGCGCAATGTGGGCTGCCGCATGGGGAGCTTCGCTCGATCCCGATATGTACCAGATATACTTCTCCGAGAACGCTGTAGGACACGGCGGAACAGATTCCAACTACTACGGCATCAACGACAAGCATCTTGACGAGTTGATCGTAGCCGCCCGCTCAAGCACCGACCAGAGCTTCCGCAAGGCAACCTACAAGCAGTGCCTGGACATAATCCTTGACTGGGCAGTTGAAATACCGACCTATCAGCGTCAGAATGTATTTATTTTCTCCACCGAACGTGTCAACATGAGCACTGTGACACCGGATATCACCACTTATTGGACCTGGATGCACGACCTTGAAAAACTTGAGATGAACTAAAACCGCGATGGAGGAAGGGGTGTCCCCATTAGGACACCCCTTTGTTCTGTCGGCATGTCTCGGGCCTCACAGCAACACTTATATCGGACACGCAGCTTAAACTATTCTCCATTAAAATGATGAGTATAAGCTGGTGATTAAAAGGCTGTAGTTATAATACTGTTCTTCAATTAATTATAGAACAGTATTAATAAAAGAATTGGTGAGAAGAAATGGCTAAATTTCTTACAAAGAGAATACTTTTGAGCATCCTAATTTTGTTTTTTGTCATGTTTATCATTTATGTACTGATGTACTCCCTGCCCTCCAGTTACATTGAAAATACCGCAAGGAACTTGTCTCAAAAACCCGGTACGCAAAAAAGTGCGGCGCAATGGATTGCCGAACTCAATGCCCAGTATGGCATGGATAAGGGCGTTATCGGCGGATTTATGACCTGGATGAAATTCGCGGTCCGGGGTGAATTCGGCGAAAGCTGGTATTGGACGACCGCTGTTACGGCTAAGTTCAACGATGTGATCTGGTACAGCTTTACGCTGGCTTTTGTTGCGTTTATTCTTGAGATAGTCATTGCCGTTCCGCTCGGTGTTATAGCCGCAAGAAAACAATACAGCGGTGTGGATTATACGGTGACTGTCATCGCTCTTATCGGAATATCGCTGCCGACCTTCTTTGTCGCGACAATTCTGAAAATGATTTTTGCGGTTAAGCTCGGCTGGTTGGACATCAGCGGCATGCAGGGGAGGTATTTCCTGCAATTGTCCAGCTGGGGCAAGTTTATAGACCTTGCCAAACACTTTATCATGCCCGCTCTTACTTTGGTTATTATCAGCATCGGTTCTTTGATGCGCTACACCCGTACCAACATGCTCGAGGTACTCAATGCCGACTATATTCGTACCGCCAGAGCAAAAGGTCTTCCGGAAAAACGCGTAATCAGCTACCATGCGTTTAGAAATACGCTGATCCCACTCATTACGATTTTAGGCGCTTCTTTGCCTACCCTGTTCGGAGGCGCTTTAATTACCGAAACACTGTTTTCCATTACAGGCATCGGATTTACGTCCTACACGTCCATGATCAACGGCGATATCCCGTTCACTATGTTCTACCTCGCGTTCAGCTCGGTGCTGGTTCTTGTCGGGAACCTGATCGCAGACATCCTGTACGCCGTGGCTGACCCGCGTGTCCGCGTGAATTAGGAGGGGTGGAATATGACGAATCATATCAACGACGTATTGAAGGAAAAAGAAGCACAGGAAGCAAAGCGCAGATCGGAATCAAGCGAGAGCGCCGCCATGAAACTGGACGATACCCAGCGCGTCAAAGTGCTCTCTCCCGGCAGGCTTGTCGCAAAACGGTTTCTGCGCAACAAGCTGGCCATCATCGGTTCCGCCATTTTGGTTTTGATGTTTCTGTTCGCCTTTGTCTGTCCGCTTTTCTACCCGTACGGGCAAACTGAGATATTTTATAAGTATGATGATCTGATCGTAAATTATGCTCAGGCGACTGAGCGATTGGATTATATCAGCTATGCCGTCAACGGTGATATTGAAATCCATTATTCGATCAGAAATAGGATGACTTCTTTTATAAAGCAGCTTGAGGAGGCCGGGGATGAGGTTCTCGACATAACCGGCGACGACGGGGTAAGCTATGCAGTCGCAAAGCTTGGTGAAAATGTATACACGCTCAACACCAACGCGGGCGCAGAGGTTGCGGTCTATTCCGGCATGGATTCCGCCGCGACATATAATACCAGAATCAAGCTGATTACCGTATCCTTGCCGGTGAGCGATGATTTTGAAAACGCATTTACCGAAGCGGTATCGGCCGGCGAGACAAGCTTTGAGGCCGGCGGGAAAACGTACTTTATAATCTCTGAGCTCAGAAACACCTATGAGGCGATCGATCTGTCTACCGGAACAATGAACTATATAAACGGTGATTTGGGCAGTAGCTTTAAAGAAGCCTTCACGCAGGGAACAAGAACCGGCAGCTTTACGTATAACGGTACGGATTATTCAATAACAGGCGACGTCGTGCAGGGCTTTACCGTATCTAAAGCGGGTAACATGACACCGGTGCTGGTTTCCTCGCGCTTTGTTTTCGACGCTATCGACACCAGCACCGTTTTCTCCGATGAATTCAAATCTAACGCGCTTATTGCGCTGTACGGGGACATGGCGTTCACTGCCGATGGAGCGGATTATACGATTACAGAAGAAGACGAAGGATTCTTGGTACGAAAGGACGGGCAGGCGTATGCGATCTTCTCCACCTTTGTCGTGCGCAGATACAACGGCGAAGATACGCTGTCGCTGGACTTTAAGGCTGAGGCCGAAAATGCGATAATCGCGGCGATAGAAGCCGGAGAATATACCGCATCGTTTATTTTTCCCCTTCCGAAGATGAACAGCGAAGGCGTTTATCAGACGGATGAAAACGGGAACCTGACCAGTACGGATACGGAGATTACCGCTACCTTTAAGGTAGACGCGTGGGTGATGACCTGCGAGCAGATTGCACATCTTATTGATATATATGGCCCACCCTCTCAAAACCATTTGTTTGGAACCGATAGTGACGGCTTTGATATTTTAGCCCGGATGATGTACGGCGGACGCATCAGCCTGATGGTCGGCTTCGTTGTGGTTATCCTGGGATGCATACTTGGTGTGATTTTGGGCGGCATTGCCGGTTACTTCGGCGGCTGGGTCGATACTTTGATTATGCGTCTTGTGGATGTTTTTTACTGTATACCGACCCTTCCGATTTTGATTATTCTGGGGGCGTTCTTTGACGATGCGAAGATGGATTCCTATACGCGTCTGATGTGGATGATGGCTGTCATGGGATTTTTGGGCTGGGCTTCCATTGCTCGTCTGGTTCGCGGTCAGATTTTATCCTTACGCGAACAGGAATTCATGATTGCCGCGGAATCCATGGGCCTTCGAACGAAGCGGAAGATTTTCAAGCATCTGATCCCCAACGTGATGCCACAGCTGATCGTCTCGGCTACAATGGGACTGGGCAGCGTAATCATTACGGAAGCCACACTGTCATTTCTCGGCCTCGGTGTAAAGCATCCGCTGGCGACCTGGGGAACGATGATTAACTCAATTACAAGTTCAAACGAGAACCTGATCCGATATGCTTATATCTGGATACCGGTCGGAATGCTCATCTGTCTGACGGTCATCGCATTCAATTTTGTGGGAGATGGCCTGCGCGACGCCTTCGACCCGAAGATGAAACAGTAAGGGGGAGATGAGCCAATGAGAAAGAAAGCTAAGAAAGAAAACTATATCAGCGCTAAGGAATCTCAAAGAATCAGCCGATTTAACCGCAAGCTGACCATAAAGCTGGAAAAACGCAGGGCCAAAAGCAGTTCCGGTCCCGAGCGTTACACCACGGTCATGAAAGACAGTAAAAACGTTGTGGAATTTGACAACCTGTGCACTTATTTCTTCACGGACATAGGCACAGTCAAGGCGGTAGACGGCATCACATTCGATATACCGAAAGGCTCAACTGTCGGCCTTGTCGGGGAGTCCGGATGCGGAAAAAGCGTAACGAGCCTGTCCTTGATGCAGCTTTTACAGCGGCCGCAAGGCCAGACGGTAGGCGGAGAAATCCGGCTTAACATAGGCGACGGAAGGGCGCTGAACATCGTCAATACACCCACTTCCGAGATGATGCAAATACGCGGCAATAAAGTCAGCATGATCTTTCAGGAACCCATGACAAGTCTTAATCCCGTTTTTAAAGCCGGTTTACAAGTGGATGAGGTCATAAAGCTTCACAATCCCAAAATGACGCAAAAAGCGGTCAGGGACCATACCATAGAGATGCTTGAACTTGTCGGAATAGCAAATCCGGAGGGTGTATATAAAATGTATCCGCATGAGTTATCGGGCGGCATGCGTCAGCGTATCATGATTGCGATGGCGCTCGCTTGCAATCCGGAACTCATTATAGCCGATGAGCCGACAACGGCGCTCGATGTCACGATTCAAGCACAGATCCTGGAATTGTTAAAAAGACTCAAAGCGAAAATCGGCAGCTCAATTTTGCTGATCACACACGATCTCGGGGTTGTTGCGGACATGGCTGACTTTGTCGTTGTCATGTATGCCGGCCGCGTCGTAGAAAAGGGAACCAGCCGGGATGTCTTTCACGATCCCAAGCACCCCTATACAATCGGGCTGATGAAGTCCAAACCCGTTGTGGGTAAGAAGACAGACGAGCTGTATAACATACAAGGCAGCGTACCTAATCCGGTCAACATGCCCGATTACTGTTACTTCCGTGACCGCTGCGAGTATTGCTTTGAAGCTTGCATGAACGGCAAATACCCGCCCGAGTATAAAACAAGCTTAACACATTATGTGTCATGTTACCGGTATGAGGATCAAGGTGCTATCGCAAGCACACCCAAAAGCGTGAATGTGAAGGAGCTCTAGCGTGAAAAACCTTTCACACTATTTGTGCTGTCGCTTCGCGGCAAGATGGAGATTAATATGAACATGGAAAACATCATTGAAGTAAATGAACTACGGAAGTATTTTCCGATCAAGTCAAATTTCTTCCGGAACACGATAGGTCATGTAAAGGCAGTCGACGGCATTTCGTTTTCGATCAAGCGGGGAACGACGATGGGGCTTGTCGGCGAATCCGGCTGCGGAAAAAGCACCGTCGGAAGGACACTGCTTCGGCTTATCGAACGGACAGACGGCGATGTCTATATGGACGGACAGGATATCTTCGCACTGAGCAAAGAGGAACTTCGGAAAATGCGTCCCCGTATGCAGATTATATTCCAGGACCCTTATTCCAGCTTGTCTCCAAGACTGCCTGTCGGTGAAATCATTGGTGAAGCCGTGCGCGAACACAAAATCGTACCGACTGAGGAGTTTGATGACTATATTTCCCGGGTCATGCGCGCCTGCGGGCTTCAGGATTACCATAAGGACCGTTATCCGCACGAGTTTTCCGGCGGTCAGCGCCAGCGTATCTGCATAGCCCGAGCTCTTGCGCTCAATCCTGACTTCATCGTATGCGATGAACCCGTGTCTGCGCTCGACGTATCCATCCAGGCCCAAATTATCAATCTGCTCAAGTCCCTTCAGGATCAGTTCGGGCTGAGCTATCTGTTTATATCGCATGATCTTTCGGTAGTCGAGCATATCTCCGATACCGTAGGCGTCATGTATCTCGGCGCGATGGTGGAATATTCCGATACGGACAGTTTGTTTGAAAAACCGCTGCACCCCTATACGAAGGCATTGTTTTCGGCGATCCCGATGCCGGATCCTGATTACAAGATGGAACGTGTGATTCTGGAAGGCAGCATTCCGTCACCGGCCGACCCGCCGTGCGGCTGCAAGTTCCACACGCGGTGCAGGGAATGCATGGAGATCTGTAAAGATACCATTCCCGAATACCGGGAAGTGGAAAAGGGCCATTACTGCGCCTGCCACTTGTATAACGAAACGAAAACTGACCCGGCATTGCAAAAAGAGGCGAAAAAAGCATAGCGCAGGAGTGAGAAGGCTTGAAAAAGAATAGAAAAGGTTATGACGATGACGATGGGCGCACCATTGCCGGCATGAATGTGGACGGCATGCCCTGGTATAGCGGCAGCACGGGAAAAGGTGATGAACAAAACGGGCATAACACCCATGAGGTATTACGGGGACCATATCGCCGGGCATTTACTTGGGGTGTACTCAAAGCAGCGTTGCTCGTTATGGCTGTCTTTGTCGTCGGGTATTTTCTGTTTATTCTTTTCTGTACAAAAATCTGGTTTGCCTGAAAAACTACCGCGGGAAGCACATTTGCTTCCCGCGGTAGTTCGATTTTTAGCCACATGGCCATAATACTACGGGAAAGAGGCTTGCCGTTCGCTTTTAGCAGCTGACCGTCTGCAATCAACCTTACATAACACATGAAACCGGAGAGAGAACCATGTTTTTTCAGCATAGCATAAAAAACGCAGTAAGGTCATGGAAAAAGACGCTGCTGTTTATTTTTCTGTTAACATTGCTTGTGATCATCATGTGCACCGGTGTGAGTATATCGATTTCGGTAAGAGATTTTATAACCGAGTGTGAAGAAAGCTATACCACAATAGCAAGGCTTGAGTACATGGGCGTTTTATACCCTGATGAAACGGAATATGATCCGGGTATCGCCCGGTGCTTCGATGCTTTTGATTTTACGAAAATCAGCGCATATCCCGTTGTAAAACAGTGGGACGCATCGGCTGTCGCGCTGGGCTATATTGAAGAGAGAACCGGCAGAAACCCGAACGCGCACTATAAAAACAGTGCGGTTCTGATCGTCAGGGCAGACGGATTTATGGAAACAGAGGGCGTAAACAGAGGCTTTATCACAAAATCACTTTACGCCTCAGAGGATATCGAAGGCGATATGCTCTACATAGATGCGATGGGCGAAAAGCTGCAAAGAGGCCGCTATTACCTTATGCACGGTACATTTTATTACGGTATAACATCTTACCGGTATTTTCGGCTTTCCGCATTCAACAACGCCGGCGCAAGGCAAAACGGAATTGACGGTTCGGTGGAGAACATGATTGTGGACATTACTGAGCCGGACGGCGGGTATAAGCTTCCTCAGGACAGCGATTTTTACGGTATAGCGGATACTTATACCGTAGTGAACAACAGTGTGACGGTAAATGCCACGGACAATCTGGAAGCCTTGTTTCCTTTTCATCAGGGCACATTGTATTTAACCGAGGGGAGATTCTTTTCTCCGCAGGAATACGAAGCAGGGGATAAGGTATGCATAGTGCCGGGTTCTCTGGCGCAATCGCTAAACGCCGGCGTCGGGGATACCGTCAGGCTTTCCGTTGCCGTTCAGAGCGGCTGCGCAAAATACGAAAGCTATTGGGCGCCATCCGGGTTTAATCATACTGATGAATATACGATTGTCGGTATATGCAATACGCAAAATGAACTCAGCGGCGATATTTTTATCCCGAAAACCGGTGCGATTGATTTTTCACCAAATCACTTTTCCTTCACGCTGGGTCAAGTTGTGCTTGATAACGACACGGCGTATCGTTTTATCGCTGATATCGAGCCGAGTTTGCCGGACCGTGCAAGAGTTACCGTTTTCGATCAGGGGTATACGGCGGTTGTAAGGCCGATGAAGGATGTGATGCGCGTCGCGTTGATAGTTACAGGTATCTGTGCTGCGGCGGGTCTTGCCATCGCAGCACTGTTCGGATTCGTTTTCGTCTATCGCCAGAAAGACTCGGCGAAGATTATGCGCATGCTCGGTGCAAAAAAACGAGAAATTATCGGCTATTACCTTTACGGCTCCGGATGCCTTTCTTTCTTCGGTTCCGCTATCGGCATCGTCATCGGCATTCTTATATCCGAAATCTGTATGGGGCTTGTCCGTCAATTCGCTTTTCACTACGGTGCGGATAGCTTTTTGTACAGCAGCGGCAGTCAGTCAATGATCAAAGCGGCGGAGTATCAGCCCGGTATAAATGTCTGGGTATTTGCGGGGACCGGCTTTGCAGTGTTTTTGCTTGCGGTTTTGTCCTGCCGGATTTTTGCGGGCATGTGTTTGAGATCCCATAACCGAAAACGAAGAAAATATGCCTTCCTGAAACGTGCGCGTTCCTCTTCGCTGACCGGAGGCCCGCTGAAATTCTCATGGCTTTCCGTAAAGCGCGGCTGTCTGCGTTCGTTTGTTCCTGCCGCCGTCTGTCTTTGTGCGGTTGTTTTGCTCAATCAGCTTGTTTATACCGCTGAGGGAAACAAAAAGAAGCTGAGCGACCTGAGCCGGAATACATCGACTATGGGATATCTTACTGACAGTAAAGGACATAAGATTGATGGTCTCAATATCGGCGGGGCTGCGTTAAACGGCTTATATTCCTCAGATCAGCTCTCGGACATCCACACATCTAAACGAATATGCTATTATTACCTGAGCAAAGCATCGGAAATGGATGAAGCTCTGGACAGTCTTTTGCCGAAGATCTACGCTACATCGTTTTCCTTTGAAACCTTTATGAACAAGCTCAACAGCGGACCGGGTCTTATCTATACCAACGACTTTTCCTCAGTTCCGGAGTTTTATTACAGCACGAAAATCACGACGAACTATCTTGACGGGTATGATGAGTCCTTGTTTACACGCGATGCCGGAGATACCGCGTCCTGCCTTGTCTCCGAATCGTTCATGCGTGAACAAGGTATAAAGGCCGGCGACACGATTGCTGTGCTGATACTTCGGGAAGAAGCCCTCGGACGACAATCGGTTGACACACAGGAGTTATTTGTCGCCGGCAGCTATATAAAGGCCGGAAAAGATGACAACATTTACTGTCAACTCGACGCCTATGTTTCGGAATTTCAGCTGAGCGATCCCGGCGCCGATGCGGATACGCTCCGGCAATATACCTTCAGCAGCGCAAGCTTCACGTTGAAAAACAGCGAAGGTCTCTCTGCGTTCAAGGCGTATTTATTTGAAAAAGGCTATTCGGAAGTCAATACGCTTCGCAGCATCCGCAGCTTTGTCGTCCTGGAAGATATTGCCTATCTCAGAACGAAGAGTGCGATGAATCGGCGCATATGGTATATGGACCACGCTTTCCCGGTGATTTATGTTGCGATACTGCTATTTGCGGGACTGATTCCTTTTATTTTTATTCTGCTTAGAAAACGCGAGATCGCAATAATGCGCAGCATGGGTGCTTCAAAAACGACCGCATGTTTGAGCATGTTTTTTGAACAGGTTATGCTCTGTATCCCCGGTTCGATGATAGGGTACATTGTGTTGAGGATTATCCATCGGGTATTTAATCTTTTCGGCTTCTTGCTGACCTGTGCGTTTATACTTTGCTGGTTATTCGGCGCTTTGCTTTCCATAAAGAACATCAATCGCTTCGCAGTACAGGAAATATTAAGGGTAGAGGAATAATGATAATGGCTATGCTTGAATTAATGGATGTTTGTTACGGCTACGGCATAAAGCGCGATAAAAAGAATGTTTTAAACCATATCAGCTGCGGTTTTGAACAGGGGAAGCTGTATGCGGTGATCGGAAAATCCGGAAGCGGTAAAAGTACGCTGCTGTCGCTGCTTACCGGGCTTGATCTTCCGCAATCAGGGCAGATTCTCTTTGAGGGGACTCCGACGGACAAGATGGATCTGAACGAATACCGCAGGAAATGTGTCGCGGTAGTTTATCAGGATTTCAGCCTTTTTCCGCTGCTGACGGCGCTGGAGAACATTATGTACCCGATGCAGTTGTGCAATGTGGGCAAAGAAAAAGCAAGGCGGGACGCGCTGGCGCTTTCCCGGCTCGTGTCGCTGCCCGAATCTATGCTTGACCGCTATCCGGGAAGGATGAGCGGGGGTGAGCAGCAGCGCGTCGCAATCGCCCGTGCACTTTCGATGGACAGAAGATTGATTCTGGGTGACGAGCCGACAGGGAACCTGGATAGCGAAAACAGCTCCGCTTTCATACCGCTGATGCAGAAGCTGGCGCATGAAGAGAATAAATGCATCATCATCGCAACGCATGATATTTCCGTGATGGAATCCGCCGATGAAGTGTATAAGATCGTTGACGGTCAATTATCTCTGTACCGAAATAGAGAGGAACAGCGATAAAACGCTTATCTTTTTAAGCGCTGATAAAATGGGTAGCTTCCAAATGGATTTAACGGTTTGGGGTGATCTGACGGAATATGGCCATTACCGTTTATTCCGGCTTGCCCGCTTTGCTCATCGATTGCATCCTCTAACTGTGGTACGGATCCGGCAGAAAAATCATCGAATCCCGCAATCACCAAAAATAGGTGAATCAATTCAACAAATAAGAGAAACATAAAGAATCCATGCAACCGGAATCTGTCAAGCCGGGGAAAACGAAGCTTTCAGCGGAGCTTAGCCAGCCGCGGGCAAAGCGCTCACTTGGCTGCAGGCGCCTTGTCCACGGTTTTATTAAACATAATGCTGATACCATTTCTCGTTTTATCGAGAAAATTTTAATCCTCGATCACGGTTGTGGCCATCGTCAGGAAGCTGCCGGCTGCCCAACCGCTCCAGGGCCACGGATCGTTGGCTCCGGGCGGGACGTTGAATTCGATCTTTTCACCGGTCAACGGATTACGGTCATAAGGCGCAAACCCGAGGATCATGCCCTCTTCCTTCATCTTGTCACATAGGCGTCTGGCGATCATCGCCGCCTCTTTTTTCTTACCGGCTATGTACAATCCGGCGGTAATAATCATATTCGCGGGTCCGACAACGCGGCCGAGCACGAACTGGTTGACAAATGAGCACAGCGGGCTTTTCATGCTTTCCGTACAAAGTCCGATCGGGCTTAGGTATTCGCCTTCTGTCGTCAACTTTTCCGTGACCTTGTCGATAATGTGTTTAGGCAGCCTGTCTCCCAGTAAAATGGGCTGATAATTGGCAAGGCTCCAGCTGTCTACCGGTGTCACGCCGTTCTTTTTTGCGATAAAGCGTTCGCCGTCCCAAAATTCCGTAATCAGCTGATTCAAAAGCCGGTCAGCGCGGAAGTTCCAATCCTTCGCGGCCTCTTCTTCGCCCGCGCCCTTGGCAAGGCGGGCGGTGCCGTACATCAGCGCGACAAGAAAGGCTATCAGATCCGGCGTACTGGCAGGGAAGCCGTCCTTGAAGATGGAAGCATCGTCCCAACCGCTGTCGTGCGGAGATTTAACGGAGATCATATCGTCGCCGCGTTTTGCGCTGCGATAAGTTGTCCAATAATTGGTCCACTTGGCGAATTTCGGGTACATCCTCTTGCACTCTTCCGCTGTCAAAAAACCATCGCCGCATCTGCGAATCAGATAATCCAGCGCAAAACCCTGGAAGGGAGCCTGAATCGCACCGCCACCCGAATAGAACAGCATACCGGGAAGCTGACCGGTCTTTTCATTTTGATGCTCGAAGAGAGAACAGATCTGCCGCCAGCCTTCCTTCGGTTCACCGTGCATCGCACATGCGTGCAGGCTTTGCTGCCAGGCGCAGCATGCGTTGAGCCATTGCAGATGCATCAAAATCATCGGAGACTTGATGAAACCGCCGGGCTTGACGCGGTGCGTCCAGGTCAGCCACATGGCGTATTCCGCCGCTTCCTGATAATCAGCGGCTGCTTTATTGTAATTTTGTTTAAATGCCTCGAAATCGGCTTTATTTATCGCTATCAACTTATCAAAGGGTTCGTAAACGCCGTCGTATCCAAATTCTCCGTCCATATATTCATGAACCGCAATGTCATAACAGTCGGTTTTTTGATCTGGCGTGATCTCAACGACGAGACTTTTGTATTTGCCTTCGGCCTTGTCGTACTGCGCATTGACACATATTGAACCCTCCAGAGCCTTGAAGAACATTTTGCCCTGACCGCCGAAGAACACCTCTGTTCCGCTGCCGTCCAAAAACGGGAAAACACCCTTGCAGGCTATCGCGCCGTTACCTTCGCGCATTGAGCGCAGCTCAAGGCGCAGCCCGCAGTTACCGCGGATGCGCAAATGGTCATGCTCTGTCAGCGCAACTTCGGCAGTGCCGTTTACTTCGCCGTACTGTGTCATTTTCAGGGAACCCGCGTCTCCGAAATAATGATAACGCACAGGTCTTCCGTTTTGCAGGATTTTCAGGTCGAAGATCAGATTGCCGCCGCTCATGGTTGAGTCCGCTTTCGTATTGGAAAGCCGGATGAGCGGAAGGTTATAATCCTCAAATAGATAGAAGCCGGAGCCGCGCCTTCCGAACGGAGCGCGGATCAAGTCAAATTTCTGCCCTTTTCCTAATCCAAACATTTACTTCGCTCCTTTCCTTACAAATTCGCCGCGGCGTTTAATTGCGACAGACGTTCCTGAAGCTCAGGCGCGTAGACCGGAGCTTCGTCAAACCATGGCGGATTAGCTTCGCCGGTTTCCGCACGATAAGCGTAGAAGTAGCGTCCCTTTACCTTGTCATAACGGTATGTCTGCCACCAGCAGAGTGCTTCCTTAAGCGCGTCGGTCAGTTTTTGCCTATTGTCCTTGCTAATGGCATCAATCAGCTTGTCGTCCCTCAGGCGAAGCGCTGCGGCCGCGAACTTCGGTACAATTCCGCTTTTTCCTGCCAAAGCGGATTTCAAAACGCGGTCAAACGCCGACTGAGCATCACAAAACAGAAAAGATTCTTCGGCAAGCTCGATGGAACCGGCTTTTTCCGGTTTTGACCAGAGCTCGAAGGCTGTCAGGTCATCTGTGGGTTTGAGGGTTGTAGCAAATGCCTCAAAATCAGCTTTGTTTTCCGCAATACAAGCTTCGAAGGATTTTGTCACTTCCGGAGGCTCCGTATCGGCGGGCAGCTCAAAACATGCAACATCAACCTTTCCGTCCGCAGCCGTGATATCCAGGCAGGGTGCGGTGGATGACCACCTGGTCAGCATCCAAGTGTCGTCAAATTCAAAATTTCCCCGGCGTACCTTGTAAATAACGCGTCCGCCTATGTTCATTTCCGCTCCGTCCTCAAGCTTGGTGGTTGTCGCGGAAGCCGATGCTCCGGCTGACATGCGAAGCTGCGGCACATCGCCCTCAATGCGCATCGCATTTGCAGACTTGTCCAAGGTAAAACGAACGGTACCCTTGTCGGATATCAGCTGCGTTTCAAACGCGGTCGCATTGACGGTATAGGGTATATCCTGTCCTTCTGAGAGAATCGATATGCGCAGGATGCCCTTCGCCCCGCCGCTGCCAAACACCTGCGCAAACGGAAGGGCGGCTCCTGCAGGTTTCAGGCCAAAATAAACGCCGTCATCCTGCATCAGGAGCATAGGTCTTGCCTCCCGCACCGCAAACGGTGTCTTTGCCAGATCAAGGTGTAAAAGACCTTGCATACAATGTCCTCCTTAACTTATTATAAAAAAATCGTAGCATAATCGGGCGGATATTTCAATTACGATATTTTATTTACCCATGAATCCTTAACAACAATCACCAATAAATGAATAATGCACACTGCCCGGTGAGGTATGACGGGAATTTAGGATGGAACAGTTCAGATGGGCATGGAAGCAGAGGAAATCTGGCTCCATGCCCATCTGACTGTTTTAATTTATGGGCCTGCCGCAATCAATGACACGGAATTGAGAAGCCGAAGAAACCCGAACGATTGACGATGTGATTTCGATGGGGCTATGAGATGATATAAGAAATAACGATGGAAAGCGTACCTGACATTCATACATTTTATGCTATATTAAAGATGGAAAGTTTGATTTCCGTAAAGAGAGGAGATCGGCTGTGAAGAATTGGTTGGAAGAACTACGAAAACTGAGAGGAATACGGCAGGAAGAATTGGCCGCTGCCTTGGAAGTATCCCGACAAACAATCGGATCGTTGGAAAACGGGCGTTATAATCCATCTATCATACTCGCTTTCAAGATTGCCAGATTCTTTGCAATGCGCATTGAAGAAATATTCATCTATGAGGAGGGTCAAATCGATGAAAAATAACAGCATCGTAAAATATACAGCACTTGCGGTATTTGGCTTTGTTATGCTGATTGTGGGGCTTGTGCTCGCATTATCACTATCGGACACTCGGGGCATTATGGGTACATTGCCTTATATCTTCATCGGCGTAGGTTCAGGCATATTCGGAGGAAGCTCCGGTGGCGCTATCAGCAGCCATCGCCTGCAAAAAGATCCGAACTTAGAAAAGCAAAAAGAAATTGCCATAAAAGATGAGCGTAACATAGCGATCGGAAACAAAGCATAGGCAAAGGCATATGACCTGATGATGATGGTATACAGCGCTCTGATTTTAGTGTTTGCACTTATGCGGGTTGACTTGTATGTGATTTTGACTTTTGTGGCTGCTTATTTGCTTGTTATATTATCTATGGTTTTCTGTTTTAATAAATACAACAAAGAGATTTAGCGGTAAGACTGTGTAAGACGACGAAAAACATTTGCCAACTAGTAGATCACTGATGTGGAAGACAAGAATTCACAAGATATTCTGATTTTTTAGAGTGTCTTTTCATATGCATGGCGCACACAAAGAAATAAACACGGGGGAAATCCCCCGTGTTTGCCATCTTCAAAGCTTACAGTTCGTCCGCGTCGGGAATCACTTTCGTTACCATTATCATTGTCGCAGCCGCAGCCCAGGGAGACCAGCACCAGCCGTCGGAAGCCACAGGTCCGTAGGTGATATTGGCTTTTTCGCCGGTCAGTTTGTAGTACTCATACGGCGCAAATCCGAGGATGACGCCGTTCTTGTCGACATTGTCGCACCAGCGGCGTGCAATCATCGCCGCCTCTTTTTTCTTACCGGCAAGATTGAGGCCTACGGTCAGAAATTGGTGCGGAGGCGCGACGACTCTGCCGCTGACAAATGTATTTGCACTGTAGTCGCAGAGTGGGCTCTTCAAGCTTTCGGTGCACAGCCCGATTTCGCACAGGAAGTCGCCTTCCTCGGTTAGCCTTTCGGTTACCTTGTCAATGATGTGCTGCGGCAGGCGGTCGCCCAGCATGATCGGTTGGAAGCACGCAAGGCTCATGCTGTCAACGGGCTTGCCGTTTGCGTAAGTAACAAACTTCTCGCCGTCCCAGAACTCGGTGACAAGCGTATTGAGCAGCTTGTCCGCGCGGGCGTTCCATGCGTCTGCCTCTTGCGTTTTACCGCAGCCCTTGGCAAGGCGCGCAGTCATGTACATCATATCGATTAAAAATGCGATGACATCGGGATTAATGGTCGGGAAACCGTCTTTGAAAATCGACGCGTCGTCCCAACCGGAATCATGCGGACTGTTGATTGCTGTCACATCGTCTCCGCGTCCGGCATTTTTATAAGTAAGCCAGAATTCTGTCCATTTTTTGAACTTCGGATACATGCGCTCGCATTCTTCGGGTGTAAGGAAATCGTCGCCCGCATAGCGAATCAACGCGTCGAGTGCGAAGCCCTGAATACAGGGTTGGACATTGCTGCCGCTCGAGCCGCCGCCGACATAAGAAACGGTGGCGGGAAGCTGGCCTGTTTTTTCGTTTTGGTACAGAAACAGCATGCAGATTTCGCGCCAGGCTTCTTTTGTATCATTGAGCATTGCCATGCCGTGATAACTCTGCTGCCAGGAAAAAGCGCTGGCTATGGACGATTGGAACATAATACCCGGTTCTTTGTAACCGCCTCCGGTCATAGTGCGGTGACCCCAGATAATATAAGCTGTATACTCGAAAAGCTGCTCGTAGCCTTTTGCGGGTTTATTATAAATTTTCTTGAAATTATCAAAGCTCGCAAGGCTTTCACGGACCAGTTCGTCAAAAGCCGGATAGGCATCGTCAGCAACATTCAGCTCAACCATGTCGTCATGTACCGCCGCCTCGAATTCGCCGTTTTCATCGGGCTTAAGGTCAAAGATAACAGCGTCATATCCGCATGTTTCACTGTTCCACGGATACAAAGCGTCAATGCTGCCTTTCAGGGGCTTAAACAGGAGTTTCCCGTAGGTACCGAAAACCGCTTCCCAGTTACCGTCCTGAATCGGGCGAACACCGTGACAGGCGGTCATACCGTCCTCGGCCACAGCGGGACAAAGCTCGATGCGGAGTGTAACACCCTTTCCGCGTACCCGCAGCTGATCTGTATCGGAAAAGGCGAACTGGGCAAAACCTGCGTCGCAATCCATGCGAAGCGAGCCCGCATCGCAAAAATAGGTATAGGGCAGCTCTTTATCGCCGCTGAACAGTCTGAGATTAAACAGGTAAGGGCTGGTGAGCACCATGGCAGCCGGTTTATAATTGGTTAGCCGGAGCAGGTGTGTATAATAATCCTCGAATATGTAAAAACCGCATCCGCTGCGTATAAAGGACGCTCTTACCAGATTGAATTTTTCGTTTGTTCCGAACATATAAACCTCCATTCCGCCGCCAAAATAGCGGCACAAATAGTGATGAACGATTCACTTCTTAGCGGAGTTTTGTTATCTGTCATTTTCGGCAACCGCGTTAGCGGCCGGAAAGCGGGATATCAACACCAACGTTTTATCACGTTGTGATTTGTCACGCTGGCTGTCTCCTATTGAAGTGATGCGAGCGTCAGTAAAGCGGCGCTCGCGGCGGGAGAAAAGTAAGCGCCCGCATTAAGCACCTGGCCGCGCTTATCGCAGACTCCGCCCTGCATACAGGAAGTGATCAGCTTATTCGAAGCTTCAGCTGCGTCTTCGTGTTTTCCGGCTTCCCAAAGACCCAGAATGACCAGAGCCGAGGGTACAACGGCTGCTGTTTCATACGGGAGGGCTTTTGCCTCCACGCAGAGCGCATCGATGATGTCATCAGGCAGACGTTTGCCGAGGATGAGCGGTATGCAGCTCAATATACCTTCAGCCGGGCCGGACGCATTGGTCATAACGTTTACGCTGTTGAAACGATTTTTGTCCCGCATCGTTTTCGTCAGGTGCTGAAGCTGTTTTGCGTTCTGTTCGCTCCAATAAACCGCATCGTCCTTTCCGAGCATCGCTGCGATTTGTGTCAGGGCTTCAGTCGCCAGAACAAGGTAAGCCAGAAGATCCGGCGTAGCGGCAGGCGTATCGCAGCCGAAGATCGGCTCGCATGCGTAACCGCATTCATGCCGGTAAGCATAAAAGCTCAGACCGTCTTCGTTCGTGCGGTAGGAAAGCCACCAGCCGACGGCTTTTGTCATCGCATCGTAGAACAAGGTTAGCTGATCTTTCGAAACATTCGTCAGGCTTTCGTTATCAATCAGGCGCTTGACAGCGTAAGCATATATGGGGGGAGAAGCTTCGTTTAAATTCTGACGCTCGCCGAACCAGGTGGGTAAGAGCCCCAGCGGGGTTAAGAACGATAACATACTGCCGAGGATGTTGAGTGCTCTTGTCGCATCTTTAAACGGCAGTGTCATGATAGACTGTTCGAAAGAATAGACTTTCTGTTCGCTGATTTTGTTTGTTGCGCCTAACTCCTGTCCTTTGAATGGGAAAAAGCTCATCCAAAGAGCGTACGCGCATCTGTCAAAGAATGTTTTGTCACCCGATACAGGCTGAGCCAGACCTGCCGCAAAATCCGCGAAATCCTTCTCGGACGCTTTAATACATTCTTCAAAGTCGGCAGCGATTTCGGGAAATTCATATGTTGGATCCAGATCATATGCGGCTGCCTCAAATATGCCGTCCTCACCGGGCTCAAAATACACGATTGGATCCGTCAGCTTCAGTGCCTTAAGATCCCAATGGCAGTCAAGCTCCGCCGTTCCCTTGAGCGCTTTAATCAGATAGACCCCGCCTTGCAGGATTTCTATCCCGCGCACCGTTCTGTATGCGTTCCCGCCGAAGCTCAGCTTGCCGTCAAACCTGAGACCGATGCCCCTTCCCTCGATTCTTAAAACCTTTTCTCCGTCCATGGCGAAGCGGAGATTTCCTTTTGCCGTTTTTAATTCAACGAAGGACTCAGAGGCGGTATACGTGTATTCAAGGTCCTGCCTGTTAAAGGTTGGCGTAATCCGGATAAAACCTTTCGGATCCAGACTTTGACCGCCGAACATGCTGCCGCCGCCTTCCGCGGCCAAAGCGAGATACAGGCCTTTAATCCAGCCGGAGCCAAGGTTGTCCGTCTCCTCGTAGATCATATGCCTGGATAACCGTCTGCCAAAGGGTAACATCTTCAGATCTAGCTGCATGGTAAAACTCCTTTCGTATTCAAGATGCGATCGTATTCAAGATGCGAATTGTGGATTAAGTATACCATATTCAGCTTATGTTTGCATCATTAACCAACTGGATATCTCATCAAATTACGGTGAACAACCGGTGGAGCGCAGTCCGTTTATCTGCGATAAGTGTAAATAATGTCAACTGAACAAACGCATTCAGATGCATTAAACGTCTACCTGCATAAACAACTCAAAAACGCTGTCAAAGTATTGCAGTTGTTGCGTTTTCAAATTGTTCAGCAGGCATTAAATAAGTAGCATACGGCGCAAAAATAGGTTACAATACGGGTCGTCGGACATGCCCGCTTTCGGTTTAAACTTGGCAACACGAAGCTTAAAAAAGAGCAGTTATATCGAAAATCCGAAAGAGAAGAGACGGAGCTGAGAAAATGATCATATATAAAAAAGTTGACCGGACATATTTCCCTCTGTACGATCAAATCCCGATGCGCGTCTATGTGACGTCATATTACCGGATAGATAAGGACAATCGGGGGTTGGGCGGCTTTACTTTTGTAGAAACACCCGTGGAACCATATACAAAGGATTTTTGCACCGGCGGTGATGAAAGCATTGCGAGATGGGAAAAGCGATGGGATATCTCCAATTGGGCTTTATTTATGGCCTTTGACGGAGAACAGCCGGTCGGCGGGGCAACGGTGGCAGCGCGGACAAAAGGAATCAATATGCTGTCCGGCAGGGACGATCTCGCTGTACTGTGGGATATTCGGGTTGACGACGCATATAAACATAAAGGTGTCGGTCAGGCATTATTCAATATGGCAGCAGACTGGTCGCGAGGGCAGGGCTTTATGCAGATGAAAATAGAGTGCCAGAACAGCAATATTCCGGCAGTCAGGTTTTATCATAAACAAGGAGCGGTGCTTTGCGCGATAGATGAATTCGCCTATTATAATGAGCCTGAGTTTCGGCATGAAGCGCAGCTTATTTGGTATTTGGATTTGTGAGGCGGTATTGCTTTAAAAAGGCGAGTAAGACTCTTATTTTGGCTGTCATGCAGGAAGAGATCAGCATATTTGGCACGCCCGGAGGACTCGAACCTCAGCCCTTAGAACCGGAAAGATAAACCTTGAAGGTTCATTATCGTATATAGCTTTGTGGTCATGTGGGCATACTACCCCAAAAGCTCGGATATTCCATGTCAGACAAGGAAAGGGCTATTACCAAACAGATACGGGCGATTGCTCGAATCCGTACAGCATGTTAGAGGAATCTTTTCAATTGTTCGGCATTAGCTTCCTCTGTGGCCAATAGTTTTTCGGCTAAGGTGCGAACTTCGGTACTTTGCCCATTATAATCATGCAGGTGCTTTATTGTCTTATTTATACCTATTTGGTTTCCCTGAATGGACATTTCGGCAATCTTTGAATCTGTATGATCAACCATCATTTTGCTGACAGTCATAACGTCAGCAGATGCTTTGGAAACTGCCCCCACACCCTTCGGGAATTCATTTCTTGCCTCCAGCAGGGTTCGAGCTTCACCGCGTAGCTTCTTGTATTCGCTGTACTGCTTTTGAAGCTCGTTTTCCAGAGTTGCGTTTCGGGTTTTGCTTATTACCGAATCTATACCAACGCAGCCCATATCAGCGGTTTTATAAACATATTGAAGCAATTCGATATCATGCATCATTTTTTCACCTCTTTTCTTTTTAATATTTAGCCGTGAGCAAAACACCACAA
>LSQX01044025.1_pt1 | contig 42664 bp, 41 predicted proteins | sample 654561 | NCBI WGS metagenome assembly LSQX01 (sample SAMN04489861, study PRJNA283612) | anaerobic digester metagenome | isolation source: 4 biogas reactors fed with cattle manure at either 37C or 55C with and... | place: Denmark: Kongens Lyngby | collected 2014 | reverse complement strand
TTTTTATTTAATTGTTTTTCAACTTTTTAAATATTTTATCTAATCTTTTACTTTAAAATAATGCTAATGAGTAAATTTTTTTTTAATCATTTTATATTCTCGTATTAAAGAATTTAATATCAATTTAAAAATAGGTCTAATTAAACCTTATGTTTAATATTTCTTACGTTTTACAAACATGAACTTAATGGCTTGTTCACAAAATCGTAATTTGAATTACAGTTTTTCGTAATTTTATAACATTGTTAATGGTTTGAAAAATTGACCAGAAATGATCAAGCGGATACAAAAGATCATGCAATTGAAAAAGTTGACTTCATCAGCATTTGCAGATAAAGTTGGGGTGCCCCGATCGACGATCAGTCATATTTTATCGGGCAGGAATAATCCGAGCCTTGAGTTTGTGCAGAAGGTATTGGATTCTTTTCCGGAAATTCGTACCGAATGGCTAATCCGCGGAGAGAGTCATATGTTAAAGGCGAGCAATACGCTTTTCCCTGATGAGGATTTCGAACTTTCTGAAGTGATTAAGTCGCCTTTAGAAGAAAAGGCAGATATAGCGGGAAAAGAAGAAAAAATTTCACCCAGTAGCCAAGCCCGGGAGGAAATATCGAAATCTGAGGGGGATAAAAAAATGCCAGAAAAGGAAGTTTTTTCTGACAAGGATATGCCAACAGCACGTAAAAAGTCTGACATTTCTGTCAAATTTCATAAAAAAGCCATCAGGGTTATGTTGTTTTATGCTGATGGTACGTTTTTTGAGTATTTTCCGGAGCAGCAATAAGGCCTTTAAAAGCGTTCCAGTTCAGAAAAGAAGAAACTGGCTTCACGTATGGCATTATCGTCGGAATCGGACCCATGAACGGCATTTTGCTCAATGCTGGCACCAAAGAGTTTTCTAAGGGTACCTTCCTCGGCCCTGGTGGGGTCGGTAGCACCAATTAAGAGGCGGTAATCATCAACGGCATTTTCTTTTTCGAGGATGGCAGCTACAATGGGGCCATTTGACATGAACCGGGTAAGCCTTTCGAAAAAGGGTCTTTCGCGATGCACCTCATAAAATGCTTCAGCCTGTCTGAGGGAGAGCTGAAGGTATTTCATGGCGGCAATACGAAATCCTGCTTCGTTGATGCGTGCCAGGATTGGGCCCACATAACCATGCTGAACAGCATAGGGTTTGATCATGGTAAGGGTAATATTTCCTTTGGCCATTTTGAAGGTCTTAATTATCTGAAACAATTGCTGCAAAAGGCAGCGGGGAATAAGGAAGCATAAAAATAATTAATTTGGTGGGTAAAAACCAAACTCATTCTTTTTTTTTACCTTTGTTCAACTAAAAAAATTGCAGGGATTTGAACCCAATAATGATCAGCCAGGTAAAAAACCTGCTTTCAGACAAAGATCAGCCTATAGCCATAGTTACCCATACCAATCCTGACGGAGATGCCCTGGGCTCCTCCCTTGGGCTGTATGGTTTTTTACTTCTATCAGGCTATAAGCGGGTTAGTGTAATCACCCCTGACCGTTATCCTTCGTTTTTGCAATGGATGGCTTGGGAACAGGAGATCGTTGTTGCCGACCAGGACCAAGCAAAGGCGGAAGCCGCCATTTTGGGAGCAAAGCTTGTTTTTTGCCTTGATTTCAATGGTATCAACAGGGTAAATCATCTTGAAGAAACCCTGAGGAATGCGAAAGGGAAAAAAATATTGATTGACCATCACCCCCAACCAGAGGATGAATTTGATATCGTATTTTCAAATACCAATGTTAGCAGTACTGCAGAATTGGTGTTCTATTTCATTGCCGCCCTGGGCGGGGAAATGACGATGGATGTTAGGGTTGCCGAATGCCTATATGCAGGGATAGTGACCGATACTGGGTCTTTCAGCTATGGTTGTAATGAACCCAAGACTTACGAAATCACAGCCAAATTGATTGCCTTGGGAGTAGACGGTGAGCATCTTCACCGATTGATATACAACACTTATTCGGCTGACAGGATGCGACTGCTGGGATATTGTTTAAGTGAAAAGCTCAAGGTGTTACCCGAGCAAAATGCTGCCCATATCAGCCTGTCGGCAAAGGACCTGAAACGTTTCAATCATCAGGAAGGGGATACTGAAGGCGTTGTGAATTATGCCATGAGCATAGAAAACATTCACCTTGCTGCATTGTTTATTGAAAAGGAAGATCACGTGAAGATTTCTTTCCGGTCTGCAGGGGTCGTGGACGTCAATATGCTTGCCCGCGAATATTTTAATGGTGGTGGGCACCGCAATGCTGCAGGCGGAAAAAGTTTTGACAGCCTGGAAGTCACAATTCGGCAGTTTGAAGATGTAATAAAAAAGGGCCAATTAAAAAAATGAAAGGAATAAACGCAAGAGTTCTGGCAGGCCTTATTATTGCACTGTTATTCATGTTCATGGCCTGTAATCAGACTTCGGAACAACAAAGAGTTCCTGATCCAAAAGAAATTAGAAAGACCTTTGAGGAGAGTAATAAGATCCTGTTGGAGGCCGAAAAGCAAGAAATTTTAGATTTTATCTCGCGTTATGGATGGGATATGCAGGAAAGCGGTACAGGGCTTTGGTACAAGATATACCATGAAGGGAGCGGAGCATATGCTCAAAGCGGAGCCCTGGCCATCATTCATTACAAGATCCACTTACTCACCGGAGACCTGGTGTATTCTTCGGAAACAGATGGCGCAAGAGAATTCAAAATCGGGCGAGGAGGCGTAGAGCTTGGATTGGAAGAAGGTATTCTGCTGATGCGTGAAGGAGACAAGGCACGTTTTATTATGCCATCTCACCTTGCGCATGGCGTGCCAGGCGACGGGGTGAAAATTCCCGCAAGGGCCACCATCGTCTATGATGTTGAACTTGTTGAACTCAAATAATTTATCATAATTTTCGAGAAAGCGAGCATGTTCGTATAATCATTTGAAGGATAGGGTATTCACATGCGGGACTCGTCCAAGTAACAATTACAAATCCACGAATAATGAAAAACCTGAGAAGTTTAGTTATTTTAACGCTTGCAATTTTTGTTGCAGCCTGTTCAAACAGCCCACATAAGGGATTCAAGGAAAATGACAATGGGATATTTTACCGTTTTCATGAAAAAGGCAATGGTGAGAAGCCTGAAGAAGGAAAACTAGTTTCTATGATCATGGTATACAGTGACTCTAAGGGCAATACCTTGCTTGACAGCCGTGAAGGTGGCGTTCCTTTTGTACTTGAATTTATTCAGCCTGAATATCCGGGAGATATTTATGAAGCCATTGGTATGATGTCGGTAGGCGATAGTGCCTCCTTCATTATTGATGCCGAGCAATTTTTTACCACTACTGCCCAGATGCCCATGCTTCCGGAATCCATTGAGTCCGGATCACACCTCAACTTTGACATTAAACTTCTTGATGTTTTGACAGAGGAGGAGTATATGGAAGAGCAGAAACGCCTTGCAGAGGAAACTATGCGTGCAAATGAAGCCCGAGCGGGAGCAGAGGAAGGACTTTTGCAGAATTTCCTGACTGAGAATAATATCACAATTCCAGCCCGCGAGAGCGGACTTATCTATGTTGAGCGGGAAAAGGGAACGGGGGTAAAGGCTGAATCAGGAAAGACAGTTTCCGTTCATTACGAAGGTCGCTTGCTTGATGGGACAGTATTTGATTCAAGCCTTGAGCGCGGTGAACCCATTGAATTTCCCCTGGGTGTTGGCTATGTAATCCCCGGTTGGGATGAAGGTATCAGCTTAATGAATGTAGGTGGAAAAGCCCGCCTGATCATCCCTTCACACCTTGGTTATGGTGAACGTGGGGCTGGCAACCAAATCCCTGCTTATTCCACATTGGTATTTGATGTAGAACTTGTTGACGTAAAGTAAAACGGCTGTCATGAAAAAGCACACGCAAGAAAAAAGGTTTTACTTTGAATTCCCGAGGAAGCAGGTTGTACCGATCATCAGTGTGGTTGCTTTTCTTATGATGCCAGGATGCCGCAGTGCCATGGTTCAGCGGGCGGAGGTGGCAGTAGTGCAAGAAAAAAAAATGACTGAATCAGGTCTGCAATATTCCATTATCCCTGAAGGCGAAGGTGAAAATGCGAAAGACGGCGACCAGGTTTTTGTTCACTATTCAGGCCGTCTTGAGGATGGGACCGTATTTGACAGCTCGTACGATCGTGGGGAGCCCATTTCTTTCAAGATAGGCAAGGGGCAAGTCATTGCTGGCTGGGAAGAAGGGATTAGGATGCTCAGGAAAGGGGATAAGGCAACGCTCGTCATTCCTCCTCAACTGGCATATGGAGAGAATGCAATTGGACCCATTCCTGCCAATGCTACTTTAACTTTTGAAATTGAACTGGTGGATATTTTGAACCCAGTTGCTCCTTTGAGAACGAAAGGCATTAGTGGAAAGATGACAGAAAACGGTGTCGAGGTCTTTGTTGTCCGTGAAGGAAACGGAACGATTCTTGAACCAGGAGTGCGTGTGAAGGTGCATTATAATGGTTTTCTGGAAAATGACACCCTATTTGACTCCTCCTATGAACGAGGGCAACCTATTGAGTTTGTTCTTGGTCAAGGAATGGTCATTCCCGGACTTGAGGAAGGTTTAAAAAGCCTCAGGGTAGGGGATCAGGCCCGGGTATGGATACCATTCCAGCTTGCTTACGGAGAGCGTGGCCGCGGTCCCATTCCGGCAAGGGCAAACCTGATCTTCGATGTGGAAGTGCTGGATACTGAAATTGTTGAAGCACCAAAACCTTTTGAAGTGGAAGGCCTACCTGTTGAAGCTACTGAGTCTGGACTTCAATATATTATTGTCAAGGAAGGGGAGGGTGATTATCCGCAGGCGGGACAACTCTTGGTTGTGCACTATTCTGGCTTCCTTCCGGATGGCAGTTTGTTTGATTCCTCCGTTCAGCGAGGTGAGCCGTTCCGTTTTATCCTTGGCCGCAACCAGGTTATCCGTGGATGGGATGAAGGCTTTGCGCTATTAAAAACGGGCTCCAAGGTGCGGTTCATCGTACCCCCTTCTTTAGGCTACGGTGAACGAGAGGTAGGTCCTATCCCTGCTGGATCAACCCTTGTTTTTGATGTTGAACTGATTGAAATTCAGAATTAAATATTACTTCATGAGCATACTTCAAATCACATGGGATGCAAGCCCCGTAATCTTTGAACTTGGCCCTCTTGCCGTTCGTTGGTATGGATTGTTTTGGGCCCTTTCCTTTTATTTCGGATATGAGATCATGTTCCGAATATTCAAAAAGGAAGGAATACCATTGCAACAAGTCGACAAACTTTTGTTGTATATGGCCATTGGCACGGTTGTAGGTGCAAGGCTTGGGCATTGCTTCTTTTACGATTTCAGTTATTATATCCAGAACCCATTGGAGATACTGATGATTTGGAAGGGAGGGCTTGCCAGCCATGGGGGTGCCATAGGCATTATCCTAGCCCTATACTACTATCAAAAGAAAGTGAGCACTAAGTCGTATGCCTGGCTCTTGGACCGTCTGGTGATCCCCATTGCTCTTGGGGCATTCTTAATCAGAATGGGAAACCTGATGAATTCTGAGATTTACGGACATCAGACTGATTTACCATGGGGGTTTATTTTTGTCCGCGCTGGTGAAATTGTACCTAAGCATCCAACCCAGTTTTATGAAGGTGTTCCATATCTGATGCTATTCCTCTTATTGGGATGGTTATACCTGAAAAAAATCAAGGTCCTTCCCCCTGCTTTCCTGCTATCCCTTTTTGCCATTATAATGTTTACGGTAAGATTTTTGGTTGAGTTTGTTAAGGAAGATCAATCAGCTTTTGAAGCAAATATGACCCTAAATATGGGACAATGGCTCAGCCTCCCGCTCATTATTGCAGGTTTTATTGTCATGGGTTGGTCGCTTAAGCAGAAGCTTGAGCCAGAAAGAAAGAATAGCTAAAAATCACTTAGGAGTGAAATAAGAGAAAAATGCTTGTCCGCTTATGCAGGTCGGGCATTTCTTTTTTCCAGGCAGCAATGGATTGGGTTTTAATATATTCTGCTGGAAGGGTAATGTCACAAGCAACACAAAGCAGGGTATCCTTTCTTAAGAAAGTAACCATATGGGCTAACAGTTGGTTGTTGCGAAACGGGGTTTCCATAAATATCTGAGTTTGATCTTCTTGCCAGGCTTTTTGTTCAAGGATTTTCAGCATTCTTCCCCTTTCAGGCTTTCCAATCGGGAGGTACCCTGAAAAAGCAAATTTTTGGCCATTAAACCCTGATGCCATTAATGCCAACAGAATGGAAGAGGGGCCAACGAGAGGAATAACCCTGATGTTTTTTCTGTGAGCGATGGCAACAATGGCTTGGCCAGGATCAGCAATGCAGGGAGCACCGGCTTCAGACAACAAGCCAATTGATTTCCCCTCGAGTGAAGCCGAAAGGAAACCACTTAATTCTTCAGGCTGGGTATATTTATTAAGCAAATGGAACTGAACCTTATCAAACGAGCGGGAATAACCTGAAGCCCTAAGAAATCGCCTTGCAGAGCGAAGATTTTCAACAATAAACACATCCAACTGGCTCACAAGTTGCACATGCCCTCTTGGCCATATTGATGAAATTTCGTCACCTCCAAGAGAAGATGGAATTAAATACAAGTTCCCTCTATCCATAGCCATTTCTGAGGCATTTTTATCGCTTACTAAAGGAAGTATCTTCAAGCCAAGGTAGTCGGAAAAGATCGGTATTTCCACCGGAAAGAATAAGCCCAATCCGTTTGCCGACAAACAAATCCATATTTTCGAACATTACGGCAAGGGGAAGAACACCGCTGGGTTCCACCACAATCTTCATTCTTTCCCAAATCAATTTCATCGAATAAACTATGCTTTCTTCAGAAGCAGTAAGAATGTCCTCCACTCCATCAAGAATAATGGGTAAGGTCAGGCTTCCCAGAGACGTTCGCAGGCCATCAGCAATGGTAGCAGGGTTTTGTGAAGGGATAAACGTCTTGGATTGAAAAGATTGCCAGGCATCATTTGCCTGAAGCGGTTCAGCGGCCAAAACCTTTACTCCAGGGGCAAAATATCTGGCCGAGAGGATGGTACCGCTCAGAAGGCCCCCACCGCCCACAGGAGCGATCACCATATCCAAGTCTTTAACCTCTTCAACAAGTTCAGCACAAGAAGTAGCCTGACCAGCAATGATTCTGTAGTCATTATAGGGATGAATTTCGACGGCTCCTGTTTTTACCATTACCTTTTGTAAGGTTGCTTCTCTGGCTTGCAGTGTAGGCATGCAAAAAGTGATCTCCCCCCCGTAGCCCTTAACCGCATCAACTTTGATCTGGGGAGCATTCTCCGGCATGACAATATGTGCCTTAACTCCACGCATTCGTGCAGCCAAAGCCAGGGCTTGGGCATGATTACCTGAAGAGTGGGTACATACGCCTCTGGTTGCATCCTCATCGCCAAGGGTCATCACGGCATGGGTAGCCCCCCTAAATTTAAAGGCGCCTCCTTTTTGAAAATTCTCACATTTAAAGTAGAGGCTGGCCCCAAGCATTTGGTTAAACGTTTGCGAAGTCAATACAGGCGTCTTGTGAATGTAAGGGGCAATGATTTCCCTTACTTTACAAATATCCTCTGCACCTGGAATCCTATTGGATTGATTAACAACATCAGGCATATGTTCAAAGTTTGAGTTTCCTAACAATTGCTTCACAACTTTCATCAAGCATTTTATAGACAATCTCAAAACCATCCTGACCTCCATAATAAGGATCTGGCACCTCAACCCCTTCGCCAGGATAGAGAGAATCATGAATCAGATGTACTTTCTGCCCGTCATGATCAGAACGTGCTTTGCGAAGGATATAATCATAATTCTCCTGATCCATTGCCAGGATAAGGTCAAACTGTTCAAAATCATTGACAGAAAATGCCCTGGCAACCTGAGTTGAAATGTCTAAACCATGTTTCCTAGCAATATCTATGGATCGAGGATCTGGAGGTTCACCAATATGATAAGAGGCCGTTCCTGCTGAACCGACTACACCCTCTATATCATATTTTCTGAGTTTATCCCGCATAATTCCCTCTGCCAAAGGGGAGCGACATATATTTCCCAAACAAACCATTAAAATCCTCATAAAAAATATTTTATAAAACTAAAAACCCAGAAACAAAGATAATTTTTTGTTTCCGGGTCAAAACCAAAAAATGAAAAAGAAAATCAAAGTTTAATTCTGATGAGGTTTTCTATCTCATCCACATATTTCTTAAAATTCCTATCGGTATCTGCCAGGTTTTTAACAGTCTTACAGGCGTGAAGCACTGTGGCATGGTCTTTATTGCCACATTTACTTCCAATGGCGGCCAAGGAAGATTTGGTATAGCTTTTTGAAAAAAACATGGCAATCTGTCTTGCCTGAACAATTTCACGCTTACGAGTTTTTGAATGTATCTTCTCGACAGGGATACTGAAATAATCGCAAACAACCTTTTGAATATATTCGACAGTAATTTCCTTTGGGGTATTCTTTACAAATCTTTCTATCACCTTCAGGGCCAGTTCGGGCGTAATTTCCTTTTTATTCATTGAGGACTGGGCCAGGATAGAGATCAATGCACCCTCCATCTCACGGATATTGTTTGTGATTCTGGAGGCAATGAGTTCAATAACATCTTGGGGCATTTCAACCCCATCGTTGTAAAGTTTCTTTTGCAGGATGGCAATTCGGGTCTCGTAATCAGGAGCCTGCAGGTCGGCTGAAAGGCCCCATTTAAATCGGGAAAGCAGCCTTGGTTCAATCCCTTTCATCTCTACCGGAGGCAAGTCGCTGGTGATTACGATTTGTTTTCCGTTCTGGTGGAGGTGATTAAAAATATGAAAAAACACATCCTGGGTTTTTTCCTTTCCTGCAAGGCAATAGATATCGTCAACAATCAAAACGTCAATCATTTGATAAAAATGGATAAAATCGTTTTGATTGTTATTCCTAACAGAGTCTACAAACTGGTTGGTGAACTGTTCAGAGGAAACGTATAGAACAGTTTTTTCAGGAAAATTGTTCTTTACCTCAATGCCTATTGCATGAGCCAGATGGGTTTTACCCAATCCATTGGCGCTGTATATCAGTAGGGGGTTAAAACTGGTTTTACCGGGATTCTGTCCAACGGCAAGGCCAGCACTCCGTGCCAGGCGATTACAATCGCCCTGAATGAAATTATCGAAATTGTATGAATCAATAAGCTGTGGGTGAATGTTTAGTTTTTTTAACCCGGGAATGACAAAAGGGTTAGGAATAGACTTTCCCTGATCCTTGTTCAGGTCAATGGGCATGCTGACTGGAGGGTTCTTCAGTGCCTTTTTGTTGAGGGTTGGAGCACTTACAGTATAAGGATTTGCAGGGGATGCATGGTAGTTGGTATCCATAATGATGCTATACTCCAGCCTGCCTTCGGGACCAAGCTCTCTTTTAATGGTTTTTTTGAGCAGATCAATGAAATGCTCTTCAAGCCATTCATAAAAAAACTGGCTGGGTACTTGGATGGTCAGAATATTCTTCTCCAACTTCACAGGTTTAATAGGCGCAAACCAAGTATTAAAACTATTGGGGCTAATGTTATCCCGAATAATACTTAAACACCCAGACCAAACCTTTTCGTGAACTCTCTCCATTATCCTGTCCTTAACGCGCAAAATAAAAAAACATGCTTATTTCCTTTATGACTGATTCTCAACCGTTGTAAAATCGAGAGGACTCCAATTGATTTCTTAACAAATTTTACCGAAAAATAGTTAATAAAAAAATTCTAAACCACTTGATTTTTATAAATTTTTGTTGTATTGCCTTCGACAAGTTTATCTTCCGAAAAAGAATCAAAAAGCACCTCAATTTTACCTATACGGACACCTCCAAAACCTGTTTGACCAATAATCACCTCCTGGTTCCTCAGATTTGTTTCATTTACGGCTGGATCAAGCAATGTATGGGTATGCCCCCCTATGATAACATCAGTCCATCGAGTTTGACGGGCTACAACTACATCGCTGACTTTTCCATAATCATAATTGAAACCAAGGTGAGAAAGGCAAATGATTAACTGACACTTATGCTTGTTTTTTAAGGTTTCCTCGGTTGATCTTGCAACTTCAACGGGGTCATTGTATTTCAAGCCTGCGAACATACTTGGTGCTACTAACCCCCGCAGTTCAATTCCCAGGCCGTAAATGCCCACTTTGATACCATTCCTTTCCAGAATAATGTAAGGTTTAACCTTTCCTTTAAGTACTGTATCTGAAAAATCGTAGTTTGAGTTAACAAAAGGAAAACTAGCATGGCCGAAGGCTTGATTAAAACCGTAAACGCCATTGTCAAATTCATGATTGCCCAGGGTGGCTGCATCATATCCCAAAGCGCTCATCAGTTTTAATTCGGCTTCGCCGCCAAACATATTAAAATAAGGAGTTCCTTGGAAGAAATCGCCGGCATCCAGTAACAGCAGTTCAGGATCCTCAAGTCGGAACTGCTTGACAAGGGCTGCCCTACGAGCATAGCCTCCCATATTTGGGTAATTGGGATCATTGGGTGGATAGGGGTCTATCCTGCTGTGGGTGTCGTTGGTATGAAGAATGGTAATTCTTTTCTGATGGCTTTTTAGTGCGGCCATCACAGCCCCTCCCCCCAGGCTTGCGGCACCTGAAATACCGGCAAAAACAATAAATTTTCTTCGGGTAAAAGTTTGCATCATACAAGATAATTTAAAAAGCAAAACATTCTGCTATTCCATGAAATAGATACGGCCATCCAATTCAGAAAAAAGTTCCTTTCCGCTGGCAGTCTCCCTTTCCATAAAAAGAATTATGGCGTCCCTAATTCGCATACCAACCATTTCGGTGTTCAATGGGTCTAGAAAAAAGCGCATCCTGTCACCACCTTCAGCCAGGTAATCTGAGGTGACTACCTTATAATTTCTGAGGCGGTCAAACTCTTTCCCCTGTATCAGGACGTGTCCAAGGCTCCCGTTCCTGGCCCCAATTTTAAGACCAGAAATCGGCATCCCCTTGTCGCTGCGGGCTACGTATTCAAACAACTCGTAAGCCTTATCTCCTGAAAGGGTTAGGACAACCATTTCATTTTCAAACGGCATAATCTCAAAAACCCTGGCCCTGGTAATGGGACCCTCTGGCAAATTAGCCCTAAGGCCTCCATAATTTAATAGGCAGAAATCAATTTCCTGACCGTCTTCAGGTTTATACAAATCATCAGCTACCTCAAGAACAAGGTCAGCAATGAAATTGTTTAGCAAGCCCTCAGGGGAAGCTTTCCTCATTGCAAAAGGAGAATTTGCCAAAACCTGGTTCATTTCCTCATCAAGCTGAGAACGATATGCAGAAATCATGGACTCAACCTCCTGATCAGGTTCAATGGAAGAATTTACAACCTTTAGTTCGCTGCTTGTTTTTTTTGAAAGGGGCTTATGCTGGCAAGAATGAAGAACCAGGAATATACAAACGAAAAGGGAAAAAAGTATCCTTTGGTTTATAACCATTGTTAAAATTGTTTAAATCCTTAATTGAGAGGGAAAGCAATATTATAACTAATTAGAGTAATAAGCAAAAAAAATTGTATGAATTATTCTATTTATAACGACTCTAATTAGTGTAATATTTTTATTACTTTACTTCGTGTAATATATTAAAAATCAATTTATTGCTAACAAGAAATAATATGATTAAAAAATGTTGAAAAAAGGGACTTTAAATATGTCGAAATATTATTGCTTAATCCTCTGATATTCTGGATACCATAACCTGATCAATGGCCTCAAGTGTTTCCAAAATTTGCCGGGAAACACTCTTTCTGACTTTATATTTCAATGAGCAATTCAGGTCAAATTGATGGTCATATTGTTGCAGATCATTGTCTTTCAAGACCTTCATTACATCATTCATTGAAAAGTAATCGAAATCAATTTGAAAATGGTCATAGAGGATTTTTGTTACCAAGGTTGCATTCTGAAGGGCATCCATGGTTGCCCCTTTATAAGCATCTATCAAGCCCCGAACTCCAAGCTTGATTCCTCCAAAATAGCGCACAACCACAACAAAGATATTGGAAAGCCCTGCTGACAACAATTGCCCGTAAATTGGTTTTCCTGCTGTACCAGATGGCTCTCCGTCATCATTCACGCGATAATGGTCACCTTCGTGTCCCAGTATCCATGCATAACAATGATGGCGGGCATCGTAATATTCCTTTTTTACAGAAGTCAGAATCTCTTGTATCTGCTCTTCATTGTCTACTGGCCAGGCAAGGGCAATAAACTTGCTTCCCTTGTCTTTATAAAAGCCTTTTGAAGGATTCTCTATGGTAAGATAGGTATCGTCTGTCACAGGAAAATTAATCAAAATCAGCCAGCAAACGCGATCAGGAGAATTGCAGCAATTGCAAGTACTATCCCGGTCCAGTTAATGGCGGTTAGCTTTTCCTTAAAGAAAAGATAACCTGCCATGGCTGACAAGGTAACAATGCTCACATTGAAAATTGGAAAGAAAACCGAACTCTGAAAATGACTCATTCCAACAATAAAATAATAGCTAGACCCGAAGTTTAGCAAACCCAACCAGGCACCTCCAACCAGGTTTTTCATCAGAATCCTGCTTGATTCCTCCTTTTTACGGATGGCTTTTATTATTATCATACCCAAACCAATAATGAATCCAACAGTAAAGACCATACCCAGGAAAAGCATATAATCGTTTCCAATCAGGAATAACTGGGAATGTTTAGTCAAGGTATCATTGGTTCCATTGCCTAGGAAAAGCATTACAGGTAGAACAAGAAATCTCTTATCAATTTTCTGGCTGTTTTTTTTCCGGAAAGTTAAATAAAAGGCCAATAAGGATAAAATAACCCCAAATATTTTCAAAGCGTTTGCAGGTTCAGCATAAGCAATAATCCCAACCGTCACTGGGATCACAACCGACATTTTACTGGTAACTGAAGTAACTGCAACCCCAACCTTTTGGGCAGAAAGGGCAAATAGAAAAAACGTAAGAATAAAGGTTATCCCAATAATGCAGGAAAACAAGAACCAAGGCTTCCCAGGTATATCTGCCCATGAAAAAACGGCCGGATGAATGATGAATCCAAGTAATGCAGCGACCAGGTAATTTGTTGTTATGGCCTGGAGGTTGTCAATTTTAAATCGGCTAAAGAGCCTGAATGTGATAACAATACTGGTAGAAATGAGAATGGCAAGGATCAGATAAACCATGAGTTCTGTTAATTAATAGTTCAGAAAGTTTTTAAACCAGAAAAAGCCTTCATTGCCAATGATGACATGGGCCAGATTGGTTGGTTTCAGGAAGGGAGCTTTGATGCCTTCACCGAAGAATTGAGGACCGCTAAAAACCCTGGCTTCATCCCAGAGACCCTGGTTCAAAAATGACTGTAAGAGCTTTTGCCCTCCTTCCACAAAAACCGACTGTACGCCCTCGTTAAACAGGTATTGCATTAAATGAGGCAAATCAACAAGGTCATCTTTAAAAGGGGTCTTCAAATAAGTCGTGTTTCCTTCTTTCTTATCCAGACTTGCATTCAGCACAAGGGTTGGTTGGCTGTTATCAAAAAGATGTAACTTCCCGGGTAATGATAATTTTCTGTCCACAACAATGCGAAGGGGGGAGGGGCCTGACCAGTCTCGTACATTCAGCCTCGGGTTATCGGCCAGGGCAGTATGAGTACCAACCAGGATTGCGGGCTCTTCACTACGCCATTTATGCACAAGGATGCGCAACTTCTCACTGGTAATCCATGCTGGACGCAAGTCGGAATGAATTGGGCGCAGGGAATCAATAAACCCGTCAGCTGTCTGGGCCCACTTCAGGATGATAAAGGGCCTCTTTTTTTCATGAAAAGTGAAAAACCGCTTATTTATCATCTGGCATTGATTTTTCAAAACCCCTACCTTCACCTCACAGCCGTTGTTCCTTAAGCGGGCAATCCCTTTGCCTGCAACCACATCAAAAGGATCAACACTCCCGATGACAACCCTCCTGATTCCTTTCTTTATAATTAGATCGCTACACGGGGGCGTTTTCCCATAATGGCTGCAAGGTTCCAGGTTAACATAAAGAGTTGATTCTGGAAAAAAAGAACTATCCCTTACTGACGCTATTGCATTAACCTCTGCATGGGACCCACCGTATAGGCGATGATAACCTTCACCAATTACCTTACCATTGTGAACAAGCACACAGCCCACCAAAGGATTCGGTGCCACCGACCCTAGCCCTTTGGAGGCAAGGTCGAGGCACCGACTCATGTATTGCTCATCTTTGGTCATGAAACTACTTGGGAATAATCCTGAAATTTCAGGCCAAATGTAGCATTAAAATCCGAAAGTTTAAAGAGTAGGGTTGTTATCAAAGGCGTTTATTTTGTTAATAATTTGTTCGTTTTTTTTTGCTTCGTTTGTTAGGTTTGTCAGGTTTCTCCAGGTTCATTAAATTCAATTTCCTGAAGTATCTCTATAAGCACATGCATGATCTTCTTTATATCGCGTTCGAGGACCAGCATGTGCTTGCGTATGTCGCCCGGCGCCCTGGCTTTTCTGATCACCTCCTGTAGCTCTTCCACTTTGTTGGCGGTTTTACTGAACCCAAGATAGTGAAAGCCTGGTTTTATTCTATGCAATGCCTGGGCTGCCATTTCTCCATCCTCTTTTTCAATATATTCATTGACGCGTTCGAGGGTTGCAGGGATCTGCTTCATGAAATGCTGGATCATGGAAGTGGTGGCACCTGTATTGTCTTCGAAAATCTCCCTGAGGGCGGCTTTTACAGTTTGCTTTATTTCATTCAGTTCGTAGCCTTCGGTAAGACCGGAAGCGGTCAATAAATCTTTACCCTCTTCAAGCACCTTAACCTCAAGGTTGGAGTTATCCAGAACTTTCTGGAACAATAATTCTGGTTCAGAAGGCTTGGTAACAAAATCATTCATACCGGCCTCCCTTACCCGTGTGCGTGTTTCACTATTAACATCCGCAGTAAGGGCTATGATCGGAACCTGGTGATCAAGAACACTCGATGAAGAATCGCGAATCACCTGGGTGGCCTCAAAGCCATCCATCTCCGGCATATGAACATCCATCAGCACCAAATCATAGGTCTCTTCTGATAGTTTCTCAATAGCAAGGCGGCCGTTTTCGGCAAGCTCTATCTTTGCATTCCACTTTTTAAAAAACTGGGACATCACAAATTGGTTCATACGGTCGTCCTCAACCAAGAGAATGCGAAGACCATGAAGGTCTTTAACCTCATGGGAGGTCCTGCCTGCCTCAACTTCCATTTTCTTTTCGCTGATTTCAAGTGGAAGCTCAAACCAGAATGTAGAACCAATCCCTTCAATGCTCTTTAGGCCAATCTCGCCTCCTTGGAGTTCAACCAGTTTTTTACTGATTGAAAGTCCAAGTCCTGTCCCTCCATACTTCCTAAAAGTATTTACTTCTGCCTGGGTGAAACTGTCAAATATGCTTTGACGTTTTTCTTCGGGGATTCCAATGCCCGTATCCGACACCGAGAACCTGAGCCTGCAATTCTGTCCGCTTCGCTCAAGCATTTTAACGTAAACATCGATATGACCTTCTGAAGTAAACTTCACAGCATTACCCAAAAGATTGAGCAAAACCTGACGCAGCCTTCCTGCATCTCCAATAACAGTCTGGGGAACATTGGGATTGATCCGAACCTTTATCGGAACCCCTTTCTCGCTTGCCTTAAACTCTATGGCTCTGGAGGTCTCATTTACCAATTGTTCCAGGTTGAAATCAGCCTTATCCAGATTGATTTTCCCGGCTTCCAATTTTGAGAAGTCAAGTACATCATTAATGATGCCAAGCAAATGATTGCTCGAGAACTTCAAGGAACTGAGATTTTCAGCCTGTTGTTCATTGAGGGCTTTGTCCTGAGACAATAGATCAACCAGTCCAATAATGGCATTCAGGGGGGTTCTAATCTCATGGCTTACACTGGAAATGAAACTTGATTTCGCTTTGGCTGCTTCCTCTGCCTTTTCCTTGGCTGTTATCAATTCCTGATTCCTGATCCTGTTTTCTGAAACATCACTTTGTGTTCCTAAAACACGAATAGGCTGATTGTGCTCATCAAAGACCACGGAAATCTTTACTTCTACCCATTTATAGGTCCCATCACTGCATTGCAGTCTGAATTCAGCGGCTTTCTGGGGTACAAGACCTTTCTTAATATGATCAAAAAGATCTAGTGCAAAAGGTTTATCCTCAGGATGAACCAAGCTTTCCCAGGCTGTAAGATTGTTCTCTATCTCATGTTCCTGAAAACCTAATACCTCTTTCCATTTGGGTGAGAGATAAAGTTCCTCAGAACTCATGTCATAATCAAAAACACCGTCATTGCTGGCTAAATGAAGAAGGGAAAGTCGATCCCTGGAGTTGTTTTCCTGGACTTCACCTTGAAGACGGTCTGAAATGTCAAGGGCCGTTGCAAGAAACGCAGGCTTTCCATAAAAATCGATAAGACGAGCAGAGAAATCAACCCAAGTCTCATCCTGAAATTTATTTTGCAAACGGAACTCAAAACGCATTCCACTGTTCTTCTTAACAAGAAACCAGTTCTCAGCACTGATGCCTGAAAGGCTGTCAGGATGAATGAGCTGCCAGATTTCCTTTTCCAACAATTCTTTTTGGGAATACCCGCTTAAACTTTCCATGGCTGGATTCACATACTGGATTTTTAAATCCTGGAAAATAACCATGGCCAGGGGTGACTCGTCAATGAGGGCCCTGAAGAAAGCCTCACTGGCTTCAGCATCACGTTTTGCTTTGGTAACCCTCAGCAAGAAAATGCCAAAACCAATCAGTATGCCCAGCATCAATATTAATGCAAGGGCATAATAAATATATACCCTCATAGAAAGCGGGCGGAATAACTGGCTTGTCAGCCTAAACATGCTCAACCCCAAAAAACCGGATATCTGGCCCTGGTATCCCAACGCTGCAGACCCCATGTATTTCAAGGGAGCAACATTCTCTTTGGCTGAAAAAAGAATGAAGTGCTTTTCAGAAGGGGAGGTGGAGTTGTCTGAAAAGCCTTGTTGCGCAAAGTATACTTCTTTTCCTTCTCCATCAGATAGAACTATCCAATCTTGAAAATGGAGCGAAAAAATTTGGTATGTAATTAGGCAACAAAAAACAAAGAGTAGATTTTTTTTCACGCAGTTTATTTAGTTATACATTCAATTCGCTTGTCGGACTGTCAAAAATACTCTGTTTTGACTTTACAAATGTAAAACAAAAAAATCGTTTTCCAAACAAAAATGTGTGTTGTACTATAAAAAAATGTAGATTAAAAATACCCATATACGTAAAAACCCTTATTTTACAAGGGGTTTTACTGGTTTGCAAATAAGAAAAAACACCAATATTTTTTGAAATTTAGAATGATTCTAAATAATAATTGGGGTATGCATTAAATGCAACTCATATATAAGTATCACTAAATGAAATGAATGCTGATTTCCTTTAAAAATTTGCTTTCCAGGGTATGGGCTATTTTTTTTACCACCGTACGGCGAATTTCTAATTCAACGGGCAAATTTGGGTCTTGGTGGGCTACATTTACCGCAGTACCGATCCAGAAGTGAATGGAGTCACTTTCCAGAAACATTTTAACAATCTTATCGGCTGGACCTTTTCCAAGTTCTGTGCGGGGACTGAATTTTTCCAGGATTTCTGACACCTTACTTAATGTGAGGATGCCCTCAGTGACCAAATCTATTCCATCCATAAAGGATATCGGAGGTAGATCCGGATCATCAAATTCAAGGGTGTCTTTTATAGGAATATTCAATTCCCTGGAAATAATATCAGCTGTTGATCCCCCGCACAAGATCTTTTCACCATTAAAGCTCCTTACAAGTTGGCCAAGCTCTTTATCCTTTTCCTTATCAAAGGGAGGCCCTGAACAAAGTAAAAGCTGTCTGGGTTCACGAAAATAAATTACAACCGAACTCATATCATCTTTCGCCTGGTAATTATCATTGGCGTGGGCTTTATTGACTATCTTTCCTGCCAGTTTCCCTGCCGATATCTCAGGGTGATCCCTAATAGTGTCCATGACCAACTGCTCTACATTATCCAAACCCCAACCAAGCAAATACTTTCCTTTCCCCAATCCTGACTGAGTGATTCCATCACTCATTAATATAATACGGTCTTCTTTTTGAGCTGTAAAGCTGCAGGCTTTTATTTCCTTTCCAGCATTATTCTCTGATTCTAGCATCAAGTACTGCCAGTCGGGTTTAAACTTTTCATTTCCCCGCATGACAATAGGATCAGGGTTATCATAATTTATTATGGTGGTTTGACCCGAACTCTCCAGATCAACTATAGAAAAAGTCGCATAACTGATTTTTCGCTCGCTGCATACAGGAAGGGTATTCATTATGATCTCGGCAATCTTTCTGGCATCTTTATGCTCACGGGTAAAATTCAAACCCATGGTAGCTGTCAGGGTAGCAAGCAAGTTTGCCTTTACCCCATGCCCCATCCCGTCAGAAAGAACCACAACCGTACGGTTTTCTTCCTTCACCTTTTGTGAAACGAATACATCACCGCATATACGCTCTCCAGCATGGTTCTTTTGAAACGTTCCTACCTCCGTAAAAAAAAGGTCTTCCATCCTGAAATCAGGGTTTGTTTATTTTTTGATAAGTCTCAATAATTGAATTCAGCATCTTTTCCGTGGTACTTGCACCCTCACCAAGTAAAAATGCAATGTTCTGAACCATCTTCAGATTCTCGTCGATAACCTCCGTGACTCGATTTATGATTTCTTCTTGCCTTACCTCTGCAACATACATATCCCTGAATACACCTCCCACAATTTTATTGGGTTTCAGTGAATAAATGCTGATATTTAACAGACCATCCCCATGATTAACATCCTTACCAACAACGTTTTCATCGTTTTCAAGGACATAAGAAAAGAGGTTATAAATAGGGTATGGCAATAAGGTTTTCAAATCTGCACCAACCAAACCCGGAATTACCTCATTGATCATTTCAGCATCCTCGCCCAAAACCTTGATAAAGCTTTGATTTGACATAATAATTCTGAGTTTGTCATCAACAATTACCGCAGCAGAAGGCAAGTTCTGAAGCAAGGTGGATATGGTATCTGTTTCCTGCTTAATCTTTTGGTTTTCCGTCTTAAGCACTTTTTCTGTATCCTGAAAAACCTCATTTTGTTTCTTTAGCTTCTCATTATTATTCTTAAGCGTCTTGATATACTCCGATTTACTTTTCAGTGAGAAGTTCTGGCACATCTCAGGCTTGCTTAAACCTTGGCTGATTGAAATGGCAAAATCTTTACACGTCCTGAAACCACAAGCACTGCAGGAGGACCTCTCCTCCAGGTCCTTCCCCAGGCTTTTCAGAATTTCCTCAATGCGGTCATCATGGGGTACAGGAAGTCTTTGGTCATCCTTAACAAAAGTTCGCGTGAGATCAAGGTCAGAATATTCTTCAAGGTCTTTCTCCCATTGCCCAACATCAAAGTCCTTGAGCCTTTTATTAGAATATGCCAACACCAGCGAACGCCTCAAAAACTTATGCGAACGATCCGTAGTCCCGGGTCCCATCAAACAACCCTGATCATAGAATAAACTAAAATGCTTTTTTATGGTTTCAGTATTTTGGCTGAACTCTTCAACCGCCTGGATCATATTCTCCTTCCCACTGGCTGATATGGTAGAGCCCGAAAGAAGATCAGAGTTAATATTCGCAGCATATACAAACCCACTGGGCAAAGGATATAAAGAGCCCAAGTTACCAATGGGGGGATCAAATTCCGAATATTCAACCTTTCCTTCCTTAATGTTAAAGCGAGAAAATAATTCCCTCAACTCTTTAAAGGTTAACACCGCGTCCACTTTCCCATCATCTGCAAAAAGACCGGCATCATGTTTTGCTGAAAGGCAAGGGCCAAAACAGACAATTTTTACATCCTTACCGTGGGTTTTCCTCACCACCTTTGCTGTGGCCGTCATAGGGCTTACAATCGGCGACAGGTTATCCGTCAACTCAGGATAATATTTTTCAACATAAGAAACCAGGCTCGGGCAATTGGCTGCCAGGTAATACTTACCCTTAAAGTTTTCAAAAACCTCCTTATATTTCCTGGCAACCAGGTCAACACCAAACGAAATCTCACTCACATATTCAAAACCTAGTTTGCGGATCATTTCAACAAATTTCCTATAATCCTGGATATCAGGAAATTCACCGCTGATGGTTGGGTCAACGATCGCCGCAACTTTATTGTCAGAAGCCAGCAGTTCAACTACGTGCTCAAGATCGCTTACATGAGAAACAGCATTGGATCCGCAAACCGAAAGGCAACTCCCGCAACCGATACAACGATCATTATTTACATACGGGTTACCATCACTGCGGGTGGAAATTGCTTTTACCGGACATGACCGGATACAGGCGTAGGATTGCGTGCAGCGACTATAGTCGATGTTTATGATTTGCATAATTCCCTCGTCTTTTTTATTGTTTCTGACACTTGAAGGCTTCAGCCCTGGGTTTCAAAATACTGTTCCAGAATACTGATCACATTGGCTTCTGTAACCTGGTTAAACTGGGCTTCATTAATTTTCAGCATGGGGCCAAATTCACAATTCCCGAAACAATGCGAGCCCTGAAAGGTCACATCTGACAGACGGCCTGTCTCTTTCAGATAATCCTGAATCACTTGCAGGGTCTTCTTGTTTCCTCGCGAAAAACAACTGCTTCCCATACAAATGGTAATCGTTATGCCTTGTCCATCCATTGGTTCCTTCAATATTATTTTGTTGTACTTCAAGGTTTAACAAAATTACTCATTCCTTTTCAATTAATCGTTATCCCCATAACATCTCAAGCCCTTTTCCCCTTATTCTGATTTAATCTAAATTACAATTAGCCTCTCGCCAAAATTTGAAACTCCTTTTTATTAAGCTTTTAGCCTGCTCAACAACCCCAAAGAGTCATTCTAAACTTATATAATTCCTTGAGATTGCAATATTTAAGACAAAAAATTTTTCATTATCCTCAGTTTTGTTTATTATTGTGAAATAAATTACAACTTACAATCCATGCAGGCTTCAATTGATGCGATTCTTGAACGTTTCCCCAATAAACTGAGGGAAGACCTGATTCCGCTGCTGCAGGAACTTCAGGATGAGTATGGTTTCTTATCCGAAGAAATTATTAACCGGGTGGGGCATTATCTTTCCATTTCGGTCAATAAGATTTATGGAGTGGCCACTTTCTACGACAACTTCAGGTTTGGACCCACTGGAAAATACCACATCAGGCTTTGCCATGGAACGGCTTGTCATGTAGCAGGAGCTTCTACTTTTATCCAGGAACTGGAGAAACTGCTAAAGATCAAACACGGGGAAACCGACAAAGAAGGTTTATTCAGCCTGGAGGTGGTTTCTTGTGTTGGTGCTTGCGGTCTTGCCCCCATCATTGAAATCAATGGGGAATACTTCACCAAGCTCACTATCGACGGCCTTATTGATGTAATTCATTCGTTCAGAGTTAAAGACCAGGATATCTATGAAAGCTAGATCACCCCAAGCCATAAAGCAATTTCTGATCAACCAGGTGTTGCTGGATCCTCGCCGCTCTGAGAACCCTCTGCTCGAAAAAGAACTTTCATATATTAGTCGGGAGCGGGTCAGCAAACCCCGGATTTATGTGGGAATGGGAACCTGCGGTAAGATTGCAGGTGCTGGTCAAACCTTCCTTACAATTAAGGAATACCTTGATGACCACGGCATTGAAGCTGACCTTGTGGAAGGGGGTTGCATTGGGCTATGCAGCGCCGAACCCATGGTTGATGTACAATTGCCTGGCAGAGCCCGGGTTTCCTTTGGAAACATTAGCCGGGATGAGGTTCAGTATCTCCTCGATGAGGTACTTAACCATAACCTTCCCGATCTGAAAATTATTGGGCAATACTCCAATGATATCTCCCAGCCCTGGGATGGGATTCCTTCCGTCTTTGAGCATCCCTTCTTTGTAAATCAAAAAAGGATTTTGCTGGATAATTGCGGGTTAATTGACCCCGTCTCCGTTGAAGAATACATTGCCAGAGGGGGTTACTGGGCTTTTACCGATTCCATTTCAAAACTGACCCCTGCAGGAGTTTGTGAATTGATTGTTGAAAGCGAACTCTTTGGCAGGGGAGGTGGCGGTTATTCCACCGGAAAAAAATGGGCCGACACCCAGAAAACAATTTCTGATCAAAAATTCCTGGTTTGTAATGCCGTGGAAAGTGATCCAGGTAGTTACATGAACAGGGTGATCATTGAAAGCAACCCCCATAGACTGATTGAGGCGGTATTATTGGCAGCTTATGCAATTGGGGCAACTAAAACCTTCGTGTTTATCAGGCAGGAGTTCAAACTTGCGATCGAACGCCTGGAAAAAGCAATAGAAAACGCCCGCAATTTTGGATTGCTCGGGCATCATATTTTTGATTCAGGAGTCAATATCGATATTATTATCAAAAAGGGTGCCAGAGCCTTCGTTTGTGGTGAGGAGACAGCCTTGAATAACAGCATTGAGGGAAAAAGGGCTATGCCCGAATCCAAACCCCCTTATCCCTCCGAAAAGGGCTTATGGAACAAACCTACCATTGTGAATAATGTTGAGACCCTTTTCAATGTTCCCCTGATCCTGAAAAATGGGCCCGATTGGTTTAAGAATACTGGAACCTCGGTAAGCAAAGGCACAAAACTTTTTTCACTAACGGGCAAAGTCAGAAACTATGGCACCATTGAGGTTCCTATGGGCGTTTCTTTCAGGGACATCATCTGGAGAATTGGAGGGGGAATTGCCGCCAATAAAAAATTCAAAGCCATTATCCTCGGAATCAATTCAGGTAACTATATCACCGAATCCACACTCGACACCAGGATTGACTTTCAAGAGCTCAAATCCATCGGGACCTCCCTGGGTAGCGGTGGCTTTGTGGTCATTGACAATACCACCTGTATGGTAGACCTGGCAAAATATTTCACCGACTTCTTCAAAAAGGAAAGTTGTGGAAAATGTATCCCCTGCAGGGAAGGCACCGCACGGCTCCTGGAAATCATGGAGGTCGTTACCCAAAGGCCAGGAAAATTCAGCAATTTTCAGACACTCGAACGCTTTAAGGGTGTAATGCAGTTGCGCAGTTTAGCCAACGTCATGAAAGACACCTCCCTTTGTGCCTTGGGAAAATCTGCCCCTAATGCCATCCTCAACACCCTGAATAACTTTAAGGGTGAATTCGATGTCCATATTTTTGAGCGAAAATGCCCTGCAAATGTCTGCCGCGACTTAAGGGTCTTTTCCATTGATGTGGATTTATGCACGGGCTGTACTGCCTGTTACAAAAAATGCCCTGCCGATGCCATCATTGGTTCTGCCAGACATCCCCACTTTGTGGTGGAAGAAAAATGTATCGGTTGCGGCCTCTGTTACGATGCCTGTAAATTCAATGCGGTTCTAATCCATTAAGCTTCAAGGAATCAATATGGACTTTCAAATTGAAGTAAACAATAGCCTGATCCTGGTGAATGAAGGGGAAACCCTGCTCACCGCCCTTCGGCGTAATGGAATTAAGATTCCAACACTCTGCCATATGAACAGATTCTCCCCAACAGGGGCATGCCGGCTCTGTGTGGTGGAGGTGGATGGCAAACGCGATCTGATCACCTCCTGCTCATTCCCCGTCGAAAAAGGAATGAAGGTGTTCACCAATTCCCCAAGGGTAATTCGCGCCAGGAAGTCCATCGTCGAAATGCTGCTCTCCAATCATCCCGATGACTGCCTTTACTGCGAACGAAACGGCAACTGTGAATTGCAGTGGCTTGCAGAAGAAATGAATGTGAAGGAACGGAAGTTCTTTGCAAACAAAAATGCCCAGTATCCTGACAACTCCAGCACCAGCGTCTTCAGGGATCCTGCCAAATGTGTCCTATGCAGCCGTTGCGTGAGGATCTGCGAAGAGACCCAGTATGTTACTGCCATCGATTTTACTTCCCGCGCCAACAACATCAAAGTCAACAGCGCATTCAACAAAGGTCTGAATATTTCCAGTTGCATCAATTGCGGCCAATGCATCATGGTCTGCCCAACAGGGGCATTGACCGACATTTCCCATATCGAAAAAGTTCAGGCAAATATTGACAAAAAGAAGAAAGAGGTAATCTTTTTTGTTTCCCCCTCCGTCACCGCTTCCATTATTGAACATTATGGCATAAAAACAGAACAAAACCCTGCTTGGTTGATTTCGGCCGCTTTAAAAAAGATGGGGGCAAGCAAGGTATTCGACCTGGGTGTTGCCTCTGATTTAAATATTCGCGAAGAAGCCAGGCTGCTAATTGATAGGGTAAAAAATGGAAATAAAGGGCCATTGTATTCGTCATGCTGCCCCGCTTGGGTGAAATTTGTTGAGGAATTCCAGCCTGAATTGATTCCCTCTCTTTCTACGGCCAAATCGCCCCAACAGATTTTCGGAGCATTACTGAAGACCTGGTATGCAAAGGAAGAAAAAGTAATGCCCGATAATATTTTCAGTGTGGCAGTGATGCCTTGCGTGGGAAAGAAATTTGAGGCCTCCCGCGAAGAAATGACTTTTAAGGGCATCTCCGAAGTCGATGCCGTTCTTACAATCCGCGAATTCGTCAGGATGGTGCGCAGCAACGGGATCGACCTGAGAAGGATTGAACCGGTGCCTTTCGATAAACCTTTTTCTGCAAGCAGCAAAAATGCCCTTAAACTGGGATACTTGGGTGGAAAGGCTGAAGCCATTGCCTTCGAACTCTTTGAAAACCTCAAGACTTCCTCCAGGGAAACCTTCAAGTTTAATGTCCCCAAAAACCTGTCAGGCCGTAAGGAATTTAAACTGAACATTGGAAAGAAAACCATCGGGTTTGCTTGGGTAAGTGGCATCACCAACGCCAAAGCCTATATTGATGATTTGATTGCCGATGGACGAAGCGATATCCATTACATCGAGGTCATGACTTGCCTCGATGGCTGTGTGGGGGGAGGTGGGCAACCCATTAACCGCATCCCCGATAAAACAAAAAACAGAAAAAAGGCTTGCCAGGATCTGGAAAAATTTTCCCCCTGGGACAACCCTGGAAACAATATCTGTCTGGATTCAATCTTCCGAACAATGGAAAAAAGTCCCGACAAGGAAACCTGGCCTAAATTATTCCATACCCGTTTTATTGAAAGAAATGTACCGAAATAACAGCATTTAAATGGACCAGCCCGTTATTAACCAATTTATTTTTACTGTAAAGGATCGATGTAAGGTTTGCTACACCTGTGTCAGGGAATGTCCTGCCAAAGCCATTAAAATCATCAATGGCCAGGCTGAGATCATTCCCTCACGCTGTATTTCTTGTGGCAATTGCGTGAAGGTTTGCAGCAGGGAAGCCAAGATGTTTACTTTCGCCATCGATAAAGTAAAAAAACTGCTGCGGGAAGAAAAGGAAGTGGCAGCCATCGTGGCCCCCAGTATTGCAGCCGAATTTACCGACATTTCCGATTATTATGCTTTTGTGGGTATGATCCGGGCGCTCGGCTTCAAGTATGTGAATGAAGTGGCTTTTGGCGCTGAACTGGTGGCCCACAAATACCAGGAACTGCTTCAGAAAAACCCTGAACGGTCTTACATTTCTACCAGTTGTCCCTCCATCGTAAACTTTGTTGAAAAACATCATCCCCAGATCATTGAAGCATTGGCCCCTGTCGTTTCTCCCATGGTTGCCACTGCTAAAGTCCTGAAAAAAATGCATGGGGAGGACATAAAAATTGTTTTCATTGGTCCCTGTATCGCGAAAAAAGGGGAAGCAGTGCGTGATGAATTCAATGGACTGATTGACGAGGTCATCTCCTTTATTGAGCTTCGAAGGATGTTCTCCGAAAAAGGAGTGACCCAAGACAATGTCGAACCCTCCGATTTTGATACGCCAGCCGCCGGCAGGGGAGCAGTATTCCCCATCAGCGGAGGAATGCTCCAGACGGTGAACCTCGAAGAAGACTATATCAGTGGCGAAATCGTGGTGGCTGAGGGACGCCAGGATATCATTGAAGTTTTGCGCGAATTCGAAGAGGGCTACCTTGAAGCTAAACTATTCGACCTTTTGTGCTGCAACGGATGCATCAACGGGCCTGGAATGAGCCATAAGCAACAGTTCTTCAACAAAAGGAAAAGCATCTCAAACTTTGCCAAACGCAAATTTGACAAACTCGATGTTAAGGAATGGGAAAAGAATCTCAACACCTATCTGCAACTGGATTTAAGCCGTTCTTACATCCCTGATGACCAGCGGTTCCCTAATCCCCCAAACTCTGAAGAGATACGGGGAGTATTGAAAAACCTGGGCAAAGAATTGCCTGAAGATGAGCTGAATTGCGGAGCCTGTGGTTACGATACCTGTTATGATCATGCCGTCGCCATTCTCAAAGGTATCGCTGAAACAGAAATGTGCCTGCCATACACTATTGACAAACTGCACGAATATATTAAGGAACTCGACATCTCCAATAAAAAACTGGAATCAACCCAAGCTGCCCTGAAACAAAGTGAAAAGCTTGCTTCAATGGGGCAATTGGCGGCTGGTATTGCCCACGAGGTGAACAATCCACTCGGAGTAGTCATCATGTACAGCCATATCCTGCTCGATGAAGTCGAAGAAAATTCACCCATTCACCGCGACCTCAAACTCATCGTGGAACAAGCCGACCGCTGCAAGAAAATCGTGGGTGGACTGCTTAATTTCGCTAGGAAAAGCAAGGTTTCCATCAATCAGATCAATGTAAACCAGCTTGTCAAGGATAGTTTGCGTACTTTAGTTTTGCCCCCGAATATAAAAATGGTCACCCAAACCAGAACCAACGACCCAATGGTTGAATGTGACCACGACCAAATGGTCCAGGTGTTTGCCAACCTGTTTAAAAACGCCATAGATGCCATGCCAGGCGGAGGCACCCTTAAGGTTACAATCGATGACCATGCCCATGGCAATGAAGTCCAGTTTGAAGTTTCTGACTCAGGATCAGGTATTTCCCTTGAAAACCAGGAGAAGATGTTTGAGCCTTTCTTCACCACCAAAGAAAATGGCAAGGGTACAGGCTTGGGCCTGCCCATCATTTATGGTATTGTAAAAATGCACCGCGGGAACATCAAAGTGGAAAGCAACAACGACCCCGATAAAGGGGATACAGGAACAACTTTTTTTGTCAGTATCCCCCGTAAATCGGCAAGCGCTAAAGAAGAAAATTTAAGCGTCGCATAAAAATCTTTTATTATGTTGAAAAAAATTAAAAGAACAATCTTGCTGGTGGACGATGACCCAGATTATATTTTCCAGATGAGATCGACCATCCAGGAAATGGGGTTTGAAGTGATTACAGCTGAAACCCAAAAAGAAGCAGAGAATATTATCGATCGGATCAAACCCGATCTGGCAATCCTTGATTTGATGATGGAAAGCCAGGATACTGGGTTTATCCTTTGCCATAAGGTGAAGAACAAGTATCCTGAAGTGCCTATCATCATAGCTTCGGCCGTTACTGCGGAAACAGGAATGATCTTCGATGTCAACACCCAGGATGACCAGGACTGGATCAAGGCCGATCTCTTCCTCGATAAAGGCATCAGGAACGATCAACTGCATAAGGAAATCAATAAACTGCTAAAAATTTAACCATGGGGAAACTGAAACTGCTGGTGGTCGATGATGAACCCGGGATCAGAAGCGGGGTGATTCGTATTCTCGAAAACTTCTCGGTGAGCTATCCCTTTATGGACGAGGACTTTGACTTTAATGTGGCAGAAGCTCCTACGGGTGAAGATGCCCTCGACCTCCTGGTCGACAACGAATTCGACATCGTCCTGCTCGACAATAAGCTCCCGGGAATTCAAGGCATTGATGTCCTGGAGTTTATCAATAAAAAACAGCTCGATGTGGTGGTGGTAATGATCACTTCCTATGCCTCCCTCGACTTGGCTGTCAAAGCTACTCGCAGAGGGGCCTACGACTTCGTCCCCAAGCCATTTACCCCAAAGGAACTCAGAGCTACTATCGAAACCATTACCAAGCAGTTGTTTCTCAGGCGGATGACAAAGAAACTAAACGTGGAAGGCCGACAAATCAGGTTTCAATTCCTTTCCGTTCTTTCCCACGAGCTAAAAGCTCCTATCAATGCAATTGAGGGTTACCTCAAAATGATGCAAGATAAAAAAGAAGGCGACAGGATCGACGACTACATGGAAATGATTGACCGCTCCCTGTTTCGCGTCCAGAGCATGCGCAATCTGATTATGGATATGCTCGACTTTACCAAAATCGAATCAGGTAAAAAAATCCGCAAAATTGAACCTATCATGCTTTGTGATGTGGCCCAGCAATGCATCGACTCCTTCCAGCCCTTAAGCATTCAAAAAGGCATTGACACCTACCTGAATTGTGGATCAAAAATCCCAATACGCGCTGACCGGCAGGAAATTGAAATCGTCCTCAACAACCTGATCAGCAATGCAATAAAATACAATAAGGAAGGGGGCCGGGTCGATGTTAGCCTGGGCATAGATGGAAACAATGCAACAATCAGGGTGGAAGACACCGGAATAGGAATGAATCCCGATGATATTGGGAAGCTGTTTGAAGACTTTGTAAGGATAAAAACAGAGGAAACCAAGAACATCAGTGGAAGTGGCCTGGGTTTATCCATTGTAAAGAAAATCCTTAATTTATACGAAGCAGATATTCAGGTGGAAAGCACCCCTGGAGAAGGAAGCAGCTTTACTGTCTTGTTTCCCATTGATAATCCTTAAAACGACAGACAAAAAATGCCAAACAAAAAAATTGAAGAGCTTCCTGGTAAAACCGTAGAACGCCTCAGCCAATACCGGCGCCTGCTTTTTAATAGCGTCGAATTGGGTAAAACCAATATATACTCACATGAATTGGCCAGAATGATGAACCTTACTCCCGTGCAGGTGCGCCGCGACCTGATGCTCATTGGATATTCGGGCAGTCAAAGCAAGGGGTATGTTATTAAAGACCTCATTTCCCTCATCGGAAAAATCATCGACAGCGATACGGGCCAGCGCATTGCCATCATGGGAATGGGCAACCTCGGAAGGGCAATAACAAGCTATTTCACAGGGAAACGCGAAAAGCTGTCCATCGTGGCCGCTTTCGATAATGATCCCCAAAAATACGATCGTATCATTGCCGGGGTACCCTGTTACCACATCAACAAATTGAAAGAAGTCGTCCAAAAGGAAAACATCGGGATTGCCATCCTTACCGTTGCCCCCCAAGCAACCCACGAAGCAACCAAACTTATGCTGGAAGCAGGGGTCAAAGGAATCCTGAACTATACCTCCGTGCCTGTATCCGTCCCTGAAGGAGTCTTCCTTGAAGAATACGACATCATTACCTCACTTGAAAAACTTGCTTTCCTGGTAAAAAAATAAACTTTCTTGGCCGTTAAATTCTTGCTTTCAACCACAAAATCATGAACGTATTCCTTAGTACTGCACAAGCAAAGGGTAAAATTAAAAATGCAGTGGTTACCACAGGCTCCTTTGATGGAGTGCATATCGGTCATAAGGTGATCATCAACCGACTGAACCAAATCGCAAGGAAAATTGACGGGGAATCCGTTTTGATCACTTTTCATCCCCACCCCAGGAAAGTACTTTACCCTGACCAAAACGACCTCAAACTCATCAACTCGCAGGAAGAAAAAATTGAATTGCTCAGAAAAACAGGCCTGCAGAACCTGATCATCATTCCATTCACCCTCGAATTTTCCAGGACCTCATCGCACGACTTCGTGAGCGACATCCTCGTAGGGCAACTGGGGGCCAAGGTGGTGATCGTGGGGCACAATCACCACTTTGGACATAAGCGTAAGGGCGATTACGATTACCTGCACAAACTGGCCGAAGAACTCCATTTTGGCGTGGAAGAAATCCCCCTTCAGGACATTGAAAACGAGACCGTCAGCTCTACAAAGATCCGCAAAGCCCTCACCGAAGGGAATATCCAGCGTGCCAATGCCTACCTCGACCACCAGTATATCATTACTGGCAAAATTCGCCGGGAACAGCAGGACTTTCCTTTACCTATTGGAAATACCTTCAGCATTGAAATCCGTGAGCAAGAAAAACTGATCCCCCCCCAGGGCGTTTATGCTTCCAACCTTTACCTGGAAGACCAGGTCCTGAAAACCGTCACTTTTATCCTGCCCCATCAGGCCAACGGCCCAAGGATCGTTTCCAGCCTCCTGTATGATGACCTGAATCAGAAAACCACAGAAGGCACCCTGTATTTCTATAAGAAGGTTATGGAACTGCCGGTCTTGGAAAATAGTGGAATCACCCCTGAGGTGATAGAAGAAGCCAGAGAAAAGGTGGAAGACTTGATTTATTGATTAAGAAAGGAACTCTATGTTGCCCATGACTATAACTTTTCTGGGAACAGGAACCTCCACAGGGGTCCCTGTCGTGGCTTGCAACTGCGTTGTTTGCCAGAGCAACGATAAGCGCGACACCAGGCTCAGAACCTCCGTCATGGTTGATGTGGCAGGCCACAAATTCATCATTGACTGCGGACCGGACTTCCGCTATCAGATGATTCGCGAGAAAGTGGAAGATATTTCCGCCATCATTTTCACTCATGGCCATCGTGACCATATCGCCGGGATTGATGACGTCAGGGCTTTCAATTATGTACTCAATAAAACGGTTGATATTTACGCAACCCAAGCCGTCATTGATTCCATCAACAAGGAATTTCCTTATATTCTTACTGAGAAGAGATTCTTCGGCGCACCCCAACTCGAATTCCACGTCATCGAAAATAAACCTTTTTCAATCAACGGGGTCGAAATCCTACCCATCGAAGTGCTGCACCATAAACTGAGCGTGTTCGGTTTCAGAATTGGCACCTTTACATACATCACCGATGCAAGCTTTATTTCCGAATCCGAAAAACCAAAGGCAATCGGCTCGGATGTACTGGTAGTCAATGCCCTCCGAAAATCAAAACACATCTCACATTTCTCCCTCGATGAAGCCCTTGAACTGATCAGCGAATTAAAACCTAAAAAGGCTTACATTACCCACCTTAGCCACTTTATTGGCCTTCACCAGGACATCCAGAATGACCTCCCCGACAATGTTTTCCTCGCTTTCGACGGCCTTAAGGTTAATATCTCAGGGTGATTTCAGGTATTCGTGGTATTTAAATCTTACAATGCAAAAATCCTGGCTGAAAGTATTTTTTCAAATAAAGTTTAGGTAAATTTGCAGAAATAATAAACTTCATTCTCATGATCTACTATCCACAAAAATATTCTATCAAGGACGAACGGATGAAGCCGTTTATCGATCCTGGTGAAATATGGGACTTCATAAATAATACCAAGGCTGATAAGCAACGTGTTCGTGAGGTCATCAAAGCCTCCCTTGACAAAAAACGCCTGTCCCTCGAGGAAACCGCCGTTTTGCTCAACGCCACCGACCCGGAACTAATCGAAGAGATCAAGGAAGGGGCACGACAGCTAAAGGAAAAGGTGTATGGCGAAAGGATCGTTCTTTTTGCCCCCCTTTATGTTGGCGACCTGTGCACCAACAACTGCCAGTATTGCGGATTCCGCTCCACCAATAAGGATGTGAAGCGCATCACCCTTTCCCGCGATGACCTGATTAACGAAACCACTGCCCTGATTGACCAGGGACATAAGCGCCTGATCCTTGTGTATGGCGAACACCCCAAATATTCCGCAGAATTTATTGCCGAAACCGTACGCATCGTCTACTCAGTGAAACACAACCACGGCGAGATCAGGCGCGTGAACATCAACGCCGCGCCCTTCGACATCCCGGGTTTCCGTACCGTGAAAGATGCAGGCATTGGAACCTTCCAAATCTTCCAGGAGACTTACCACCAGCCCACCTATGCCAAGGTCCACCTGGGCGGAGTGAAGCGCAACTACGACTGGCGCCTTACCTCACTCGACCGTGCTCAGGAGGCAGGCATCGATGACGTCGGAATTGGTGCTCTGTTCGGCCTGTACGACTGGCGCTTTGAAGTAATGGGCCTGGTTAGGCATGTAAATCACTTTGAGGCAACCTATAATGTCGGCCCTCATACAATCTCTTTCCCCAGGATACAAAATGCCCTCGAATTGAACATCGAAAAGGACCACCTTGTTAATGACGAAGAATTCGTTCGCCTGGTATCCATCCTCAGGTTGGCGGTTCCCTATACGGGGATGATCCTTACTGCCCGCGAACCCGCTCATGTCCGCGATCAGATCATGCGCTTCGGGGTCTCGCAAATCGATGGCGGAACCAACCTTGAGCTCGGCGGTTATTCCAAAGGAAAACACGAAGGCGATCAGGACCTCAGCATGGAGCAGTTCCAGATCAACGACAACCGCTCCCTCAACGAGATCATGGACGAATTGATCAGAACAGGCTATATCCCTTCTTTCTGCACCGCCTGCTATCGACTCGGCCGCACAGGAGAACACTTCATGGAATTCTCTGTCCCCGGTTTCATCAAAAGGTTTTGCTCACCCAACGCCATCCTTACCCTGGCCGAATACCTCGAGGATTATGCCCCCCAGGATACCCGGGAAGCAGGATACCAACTTATCAGCAAAAAAATTGATGAACTGTCCAAATCTACTAAAGTGGACAGCCTGAAAGAAAAACTCGGGATGATCAAGGAAGGAAAACGCGATTTATATTTCTAATGGCTACCGATATGAAACAAACAATGATTCTCGGAATTCTGGTCTTTGACCGCATTAAGGAAGCAGGAAAGACCCAGAAAATATTGTCAAAGCATGCTGGTATCATTCGCACCCGGCTTGGTTTTCACGAACTCTCTGAAGCCGTGTGCAGTCGCATAGGATCTGTTCTTCTTATCCTGGAAGGGCAACCAGAAGACTGGCAAGTGCTCGAAAAAGACCTTTCGCAGGTCGGAGGCATTGAAATCCAGAAAATGAAATTCGATTATTTGTCAAAATAATTCTTTAACGATGTCAGAAATTAGAGTATTAGGTGTATTGGTATCAGAAAAGAGCCAGGCAGCCATCACGGTTCAGGAAGTCCTTACCAAGTACGGCTGCAACATCAGGACCCGACTGGGTTTGAATGAATTGGACAGGGAACAGTGTGCGGGTTGTGGGTTGATCATCCTTGAGCTTATGGGCGACCTAAACGAAAGCCTCAGGCTTGAGAATGACTTATGGGCAATTCCTGGCGTTAAGGTTCAAAAAATGATTTTTTAAACTGCTGAGTCCATAATCAATACTGCTCATTAAATGCAGTGATTGGATTAGCATACTTAAGGAAAAATCTATGGCAAAATTGGTCCACTTGTCGGAAGCTGCCTCATTGGCTTTACACGCTATGGTTATGATTGCCAAGAGCGAAAACCATGTAAATGTCAATACGCTTGCTGAAGAGATGGGTGCCTCGCGCAACCACCTGGCAAAAGTGCTTCAGCAACTTGTAAAGTTCAACTACTTAAAATCCGTAAGGGGGCCCAACGGAGGCTTTAAGATGAATAAACCCCCTGCAGAAATCTCTATTCTGAACATTTATGAAGCCATCGAAGGCAAAATTGAAACCCCCGAATGCCCCCTCGACAGGCCTATCTGCCCCTTCGACAAATGCCTTATGGGCGGCCTGATCAAGGATGTCACCCTGCAGTTTAAGGCCTATTTTGAAGAGCAGACCCTCGACAAATACATTCCTCAAAATTACATGGCCTCTGAATAATGCGCTCTGTATAGGGGTTCTGATTCCCATGCATTAAATGGACACCAATTCATCCTAAGGAAAAAAAAAGGCAAATTCTTCATTATCTTTGCCAGTGTAAAACCTTCTGATGTTCCAATGGCCGATTCACCAAATACTCCGCTTCTGGATTGCATTCATTCACCCGTTGACCTGAAAAAACTTTCGCAGGATGACCTGGTGACCCTTTGCGGAGAGATCAGGCAATTCCTGATTGAGTCGGTCAGCAGCAACCCCGGACATTTTGCCTCCAGCCTGGGTGTGGTCGAACTTACGGTGGCCCTCCATTACGTTTTCAACACCCCCCACGACAAGATCATCTGGGATGTCGGCCATCAGGCATACCCCCACAAAATCCTCACAGGAAGGAAAAACCGCTTCCACTTCAACCGACGGTACAAGGGCATCAGTGGTTTCCCAAAAATAACCGAAAGCCCCTACGATGCCTTCGGAACAGGGCATTCCTCTACAAGCATATCGGCAGCACTGGGTATGGCAATGGCTTCCAGCCTAAAGGGAGATGAGGAAAGACAACACATTGCCGTAATAGGCGACGGAAGCCTCACCGCAGGGATGGCCTTTGAAGCCCTCAACCACGCTGGAGTTGCAAACACAAACCTCCTGGTGGTCCTCAACGACAACGGCATCGCCATCGATAAGAATGTCGGCGCCCTGAAGGAATACCTCACCGATATTACCACTTCCAAAACCTACAACCGCCTTAAGGACGAGATATGGAACGCCCTGGGCACCCTGAGCAAATTTGGGCCCGACGCCCGCGGCATAATACAGAAGGTGGAAGGCGCCATAAAAACCACTGTGTTTAGACAAAGTAACCTGTTCGAATCCTTCAACTTCCGGTACTTTGGACCCATCGACGGCCATGATGTCCATCACCTGACCCGCATCCTCAACGACCTCAAAGACATCAAGGGCCCAAAACTGCTTCATATTGTTACGGTTAAAGGGAAAGGATATTCCTTTGCCGAAAAGGAACAGACCAGGTTCCACGCCCCCGGTTTCTTCAACAAACTTACAGGCCAGAGCGTAGTAAGCCCCAAAGAAAAAAACCAACCCCCAAAATATCAGACCGTTTTTGGGAAAACAATCCTTGAGCTTGCCCGGATGAATCCTGACATTGTGGGCATCACCCCTGCCATGCCCACGGGATGCTCCCTGAACCTCCTCATGCAGGAAATCCCTGAACGGGGATTTGATGTCGGCATTGCCGAGCAGCACGCCGTTACCTTTTCCGCCGGACTGGCCGCCCGGGGATTGATCCCATTCTGCAATGTCTATTCGTCTTTCCTGCAGCGGGCTTACGACCAGGTGATCCACGACGTTGCCCTGCAAAACCTGCCTGTGATCTTCTGCCTCGACAGGGCAGGACTGGTTGGCGAGGACGGCGCCACCCACCACGGAGCCTTCGATTTGTCGTTCCTGCGCTGCATCCCAAACATCACCATTTCCGCGCCCATGAACGAAGTGGAGCTGCGCAACCTGATGTACACCGCCCAACTTGAAGCCAAAGGGCCTTTTGTGATCCGCTATCCCCGCGGAAACGGGGTACTGACCGACTGGCAAAAACCCTTCACCAAAATCCCCATTGGAAAGGGCAGGCAACTGAAGGAAGGCCGGCACGCTGCCATTATTTCTATTGGCCCTGTTGGAAATTCTGCCCTCGAAGTGGCTTACGAACTCGAAAAATCTAAGGGCATCAGCCTTTCCCTCTTCGATCTGCGGTTCCTCAAACCTGTGGACGAAGACCTGTTACACCACGTCTTCCGCAATTTTAAAACCGTCTTCACTATCGAAGACAATGCCCGCTCAGGCGGAATGGGCAGTATGGTTCTCGAATTTATGGCCGATAACGGATACAAGTCCGTGGTCAGGCGCCTGGGCATCCCCGATCAATTCATTGAACAGGGAACCCTCGAAGAACTCCACGCCGAATGCGGTATCGATGCCAACGGCATCAGGAATGTCATTTTAGAAGAATGCGAAATAGTGCTGCATTCCAAAAACCTTAAACCGCATTGACCGTGGAAAGTATTGCCGATTGCTTTTCAAACAATTATCAGGTTTTGGTTGCCTTTGGGCTGACCCTTTTTGCTGGCCTCTCAACGGGTATCGGAAGCGCCATTGCCTTTTTTGCAAAAAAAACAAATACCAAATTCCTGTCGGTATCCCTGGGTTTTTCGGCCGGCGTGATGATCTACGTATCCTTTGTGGAGATCTTTTTCAAAGCCAAGGACATCCTCATTGTTGAACATGGCCTTCAGCATGGATATTTGCTGACCCTCCTGGCCTTTTTTTCGGGAATGATTTTAATTGCCGTCATCGACAAACTGGTCCCCTCCTTCGAGAACCCCCACGAGATCAAAATGGTGGAGGAGATGAAGGACCAGCCTGCCGAGATTACCAAAAAAAATAAGCTGTATCGCATGGGTATGCTTTCTGCCTTTGCCATTGCCATTCACAACTTTCCTGAAGGCCTGGCCACCTTTGTGGCAGCCCTGCAGGACCTTTCCCTGGGCATCCCCATTGCCCTGGCCATTGCCATACACAACATCCCCGAAGGCATAGCCATTTCAGTGCCCATCCATCACGCAACGGGCAGCAAACGTAAAGCATTCAAGTTTTCTTTCCTTTCAGGACTTGCCGAACCCATTGGCGCCATCGTCGGTTATCTTCTGCTGATGCCCTTTATGAGCGACTCACTCTTTGGCTTTCTCTTTGGCGCCGTGGCCGGGATTATGGTGTTTATCTCCATCGACAACCTGCTTCCTGCTGCCCGCGAATATGGCGAGCCACACCTTTCCATTTACGGCCTCATCGCAGGGATGGGCCTGATGGCCATCAGCCTGCTGCTCTTTTCCTGGTAATCACTTTTTCCCCTTCATGTCCCTGTTTCTAAAAAGCCAAACCCGCCTTTTTTGATCGCTTTTCCTTTTTGAAATTTTTTTCTTCGGCTTTATCCATTCAGCCCACTTTTTGGCCATTTCCCCCCTCACCGGGAATCTTCATATCCGTTACTTGCCTGAACAAAGTTTGATTTTAAACCGTACTTTAACCGTAGTTTAACCAATTATAATTGGTTAAACTACGGTTAAAGTACGGTTTAACTCTGGATTTGTTAGGAAACAAATACGGGCCTGGGATGACCCGGGGCTGGTTCTTTTAGTTAAAAAAAAGGAAGGATGAATTTTATAGAACGGGAGTAATGCTATCGCCGGATGCCTTATTCAGCAGGTCTTCCAGGGTTCTTGCCATTTTGTTGTAGTATCTTTTTTCGCGGAAGCCGACCACCCACTGTAAACCTGATATGGCATTGGTAAGGAACACTTCATCGGCTTCGGGAAGTTCAAAGGGTTCTATGGGCCGTTCTGCCACCTGAATTCCATGGGTCCGGGCCAGGTCTATGATTACTGCACGCATCACCCCTTCCACACAACCTTGGTCGAGGGAAGGAGTGATGAGGCGCTGGTCCTTTACCAGGAACAGGTTCGAGCTGGTGGCTTCGGCCAGCAAACGCTCATCGTTGATCAGCAAGCAATCATCCAGGCCTTTTTCCTTACAATAGATCCCTGCCATGACATAGATCAGGGCACTGGAGCTCTTGACTGTGCTTAAGCCATGGCAAGGCTTGTAATAATCTTCAAAAACATCCACAAGCAAGCCCCTGGCGTTGAGGCGATAAAAATTGTTTTTCAGCAATGATGTCTCAACAAGGTAATCGGCCAGCCCTGAATCAGGTTTGTAAAAGCCTCCTTCGTGGCGGAAAAGGGAAAACCTGACCCGCACAGCTTCACCGGCACCATGGTTTTCGCGGCAAAGCTTGAGGATATCGCCTGAAAAGCTTTCCTGACCATAGCCAGCGGGCAAATCCAGCTTCAGCAATTTTGCGCTCCTGACGAGCCGCTTGAAATGTCTTTCGGCCCATAAGATCTTTCCGCTTTCCACACGGATTGTTTCAAACAAGCCATCACCATAGCGGAAGGAGCGGTTTGCGGGGCTAAGCCAAAAACCGTCACGTTCGAACAGTTGACCATTAAAAGAAATCTTATCAGCCATACACCTTCCTGCCTTAGAAAATATAACGGATGAAGTTGCTGATGAACTCAGGATGTATGAGGGCAATAAAGGCGATACCATACACGGCTCCCCAGAAGTGCACGTCGTGGGCCACGTTGTCGGCGCTTTTGCGGGCCATCCAGACCGAATATCCCAGGTAAAATATCCCGAATACTACCGCAGGAATAGGAACGGGGATAAACATGAAATAAACGCTGCCCTGGGGGTGCAGGATAATGCTGGCAAAAAGGATGGACGAAACCGCGCCGCTGGCACCCACCGCATTGTAGTAATAATTCTTGCGATGCTTGAAATAGGAGGGGAGCACGCTGAAAAACAAGGCTGAAATATAGAGCAGGGCATAAAGCAAACGGCCGTTGAACCCAAACTGAGCCACAATGATATCCTCAACAAGGCTTCCGAACGACCACAGCACAAACATATTCACCAGCAGGTGCATCCAGTCGGCGTGGAGCAGGCCGTAGGAGAAGAACCGGTGCCAGGCTTTATGCTGGCGGATCTCATAGGCATTAAATTTCATCCGCTCGAAGGCAAGCCGGTTGCGGAAAGTCGTATAGGATACCAAAACGGTAAGTATGATCAGAAACAGAGTAATGCTCATAAACAAGAATTTTTACAAAGATAGTTTTTCCGCGGCATTTTGTGGTTAGCGAACAAGCCCCTACCTTTGAAACAAAAAAAAATTGACTTTGGAAAAAGAAATCATCCTCTGGGACTGGAACGGGACCCTGCTCAACGATGCCGAAATATGCCTTCAGGGCATGAATATCCTATTGAAAAACAGGAATATCCCCCTGCTGGATATGAGGCGCTATCTGGACATCTTCACCTTTCCCGTAAGGGAGTATTATAAAGCCGCCGGGTTCGATTTCAGCCTGGAACCTTTTGAGATACCCGCCGAGGAATATATCGTGCATTACAAGCGCTTATTGCCCCTGGCTGGGCTTTTTGAAGATGTCAGGGAAACCTTGGGCGCTTTTCGCGAAAAAGGCTACCGTCAGTTTATCATTTCAGCCATGGAGCATGATGCCCTGCTGAAATCGGTCAGCGACCTGGGCGTGGATGGTTTTTTTGAGGAGATATGCGGCCTGGAGGACAACCTGGCTTTTTCAAAGGTGCATTTGGGGCACAGGCTTTTTAAGCACCTGGGGCTGGAAGCCAGTAAAGCTATTATGGTGGGCGATACCCTGCACGATGCTGAAGTGGCTGCCGAACTGGGCGTTGACATCGTGTTCATCTCACGCGGCCACCAGTCGCACCAACGCCTCAGCACAAACGGGAACCTGGTCTTTGCTGACCTGGCTTCTTTCCGGAAAAATTTCCTTTAGGACCAAGGGAAATATATTCCTGCCTGGCCGGGATTTTATTTATTAAAACCAGTATTGCCCCTTCACCCCCCTTGCTCCATGCTCCGGGCCCCATGCAAGTTACCGGTACTGAATATTCATCTCATCAAAAACATTGCCCTGGATGAGCTTCACAGCCTTCTGGTAGGCATCATCCATTTCGGTGGCCACCTGGATGTAGGCACTGAAGTCGAACAGGTTGCGTGCCACCAGGCCTTTTAGCTGGATCTTCAAATAGGGGAGGGTCTGTTCCATATCTTCATCCCCCGGGGTGATGTCTTGTTTTTCGGCGTAGGCGTAGAGCTGGTTCAACAAATGATCGTCTACCCGGAAATCGTTGATGAATGTATTCACATCAGGGTACTTGAGCTCGAGTTCGTGACGGTGATCGTTGGCATATTCAATGCCGAAGGAGTTGATCACGCCCTGACGCACAAGCCTGGAATAGAAGGCAGAAACCCTGGTGGTGTCAAGGGGGATAAAAATGTCGGGCATGATGCCGCCCCCGCCATACACCTCGCGCTTATTGACTTTTGTGAAGTACCTGAGCGAATCGGGGAAGGCAATATTTTCAGGGCTGACCAGTTCGCCCAGGCGGAGGCGCTGGGTAAGGTCTTCGAAATACTTGTCGTTGCCTTCATCATAGGGTTTCTGAATAGAACGCCCGGTAGGAGTATGATAACGGGCGGTGGTAAGCCTGATGGCCGAGCCGTCGGGGAGGTTAAAGGGCTGCTGCACCAATCCTTTCCCAAACGAACGTCGTCCTACGATCAGCCCGCGGTCCCAGTCCTGGACAGCCCCTGCCAGGATCTCGCTGGCGGAGGCGCTGCCCTCGTTGATGAGCACCACCAGTTTTCCTTTCTTAAAGGCACCGCGTGAAGTGCTGAAACGCTCCTGCACAGGGGCAGCATTGCCTTCGGTATAAACGATCATCTTGTTGTTGTCCAGGAACTGATCGCTCAGGTCGATGGCCACATCGAGGAAGCCGCCCGAATTGTAGTTCAGGTCGAGGATCAGGTCTTTCATTCCCTTTTTTGAAAGCTCATTAATGGCTTCATTGAACTCGCGCATGGTGGTGCGTGAAAAACGATTGAGTTTAATATAGCCAATACCGGGGGCGGCCATAAAATAGGCATCTACCGAATTGATGGGGATGCGGTCGCGGGTGATGACAAAGTCGAGTACCCCCCGGCTGCCGCGACGGAAAACGCCTACCGAAACCTTAGAACCCCGTTCGCCACGGAGCCTGTCCATAACAAACTGGTTGTTGACCTCACTGCCTGTGGATTTTTCTCCGTCAATGGAGACGATCTTATCGCCGGGCATGATGCCTACTTTCTCTGAAGGGCCACCCGGAACCGGGCTGACCACCACAATGGTATCGTTGACAATATTAAACTGAACACCAATGCCTTCAAAACTTCCCTGCAGGGGCTCATTGGCTTCTCTGAGCTCTTCGGCTGAGAGGTAAACGCTATGGGGATCCAGTTCCTTCAGCATGCCCCGAATGGCATCTTCCACAAGCTTTTCGTCATCCACTGACTCAACGTAGGCCACTTTAACGAGCTGTATGGCACGGACCATTTTTTCGAATTGAAGATTGTTCACCTGGCCCATCAGGGGCAGAACAAAAAGAAACTGTATTACAAACAGGATTAGAAAACGACTGGGGAAAATGGATTTGAATTTCATTATACGGAAAAATTAAAATAAAAATTCGTTTGGTTGCAGCAATGCTATATAACAGCAAAAATTAAACCAAATTGTTCGTTCTATTGTTTGAAATGATAACCTTAAAAAAAGGAAAAAAGGGCTTTTTGAAAGGGCAAAGTGGTTTAAAAGGCTCCAAATTTAGGATTTTTCATTCCAAAAAGCACAGGAAAGTCAAAAAACCTGCGCGCGGCATTGTTTCAGAACGGCATTGTACTTACTTTTGAAAAGTTTTTTTTCAAACAGCCCCGATGATTTGAGTGATTTCCTGCACCATAGTGATGCCCCCGGAAAAGAGAAGAACCGCCTGCTGCGCAGCATAGTAATTCCCGTGGCCTTTGTGGTGATGATGTGGCTTGTGAAATCGATAGAGCTTTTTTTTGATCTTGACTTATCGCGCCTGGGCATCTTTCCGCTGAAAGCCCGCGGCTTGCCTGGCATAGTGCTCTCTCCCTTTATTCATGGCGATTTGAAACACCTGGTCAATAACTCCATTCCCATCTTGGTGTTGGGCAGCACCCTGTTTTATTTTTACCGCGAAGTGGCCAAAAATGTGCTGTTGCTTTCAATCCTCATCACCGGTTTGTGGGTATGGGTATTTGCCCGCGAAGCCTGGCATATCGGCGCCAGTGGCGTTGTATACAGTCTGGCCGCTTTCTTGTTTACCAGCGGAGTCATCCGCCGACACCCCAGGCTGATGGCCATATCGCTGCTTGTGACCTTCCTTTACGGCAGCCTGGTGTGGGGCATTCTGCCCATACGGGAACGGGTGTCGTGGGAGTCTCATCTCATGGGCCTGATCTCAGGAGTGCTGCTGGCTTATCACTTTAGGCGCTTTGGCCCGCAACGGAAGAAATACGATTGGGAACTTGAGGAGGAAGAGGAAGATGACGAAGAAAATCCTCAGAATGATTTTGCCGAAAGGGTCATCCGTTCGCTGGAGGAAGACCACAGCCTCCCTCCCGGAGAACCGGGGCGATTCTCATCGTATCCCAAGGTTAAATACAATTACAAGCCTAAGGATAAGCCTGAAGGGAAAGAAGACTAAGCCTTGATGTCTGGGGTTCGGAGTTTGGAACTGGGGTTTCAATGTTCGGGAATCCCGAATGCCTAAAAATCTTTAATTTCGGGCATTTAGCCTTGACCTGCCGGCCTAACCATTCCGCTCTATTTCGCGCTGTATGTCCTTTTTCTTGAGGGTTTCGCGTTTGTCATAAAGTTTTTTTCCTTTTGCCAGGGCAATTTCCAGTTTTGCCAGGCCGCGTTCATTGATAAAAAGGAAAGTGGGGACGAGGGTTAATCCTTTTTCTGCCAGCTTGGTTTTAAGCTTCCGCAGTTCACGGGCGTTGAGCAGGAGCTTGCGATCGCGTTTTGGCTCGTGGTTGTTGTAGGTGCCGTATTCATATTCAGCAATGTGCATGTTCTTCACAAACAGCTCATCGCCCATAAAGGCGCAATAGGCTTCATTGATGCTGGCCTTGCCGGCCCGGATTGATTTGATCTCGGTGCCCGTCAGCACAATGCCTGCAGTGAACTTTTCCAGGAGTAAAAATTCAAAGCCTGCCTTTTTGTTTCT
>LSQX01055748.1_pt1 | contig 42678 bp, 33 predicted proteins | sample 654561 | NCBI WGS metagenome assembly LSQX01 (sample SAMN04489861, study PRJNA283612) | anaerobic digester metagenome | isolation source: 4 biogas reactors fed with cattle manure at either 37C or 55C with and... | place: Denmark: Kongens Lyngby | collected 2014 | reverse complement strand
GGCCCAATGATCCCCTTCCCGAAATTGACGCTGATGAGGTGATCGTTGATGCGATTTTTGGCTCCGGGCTCACCCGCGAACCCGCTGGCAATCCAGCCCGGATCATCGATCACATCAATGCATCAAAATGCAGGGTGATCTCGGTGGATATTCCATCTGGCCTGTACGGCGATGATAACCGCACTAACAGTCGCCAGCATACAGTCAGAGCTACCGCCACTTACTCTTTTCAGTTTCCGAAGCTCTGCTTCTTCATGCCCGAAAATCTTCCTTTTGTCGGGCGCTGGAGTGTGATACCCATCGGGTTGCACCCTGCCTTTATCGAATCCTGCGAGACTCCCTGGCACTACACCGATGGGGCTGATGCTGCCTCTTGGTTGCCTGGCCGGTCGAAATTTGATCATAAGGGCACCTTTGGCCATGCCATTCTTTTCTGTGGATCGACCGGAAAGATGGGGGCAGCAATCCTGGCAGCACGAGCGGCCCTGCGCTCCGGATGTGGTCTGCTGACTATCCACATTCCATCCAGTGGCAACGCCATCATCCAGGGTGCGGTACCCGAAGCCATGACTGACCCCGACCGGGATCCCGACAGCTGGTCGGAGACTCATAACTTATCGAGGTTCACTGCTGCCGGGGCTGGTCCGGGAATTGGGCAGTTGCCGGAAACCTGGAGGGCCCTGACTTATCTCTTGAAAAAATCAACTCATCCTTTGGTGTTGGATGCCGATGCACTGAATCTTTTAGCTGCTCACCCAGGATCCCTACTGCAAGTTCCCCGAAAGAGTATTCTGACACCCCATCCGGGTGAATATAACCGGATCTTTGGAGAGGACCCTGATCAGCTCACCCGAATCTTCCGCCTCCGCGAAATGGCAAAAGCCTATCAGCTGGTGATCGTTCTGAAAGGTGCCCACACGGCAGTGGCCGGACCCGATGGGTCGGTCTGGTTTAATAGCACAGGAAATCCGGGGATGGCCAAAGGGGGATCGGGTGATGTACTCACCGGTATCATCACCTCCATGCTCGCCAGAGGGCTGGAACCTTTTACCGCTGCGCGGCTCGGCGTGTATGTCCACGGCCTGGCCGGCGACCTTGCTGCTGCACAGAACGGCTACGAAGCGTTGACAGCCGGTGATATAATTAACTATCTTGGCGCGGCGTTTAAACGAATACAAAAGAGATCATGATGAAATACCTGAAAATCCCACTGCTCTGCCTGATCGTCCTGAGTGCGGCAGGCTGCGCTTTTCAAACCCCCATGACCGGTAAGGTGACTGTCACCAAAGCACAACCCGGCACTGAGATTGAAAACTTTTCATTGTATTACAGCTTGCCTCGTACTGTTTTGGATATCAGTATGATAGTGGATAAAACCGTCACCCGACCCGGACCTTTTGCGGCCTACGCCGAAAGGTTTCTGGGGGTGCCCGGTGTGGTGAATGCCGAAACGGTGGAGTATTCCATCGTCGAAGTGAAAACTTCCAGTCACCCGGAAAAAGACCCGGAACAGATCTTCCTTTTGAATCCCCAGGGGAACTCTTATGGCTCTAAAGTAAGCCTCACCGCTGAGGGAATTATCCGCGGAATCAACATTCCCATTAATACGGATCTTACCATTAGCCAGGTCTCTGCGGCTGACTTACGAGAGCTGCAGTTCGATAATCCCGAATACCCTGATCTGACTCTTCGTAAGAATTTTGAGCCGATCCCCGATACTATCTTCCGGATTGTGCGGACGGATACTTCATTCTACCGTCTGCCGCTCATTAGGAAGGTAGAAAGCCAGAAAACACTACTGGAACAGGCCGAAGAGGCTGCTGATGTGCTGATGAAAATCCGGACTACCCGGTTTAATCTGCTTAACGGCGAGCTGTTTGATCAGCTCGACTCGCCAGTGGTCTTTCCGGAAGGAACAGCCATTGAGGTAATCATGCGGGAGCTGAACCTGTTAGAGCAGGACTACCAGTCGCTGTTTACCGGTCGGAGCCAAACCACCCGCGAAACCTATCATTTTTCCTACACACCCGTGGGAACCGATTTGACAGAGGAGGCGACAATTTGCTATTTCTCTAGTATTTATGGGGTTAGCGAAGAGAGAACTGGCAATGGTGAGCCTGTCACGATTCATTTGAGTCGCTCGCTTTTGAACCAGTCGGAGCCCATCCGCTTCAATGAAGGAACGGAGAAAGACCCCAAAGAGAAAGGGCTGGCGTACCGGATTCCGGAGGTGGTGAAGGTGGAGATCAATCGCTTGGGCAAGAGCCTGTTTGTCCGCGAGATGCTCATCGCTCAGTGTGGTCCCGTGGGATTCATTCCCCCGGAAGTGTTGGCTGACGACCAGACTGCCGTTGAATATTATCCGGCTTTCGGGTCAATAAAAAACATCTTTAGAAGGTGATCATTTTTTATACTTTTAAGCCATCTTAAAAAATCACTTCAATTTTTATTCATGGAAAAGCTTAGAAAAACGCTACGGGACTCCAAAACTGCCCGGTGGACTGCCTTGGCTATTGTGGCCTTTACGATGCTGTGCGGGTACTATCTAACGGATAGTATGGCTCCCCTGAAAGGGCTGTTGGAAGGACAGCTGGAGTGGAACAGCTCCCAGTATGGCTTCTTTACCAGTGCTTATGGCTGGTTTAACGTATTCCTTTTGTTCCTCATCATCGGCGGAATCATCCTTGATAAAATGGGGGTTCGCTTTACGGGATTAATGGCCGCAACGATCATGGTGGTTGGCGCTGGTCTGAAGTATTGGGCGGTATCCACGCATATGCTGGACGGTCAAATGTGGCATATCCTCTGGTTTGATGTTAAAGCCCAGGTGATGATGGCTTCTTTGGGATTCGCGATCTTCGGTGTGGGTGTCGAGGTCGCGGGGATCACCGTCTCAAAAATCATTGTCAAATGGTTCAAAGGCAAGGAGATGGCTCTCGCAATGGGCCTCGAGATGGCCACAGCCCGATTGGGTACGGCCCTGGCCTTGTCGGCCTCCCTGCCCATCGCTGAAAAGATGGGACATGTCTCTGCTCCAATCCTCCTGGGATTGATTCTGCTGTGTATCGGGTTGATTTCCTTTATCATATACACGTTCATGGATAGTAAGCTCGACAAAGAGCAGGCTGCTTTTGATAAAGCCAACGCCATCGTGGATACGGAAGAGTCATTTAAGATTTCCGATATCGGCCGGATTTTTACCAATAAAGGCTGGTGGTATATCGCCATCCTCTGTGTCCTGTTCTACTCAGCAGTGTTTCCATTCCTGAAGTACGCTCAGGACCTGATGGTTAACAAATTCGGCGTTGCTGACAATATCGCCGGAACCATACCCGCCCTGCTGCCCTTTGGAACCATCCTCTTAACGCCACTGTTTGGAAACCTCTACGACAGAAAAGGTAAAGGTGCGACTATCATGATCATCGGAGCCTGTATCCTGATCTTTGTCCATGCCATGTTCTCCATCCCATTCCTGAACCATTGGCTGATCGCTATTGTCCTGACGATCCTCTTGGGCATTGGTTTCTCACTGGTTCCCTCCGCCATGTGGCCCTCCGTTCCGAAAATTATCCCTGAAAAACAACTGGGTACTGCCTATTCCATGATCTTCTGGGTACAGAACTGGGGACTGATGGGTGTTCCTGCCCTTATCGGCTGGGTGCTCCAAACCTATTGCATCACTGGCCAGGTCGAAAGAAATGGTATGATGGTGAATACCTATGATTATACTCTGCCGATGGTGATCTTTATGTCACTTGGCATCCTGGCCGTCTTCTTTGCCCTGCTCCTGAAAGCGGAGGATAAAAAGAAAGGTTATGGCCTGGAGATGCCCAATATCGAAAAATTAGCTGAGTAATTCTGAATGCTCAGGTTAGTATTAAATAATTGAAAATAAATAAGTTAATAATGAGTAAAGATATTTTAAACCTGTCGCCGGCTCCACTATGGAACTATTTTTATGAACTGACCCAGATACCCAGGCCTTCGAAGCATGAAGCTGCCGTGGTACAATACATGAAACGTTTCGGTGAGGGGCTTGGCTTGGAAACCATTGTTGATGAAGTGGGTAATGTGATTATCCGTAAGCCTGCCACTCCCGGGTTAGAGAACCGTAAGGGAATCATTCTGCAGGGTCATGTCGATATGGTGCCGCAGGCGAATTCCGATACGGGTCATAATTTTGAGACCGACCCCATTCAGCCCTGGGTTGATGGCGAATGGGTTAAAGCTAAAGGGACCACGCTGGGAGCTGATAATGGTATCGGGGTGGCAGCTGCCATGGCGCTGCTGGCCTCAAAGGATATCCCACACGGACCGCTGGAAGCTCTTTTTACCATCGATGAAGAGACGGGGATGACGGGTGCGAACGCTCTCAAACCCGGATTGCTCAAAGGTGAGATCCTCATCAATCTGGATTCGGAAGATGAGGGAGAACTGTATGTTGGATGTGCCGGTGGCACGAATGCCAATATCCGGATCGACTACCGGAATGAAAAGGTTGGCGAGGGTTTGGTACCGATGCAGCTTGCCGTGACCGGCTTAAAAGGAGGTCATTCAGGGATGGATATCATCCTGGAACGTGGCAACTCTAATAAGATCCTGTTCCGCTTCCTGTTCCAAGTGACGGAAAAATATGGCCTACGCTTGTCCTCCATTAACGGAGGTAGCCTGCGTAACGCCATCCCGCGCGAATCCTTCGCTACGATCCTGGTTCCGAAGAAATCAGTCGATGCACTAAAGTCGGAACTCTCAGAATTTCAGGCTATTGTCAAAAGTGAACTCGCTTCCGCTGATCCTGGTGTAACGGTAGCCCTGGAACCGGCCGACAGGCCTGAAACTGTCATCGATACGGATGCTGCCAGCAGGATTATCCGTGCAGTGTATGGCTGTCCCAACGGAGTGATGCGGATGAGTACCGATATGCCCGGGTTGGTGGAGACATCAACGAACCTGGCTATTGTTAAGTCGGAAGGTGATCATGTTTTCGTCAAGTGTCTTCTCCGCAGCTCAGTAGATTCTGCCAAAGCTGATCTGGAGAATATGTTTACCAGTGTGTTCACCCTAGCGGGTGCTGAGGTGGTGTTCGATGGCCAGTATCCCGGATGGAAACCTAACATGGACTCATGGATTTTAAAAAGAGCACAGGAAGTGTACCAGCAAGATTTTGGAAAAATTCCTGAAATCAAGGCTATTCATGCCGGACTCGAATGTGGCATCCTTGGTGGTGCCTATCCCCACTGGGATATGATCTCCTTTGGCCCGACGATCCGCTTCCCGCACTCCCCGGATGAGAAAGTCAACATCAAGACGGTGGATAAATTCTGGAATTTCCTGAAGGCGATTGTTGGGTAAACTGATAGTAAACTGACTATTAGGCTAATAGACTAAGAAATCGTTAGAAAGAATAGAGTTCAATTGTTGTTTAATTTTCATGATTATCGGGGAGTTGCATCCATTTTGATGTTAACTCCCCTTTTTTTGTGCAATCATGGCTATCTCAAGGATAACCACCATAAGAAACAGTCTATTTGCCTGTCAGCCTTGCCGCTTTGACCGTCTCTTCCCGATCGGGGCCGGTGGAGACCATCGTGATGGGAACGTGTAAATAATTCTCGATGAAGCGGATATAATCTGCCAATTCAACCGGGAGTTCATCGGCTTGGCGGATATGGCGGATGGGGGCTTTCCAGCCTGGAAGATCAGTATAGATGGGTTTAACCGTTGACAGGTCGCCGAAGGGGAGTTCGGTAGTCAACTTGCCGTCGATTTCATAAGCTGTTGCAACCCGGAGGGTCTCAAAGCCACAGAGAACATCGGCTTTGGTCATGATGAGCTGAGTAACTCCGTTGAGCATCACAGCATAATTCAGCGCCACCAGGTCGAGCCAGCCGCAGCGGCGTGGTCGGCCAGTGGTTGAGCCAAATTCGTGACCGGTTTCTCTCAGCCTATCTCCATCCTGATCAAATAGTTCGGTTGGGAAAGGGCCACTGCCTACGCGGGTGCAGTAGGCTTTGAAGATACCGATCACTTCACCGATGCGTGCAGGTGCCAGGCCTAACCCGTTGCAGGCTCCTGAACAGGTTGTATTAGAGGATGTTACGAATGGATAGCTCCCAAAGTCGATATCCAACATACTTCCTTGTGCTCCTTCAGCGAGCACTTTTTTTTCCTCCGTCAGCCAATGGTTGATGGTGTATTCGCCATTGACTAGCTGGAACTGCTTGAGGATCTCGATTGCATCAAACCATTCCTGTTCGGGAAGGGGTTCATCCGTAGCATAACCGAGGTTTGCTATTCGTTCGAGGTGGGTATCCCGTAATCTTGCATAGCGTTCTTTGAAATCAGGCATTTCTATGTCGCCAATGCGGAGGCCTTCGCGACCGGTTTTGTCAGTATAGGCTGGTCCGATGCCTTTAAGCGTGGATCCTATACGGCTGATTCCTTTGGCATTCTCTTGGGCTGCATCGAGGAGGCGGTGGGTGGGGAGAATCAGGTGGGATTTTCTGCTGATCAGAAGGTTACGCCTAGCGTCAATGCCAAATTCCATCAATCGGTCAATCTCCTTACGGAAGATTACCGGATCGACCACCAGTCCTCCACCAATCAGATTGATTTTACCCGGATGGAAGATCCCACTGGGGATGGTATGGAGCACATGCTTCTGGTTTTTAAACTCAAGGGTATGGCCTGCATTGGGCCCCCCCTGAAACCGGGCGATCACATCATAGTCAGCAGTCAGATAATCAACTAACTTACCTTTCCCTTCATCACCCCATTGCAGACCCAGAAGAACATCAACTTTCATTTTAACACAATTAACAGGTTAAGGATCATTAAAAGCAGGTACAAAATTAGAAATTTCAACCTGATATTTCAGCGTTGGGCAGGGAGCTTTCCGGTAGTTATTAACCGGATTTAACCGGTCAGGTTTTATTCTTTTTCCGGCAGTCGGAACAGATGCCGTAAAAGTAGAGCGAGTGCTTGGTGATCGTGTAATCCAAGACTTGAGCAACGGTATTTTCAATTTCATGAACGCGGGGATCGCAGTACTCTTCAACTTTGCCACAGGAGGTGCAGATGATGTGGTCGTGCTGACGACACCGGTAAGTTTTCTCAAACTGGGCGATATTTTTTCCGAACTGATGTTTAACGATCAATCCGCAGTCAATAAGCAGATCCATAGTGTTATATAGGGTAGCGCGACTGACCTGGTAGCTAGCATTTTTCATCTGGATATAGAGTGTTTCTACATCAAAATGACCGGTTCTGGCATAAACCTCATCTAAAATGGCAAATCGCTCCGGGGTTTTTCGGAGTCCTTTTTTTTCGATGTAGTTAGAAAAGATTTGCCTGACAGTGGCTTGAATCTCTTTACATCCCATTAGTTCTCCTCCATTTTTTCCACTCTTTTGACACTATCGACTCCTTTGATTCGGCTCAAGTTAAACAAAAGGCTGTTGATGTCCTGGGTGTTGTGAACATAAAGATCAAAAACCCCTTCAAAAATACCATCGTGTGCATCAATATTAAGCGATCGGATATTAACATTGAGTTCTTTCGAAATGGTGTTGGTCAGATCGCTGGCGATGCCAAGGCGGTCGATGCCGCTGACATGAATTCTGGCCAGGTATGCGAGCATCTTGACGGAGGTCCATTTAGTTGGAACGATCAGGTTTCCTTTCTGCGACATCAGGCGGATGGCATTTTCGCAGGTGGCTTTATGGATGATGATTTGAATGGATTCCAGGTTCCGGAAACCAATGATCTCATCTCCGGGAATGGGGTGGCAGCAGGTGGCCAGCTGGAATTCAAACGGCTCTTTTTCTTTCCCTTTTCCCTCCTGAGGCTCACCCGGATCTATTGCCTGTTGTTCGGATTTCTTGCTAAAAATCTGAAGGTTCCAAAATCTGACCTCTTTGCTTTTCGATCTCTTTTTTAGGATCCTCTTGATGCTGTCGAGCGAAATCTCATCCCGGCCCAGAATCTGGTACAGATCCTCCTTTGATCCAACTCCGAAAGCATCAAACAATTTCCGGAATACACTGGCCTGCGGACGGTAGTTCAGTTGCTTCAGCTGCTCCTCAAGGTTTTTTTGGCCATCTTGTATCTGCTTCTTTCTTAGGTCTTTAAAAGTGTCTTTGATGCTAGATTTTGCCTTGGCGGTCTTCACAAAGGAGAGTTGTTCAATTTGGGGACTCTGAATATCAGACGTGAGGATCTCCACCTGATCGCCGGTATTAAGTGCTCGCGAAAGAGGCACCAGTTTATGATTGATTTTTACCCCGATGGCTCTTTTTCCGATTTCGGTGTGAATCTCATAAGCAAAATCGAGTGCGGTGGATCCCTGTGGGAGAACGATCTCTTTGCCCTTAGGAGTAAACGTGATGATCTCATTATCAAATAGATTCATCTTGAAATCATCCACAAATTCTACATCACCCGATTCGGGAGTTTTGATGGTTTCAGAGACTTTCTTCAGCCATCGGTCAACCTCGCCCTCTTTGGTGTCGCCGGTTTTATATTTCCAGTGAGCGGCAAATCCATGTTCGGCGATGTCATCCATTCGTTCCGACCGGATTTGCACCTCGATCCATTTCCCGTGGGGGCCCATGAAGGTTGCATGCAGGGCTTCGTATCCGTTGGCTTTGGGGCGGCTAACCCAGTTTCTCAACCGGTCAGGTTTCTCTTTAAAAATCGATGCGATCAGTGAATAAATATGCAGACACTGCGAGGCTTCCGGGGTTTTGGGTTTAGGCTTAAAGACAATTCTTACAGCCAGGATATCGTAAATCTGTTCAAAGGGTATTCCTTTTTCCTGCATTTTGTGCCAGACAGAGTAAATCGACTTGCTACGGCCGAAGATCTCGAATTTGAATTTCTCCTCTTCCAACTTTTGTTTCACCGGCTCAATAAATTTGTTGATGAAGTGGGCGGAGATTTTCTCCGACCGGTTGATTTGGTTGGAAAGGTCTTCGTAAACCTCCGGGTTTTTGTATTTGAGAGCCAGATCTTCAAGTTCTGTTTTGATATTATAGAGTCCAAGACGGTGGGCGAGGGGGGCGTAGAGGTAGAGGGTTTCTCCGGCAATTTTGACCTGTTTTTTGCGGGGCAGCGCATCAAGTGTTCGCATATTATGGAGCCGATCGGCCAACTTGATCAGGATCACCCGCACATCATCTACCAGGGTCATCAGCAGTTTACGAAAGGTGGAAGCCTGGAGGGAGGAGTTACTGTCGAATGCCCCGGTGATTTTGGTGAGCCCGTCGATAATGCTCATCACGCGGGTACCAAACTCAGCTTCAATCTGTTCCAGGGTATAGTGAGTATCTTCGACCACATCATGCAGCAGGGCGCAGACGATACTCTTGGTTCCCAAACCGATCTCTTCCGACACGATACGGGCTACTGAGATAGGGTGGAGCACGTACGGCTCTCCGGATTTCCGTTTCTCGGTACCATGAGCTTTAGAGGCGAACAGATAAGCTTTACGGATAAGCTCACGGTCGGTACGTGCCAAGTGTTTTGGTAAACCCGCCATCAGCTCGCTGTAAGCTTCCTGTATGCGATTCTGTTCTTCCTCGGTCAGTTCAAACATGCTCAACGCTCATTTTCATGTGAAATTAACAAATCGCTGCAGAATTCGGGCTCTTTTACCTGATTATTCCACTGGAGTTGTGGGCCCTGCAATCACTTCAATCATCTCAGTGGGGTTGAGGTATTTGGCGGCAAGGTCACGAATCTCCTCCGGACTGATGTTGTTAATTAGTCGGATAAACTCTTTCAGGTGGCTGAAGTCCATTTCATGCATCCAGAGCGATCTGAACTGCTCTGCTACCTGAATAGGTCCATCGATGGATCGTTGAACCTGAGCTGTCAGGTAATTTCTGACCAGTTCAAGCTCCACTTCGGGCACGAGGTCCGAGGCGAGACGGGTCATCTCTTTTCGGCACTCTTGCAGGGCAGCATCTGCCGAGCCAGCCTCAACCGTAGATCCGAGCATGAAAAAACCGTGATCACGTAATGTGGCTAGATGAGAGGATATGCCGTAAGTGAGGCCTTTTTCTTCGCGGATGTTTTTCATCAGCCTGGATCCGAAATAACCACCCAGAATGGTGTTGACAATCGAGAGCCCGCTAAAATCAGGATTCTTCCTGGAAAATAGCGGTTTACCCATCCGTATCGACGCTTGAACGGCCTCCTTCATGGGCAGAAAGATCCGGGAGGATGATGCAGTCGATGGCTGTGGAAGTGATTCATTATCAATAGATTTCGAATTGGAGGTGGTGGGCCAATCGTGCCCCAGAGCCTGATCGATCAACGGCAGGTACTGTTCCGGATTCAGTCCGGTGACCAGGATCCGGCACCGCTCTGGACGGTAGTAACGACTATAGAAGCGGATGAGATGTTCAGGTACCACGCCATTGACATCCGAAGCTTCGGCGACAGCTCCGTAGGGGTGCTCACGGCCAAAGAGTGCGGCAATGAAGGCTTTACGTGAGGCCGACTCCACCCGTTGATCATCCACCAGCATTGACTGGATCCGGTTTTGTTTGATGATCTCGAGCATATCTGGCTTAAAAGCCGGCTGAAAGAGGACTTCCCTCGTGATCTCAAGCAGCGGGGCCATATGTTTCCCTGGTGCATGCAGGGTGATCTCGGCTTGGTCGCGATCGGCAACGGCATTAAAAAAGCTGCCATAAAACTCAAACAGTTCGGCAATCTCACCTCCTGATCTGGTTGAGGTTCCTTCGGGGATCATCTGCGCTGTAAGAGAAGCAGTCAGCAGCTGATCCTGATAACGGCTTCCGGCATCAAAGACCAGGTCGAGGCGGCAAATTGGCTCATGGCCGGAGGGTAGGAGAGCAACCGGGATGCCATTGGTCAGATGGGAGTAAACGGGGTTCGGAAGGTTAATTCCTCTGACGGGTTTAGTTTCGGGCATGACTCTTCTATTGATCATGATTTTCCTCCTTCCGGCTTGATAATCAGGCAGGAACAGTTCTTGTCCGTGAAGATTCGACTGGCTTCATCCTGGATATCTGTTTGGGTGATTGAGCGGTATAGGTCAATCTCTGTAGTAGCCAGCGATGCATCGCCCAGCCATTCGTAATAGCCCAGGTTCATGGCCTGATTGAGAATGTTGATTCGGCTAAACAGCAGATGAGATTCCATTCGGTTGAGCACTTTTTCCAGTTCCCGTAATGTAGGTGGTTCTTTGATTATTTTGTTGATTTCGTTTTGAATACCGGTCATACCATCTTCGATACTGACATTCTCACTGAGTTGCCCGCTGATGACGAATAGTCCCGGATCCCGGTCGCCGGTAATGTAGGCGTCAATTTCGCTAAACAGGCGGCTTCCCTTGACCAGGTTAAGCAGGAATCGTGAACTCATTCCGCTGGAGAGGATATCCGAAAGCAGGTCGCAGGCATAAAAGCTTCGACTGGTGCGGCTTCCCATGTGATAAGCCAGGTAAATCGCTGTGTAGGGAACTTTCCGTTCGACCTCCTGGTAGCGAAACTCTTCCTGTATCGGTTCTTCTGGGAGAACTCTCTCCCGAATGGGCCGGGAGGGTATCGGTCCGAACCATTTTTCTGCCAGCCGGAACGCTTCATCTGGTTTTACCTGACCCGACAGCGAAAGGATGGCATTATTGGGTGCATAATGACTAAAGAAGAAGCTTTTAACCTCATCCAGGGTGGTGCCGGCGATGTGTGAAATATCCATTCCGATGGTTGACCAGCGATAGGGGTGGACGCGGTAAGTCAGTGGCCTCAGCAGCAGCCAGGCATCGCCATAAGGCTGGTTAAGGTAACGTTGCCGGAACTCTTCAATGACCACTTTCTTTTGGATTTCCAGGCTTTTCGGGGAGAAATCCAGCTCGTTCATCCGGTCGGATTCTAGCCAAAACCCTGTCTCTAGGTTTTGTGGTGGAATCGACAGGTAGTAGTTGGTTATATCATTGTTAGTGAAGGCATTATTCTCTCCTCCGGCCTGTTGTAAGGGGATGTCATAATCGGGAATATTAGATGATCCGCCAAACATCAGATGTTCAAACAGGTGAGCAAAGCCGGTACGGGTTGGGTCCTCATCACGGGCGCCGACCTGGTAAAGAAGGTTCATGGCGACCATGGGTGAAGAGGGATCTTGGTGAACCAGTACCGGCAGCCCGTTATTGAGCGTAATTTTGGTAAAATCCATTCTAAATCGGGTTAAAAAGTCTCAAAAGTACCTTTAAATTAGAAGAAAAAAATAGAACTGATTTTGAATAAAACCTGATAAAATGCAATTTTTGTCATCCTCAAGGTTTTTACATTTGTCAGATGGATAATAGCAGGATGTTATGAGGGATAGCCAGGTTGGACATGATGGAATCGTCATTTCCAGCACCGACCAACTGGTCAGGGTTCGCTTTACTGCCCACTCTGCCTGCGCCGGATGCCATGCTAAAGGTGTTTGTTCCGTTTCCAATAGTGAGGAGAAGATCGTAGAGGTTCCCAATACAGGCTACCATGTTGCTGTTGGCGATAAGGTTGAGGTTTTGCTGGAGGTTAAGCAGGGAATCCGGGCGATCATGTTAGCGTACATTTTGCCACTGATCCTGTTTCTGATTGTCTTGTTTGTGGTCTATGCTGTGACGTCCAAAGAAGAAGTGGCCGGTTTGTCGGCAATTTTTTCGTTGGCACCTTATTATGCTGTCCTGTTTGTCCTGAGGAAGAGGATTGCCGGGTCGGTCAATTTTAGATTAGTTAACCGAGATAAACCAATGATATGAATACGGTTCTCGTCACGATCATCAGTTTTGCTTTGATCGGAAGTATTGCCGGGGTTATTCTCTTCTTGATAGCCAAGCGTTTCAGGGTTGTTGAAGATCCCCGGATTGATGCTGTTCAGGAGGTCTTGCCAGGTGCAAACTGCGGTGGCTGCGGTTATCCGGGATGCCGGGGTTTTGCGGAGTCCTGTGTCAAAGCCGACAGCCTGAGCGATTTGTTTTGCCCGGTAGGGGGTAATAGTGTCATGGAGCAAGTAGCCAAAATCCTTGGTAAAGAGGTTGTTCAAAAGGAGCCTCAGATTGCTGTGGTTCGCTGCTCCGGCAGTCCGGAACATCGGCAGAAGACTGCCTTTTATGATGGAGCGATGACTTGCGAGATTGCTTCGGCTCTGTTTGCTGGGGATACCGGGTGTCCTTACGGTTGTTTGGGTTTAGGGGATTGTGTTAAGGCCTGCACGTTTGATGCGATCCATATCAATCCGGAAACTCAGCTACCGGAGGTGATTGATGACAAGTGTACTGCTTGCGGAGCGTGTGTCACTGCTTGTCCCAAAGGAATTATCGAGCTTAGAAAGCGAAACAAGAAGGATCGGAAAATCTATGTTTCCTGTGTCAACACGGATAAAGGAGCTGTTACCAAGAGAGCTTGTGATGTGGGATGTATTGGGTGTAAGGCTTGTGTGAAGGTGTGTGCATACGATGCCATCACGGTGGAAAATTTCCTGGCTTATATCGATCCGATCAAATGCAAGCTTTGCCGGAAATGTGTCGAAGTATGCCCGACACATTCGATCCTTGAGATTAATTTTCCGCCCCGGAAAACTGCTGATGCCGCTGCAGGCAAAGAGGTTTCCGAGGTAACTACAACTTAAACCAACAGGAGGAACGATCATTGAAAACGTTTCCAAAAGGTGGTGTTCATCCCCCTGAGAACAAAATCTCAGCGGCCGTACCCATTGAGATGTTGCCGATTCCCGAAACGGTTATCATCCATCTCTCCCAGCACTTAGGAGCTCCGGCTCAGCCGGTGGTCGAAAAGGGCGAGCAGGTCAAGGTTGGCCAGCTGATTGCGAAAAGCGCAGGCTTTGTTTCTGCCCCTATCCATTCGCCCGTGTCTGGTACCATTGAAAAAATCGAGTCAGTGCCGGATACTTCGGGCTATAAAAAGCCAGCCATCATCATTAAGGTGGAGGGCGATGAGTGGATCGATACCATCGACCGGTCGCCCGATCTGATTAAAGAGACTATCCTCTCGAAGGAGGAGATCATCGCTAGGATAAGTGAGATGGGGATTGTCGGGCTCGGAGGAGCTACCTTCCCGAGTCATGTAAAAATGATGATCCCGACTGGGAAGAAGGCTGAAATTTTGATCATCAATGGAGTAGAATGTGAGCCTTACCTTACATCCGATCACCGCCTGATGCTTGAGCGGAGCGAAGAACTGCTTGTTGGTATTTCACTAGTAATGAAGGCATTAGGCGTATCTCGGGCGGTCATTGGGATTGAGCGCAACAAGCCGGATGCAATTGCTCAATTGACTTCGCTCAGTGGACAGTATGCCGGAATCCGAGTTGAGCCCCTGAAGGTGAAGTATCCGCAGGGAGGTGAGAAGCAGCTGATCAAGGCGATCACGGGCCGGGAGGTTCCATCAGGAAAGCTTCCGGTGGATGTTGGTGCAGTGGTTCATAATGTAGGTACTATAGTAGCTGTTTATGAGGCTGTTATGAAGAACAAGCCTCTGTTTGAGCGGGTTGTCACCGTTACCGGGAAATTGCTGGAGCGGCCTGCCAATTATCTGGTACGGATTGGAACGCCGATAGAATTTTTGGTTAAGGCAGCCGGAGGGATGCCAGAGGATACCGGCAAGGTGATTAACGGTGGGCCCATGATGGGGAAAGCACTCTTGTCGTTGGCCGTGCCGGTGAGCAAGGGAACATCGGGCATAGTCTTGCTGTCGCAGTCTGCCGCCCGCAGAAAGCCAGTGATGAACTGCATACGTTGCAGACGCTGCAGTAGTGTCTGCCCGATGGGTTTGGAACCGTATCTGCTGCAAGCTCTGAGTGAACAGGCGCGTTGGGATGAGGTTGAGGCTAACCGGGTGATGGACTGCATTGAATGTGGTTCGTGCAGCTTTATTTGTCCGGCATCCCGACCGCTGGTTGATTTTATCCGCACGGGAAAAGCAAATGTTAATCGCATAATAAGGGAGAGAAGCAAATGAGTTCAACCAACCTGCTTACGGTAGCACATTCACCGCATCAATTCGGTGATGATTCCGTGCAGAAGATCATGTACAGGGTGCTTTTCGCCCTGGTGCCGGCTTTTGCCGTCTCCCTGGTCTTTTTCGGCCTGGGAGCCCTCATCGTCACGGGCGTGGCGGTGGTTTCCTGCCTGGCATTTGAGTACCTGATCGCACGGTTTATCATCAAGACCAAGCCAACGCTTTGGGATGGTTCAGCCGCTGTCACCGGAGTGCTGCTGGCTTTTAATGTTCCTAGTAACCTACCTGTCTGGATGATCATCATCGGCAGTCTGGTGGCTATCGGCATCGCCAAAATGTCGTTTGGTGGTCTCGGTAAAAATCCGTTCAACCCGGCCCTGGCTGGAAGGGTCTTTCTGTTGGTATCGTTTCCAGCCCAAATGACCAGTTGGCCGGTGGTCGGAACCCGCATGAATTACCTTGATGCTACGACTGGAGCGACTCCGCTGGGAATAATCAAGGAGGGGGTACAAAACGGACAGCCAGTATCTGAGCTGCTTGCGGAGATTCCCGAATATTCTCAGATGTTGCTGGGAAATATGTCGGGCTCCTTGGGTGAAATATCTGCTCTGGCTCTGCTGCTCGGCGGATTGTTTCTTCTTTGGAAAAAGGTGATTACCTGGCACATACCGGTTTCGATTATTGGTACGGTGCTTCTCTTTACCGGCATTCTCTGGGGAATCAACCCGGAAAAATATGCTGATCCGCTCTTTCATTTGCTGGCGGGTGGAATTATGCTGGGGGCTCTGTTTATGGCTACCGACATGGTGACTTCTCCAATGACGTCGGTAGGTCAAATCATCTTCGGTGTTGGCATCGGGTTGATCACCGTGCTTATCCGGGTCTTTGGAGCCTATCCCGAAGGAGTCTCTTTTGCGATTCTGATCATGAACGCCTTTGTGCCCTTGATCAACAAGTATGTCAAACCCAAACGATTCGGGGAGGTAGTAAAACATGGCTAAAATTGAATCAAATCTGAAAACCATGGTGCTCTCCCTATTGATCGTTTGCACCGTGGTTGCCACGCTCCTGGGGTTCATCAATCAACTGACCCAAGGTCCTATTGCTGCATCAAAGCTTAAGGCTAAGCTCTCTGCTATTCAACAGGTGGTTCCTGAGTTCAATAATAACCCGAGTGAAGAAATGTACACCCTCGAATCCGACCTGGGTGAGCTGGAGTGTTTTCCAGCCCGGCAAGATTCGGTGTTGGTTGGAACAGCCATTAGTTCGTTGACTAACATTGGCTTTAGCGGTACCTTTACCGTAATGGTTGGTTTGGATCCTAACGGGGTGATTATCAATACTTCAGTGTTGGAGCATAAAGAAACTCCTGGTTTAGGATCGAAGCTTTTGGAGCCCAAATTTAAGGATCAATTTCCGGGCAAGAATCCGGAGACGAACGTGATTAAGACGACCAAAGATGGTGGTGAAATTGATGCCATTACCGCAGCCACCATTAGCTCACGGGCCTTTTGCGATGCGGTGATGCGTGCCTGGGAGGCTTATCGTCAACAAGAAGTACAATGAGTAGAATCAAACTTTTTACCAACGGGATCATCCGGGAAAATCCGGTGTTGGTCCTTTTGATCGGGCTCTGCCCGACACTGGCTGTCTCAACTTCTGCCATCAATGGATTGGGAATGGGCGCCGCCACGACATTCGTGCTGACTATGTCAAACATCGTCATTTCATCCATCAAGAATGTGGTGCCCTCAAAAGTGCGCATTCCAATATTTATTGTGGTGATTGCGGGTTTTGTGACCATCGTCCAGATGACTATGGAAGCCTTTGTTCCGGCTCTGTATGAAGCTCTGGGAGTCTTTGTTCCATTGATCGTTGTTAATTGTATCATTCTAGCCCGTGCCGAAGCTTTCGCACAGAAGAATACAGTCTTGAACTCCATTATCGACGGTTTGGGTATGGGTATCGGCTTTACTCTGGCTATCACCCTGCTGGGATCAATTCGTGAAATTCTGGGCAACGGAAGTATCTTCGGCCAGCGGCTGGTCAGCGCCGATGCCAATACCATCCTGGTCTTCATCCTCTCGCCTGGTGCCTTCATTGCTCTGGGCTATATCATCGCGGTTTTTAATCAGCTACGGAAGGCTAAATAGAAAGGATTAACCATGGAATACCTGATTATTCTGATTAGCGCCATCTTCGTCAACAATATTGTTCTGGCGAAATTCCTGGGCATCTGTCCCTTCTTTGGCGTCTCCACCCGTGTGAGTGTGGCAGCTGGTATGGCCGGTGCCGTAACATTTGTGATGGTCCTGGCTACTGTGGTCACCTTCCTGCTCCAACGCTTTGTCCTCGATCCATTCAATATCGGGTACATGCAAACCATTGTTTTTATTTTGGTGATCGCTTCCCTGGTACAAATGGTGGAAATGGTTCTGAAGAAGGTGTCGCCCAGCCTCTACCAGGCTCTTGGAATTTTCCTTCCCCTGATTACAACCAACTGCGCCGTCCTGGGGATCGCGATCCTGACTATCCAGAATGATTATAACCTGATCGGTGCCGTCGTCTTTTCCATCGCTAATGCCTTGGGATTTGGGTTGGCCATTATCATCTTTGCCGGTTTGCGTGAGCATCTCGAGATGGTGAATGTCCCGAAAGGAATGAAAGGCTTCCCGATCTCACTGGTGACCGCCGGACTCCTCGCCCTGGCGTTCATGGGATTTGCCGGGATTGTGTAACTGCCAGAAAATCAGATTGTTTAAAGTCTGGCTAGTGGCGTCGTGCTTTGCGACGCAAATTCCCCCTTTAAATATTTATAGTATCCGGTAATGGCTATCATCGCGGCATTGTCCATGGTGTAGGCCAATTTAGGGATATGAACGGTCCATTTGCGCCGCGATGCTTCCGCTCGGAGAGCTTCCTGCAGGGCGGAGTTGGCGGCCACGCCACCAGCTAGTCCGATCTCCTTAATTCCAGCCTGCCGTGTCGCCAAAATCAGTTTATGCATCAGGATCTCCACGATGGTGCGCTGCAGGGAGGCTGCCAGATCATGCAGGTTCTCTTCAATAAAGTTGGGATTCTCTTTGAGGTGATCGCGCAGAAAATAAAGGAACGAGGTTTTGAGTCCACTAAAGCTGTAATCTAGATCTGCAATTCGGGGTTTGCTGAAGGTAAAAGCTTGAGGATTACCTTGTTTGGATAATTTGTCGATGACAGGACCGGCGGGATACGGTAAGCCGATGACTTTCCCACATTTGTCGAAAGCTTCGCCGGCGGCATCATCGATAGTTTGGCCGATGACTTCCATAACGAGGGGTTCTCTGACCAATAGGATTTGAGTATGACCGCCCGAAACGAGGAGGCAAAGGAAGGGGAAATGTGGTTTATCTTCACTATTCAGGAACAGAGCCAGCACATGGCCCTGTAAATGGTTGACATCGATGAGCGGTATTCCGCGTGCCAGGGCTAATCCTTTGGCAAAAGAGGTGCCTACCAACAGAGAACCCATGAGGCCAGGGCCTCGGGTAAACGCGATAGCATCCAGTTCCTTGGGAGATACACCTGCTTCGCGCAAGGCTAAATCTACCACCGGGATAATATTCTGCTGATGTGCCCTTGATGCCAACTCTGGCACAACACCGCCATACGTGCGATGAACATCCTGGTTGGCTATCCTGTTCGACAGTAAGATCCCATCCCGGACGATGGCTGCAGAGGTGTCATCACATGAAGACTCGATTCCAAGAATCGTAACCGGCTTATTTTCTCCCACTAGCACAACAATTTTTTGTATTTTTCGCACAGTTTCAGAGGCCAAAAATAGCAAAGAAAAACACCTTGCCGGTTAAAAAGTTCATCCGCTTCCTGGTCATCCTCCTGACTATCGGTCTGGTAATTGCCGGAGTGCTACTCGCATTGCGCAATCCGTGGCTGCAAACCAAGCTTGCAAATAAGGTAGTTGCATCTCTAACAAAACATTATGATGGTAAGGTGTCGGTTGGAGGAGTCTTTATCCGTTGGCCTAACCGGATCGAGGTTAGCCGCGATCTGATACTTGATCCCATCAATGATACGCTACTTTACCTGCCGGAGGTTAAAGCATCGGTTAAAAGGCTGAATCTCGATAAACGATCTCTTTCGTTAGGGCGCCTAACAATCAGAGAACCCGTGGTTCGGCTCCGGCAGTTACCCTGGGGAGAGATGAATTATCAACAGCTGGTTGACGGTTTTGCTTCGAAAGATACGGTGAAGAGCAGCAAGCCGTTTATCCTGAAACTGGATCATTTGCGCCTGAATGGTGGTAATCTTCTGTACCGGACCTACGGTAGTGCACCAACACCCGGTCAGGTTAACCCTGAAATGATCAGTGTCTCAGGTATGGAGGTTGGAATCAGTAAGATAAATGTTTCAGAGACCATCAGCTTTGAGGTTGATCTCTTTACTTTCATTGAGCAGAGTGGTTTTTATCTAAGTGATCTCACTGGCAGCTTCAGCTTAGTTGATGGTTTAATTCAGGGTGAGGATGTGGATCTGTTAACTGGCAATACCCGTCTTCGGGTGTCCGAAGCGATGGTTACACTGGCTCCAGAATTGCGCTTTCAGGCTATGGTTGACCCGGGAACCTTCGTCGGTCCTGATGATCTCCGCTTCTTCACGGGTATTTCGCTGGGAACCGGCAGCCCACTGTTGCTCAATGGATCCTATGCCGGGACTTCCACGAGTATTGCTGCCCGAGGAGCGAAAATCAACTGGTCAGGGCTTCTGCTCTTTGATGGGGATTTGCTGTTCGACTATCGTGGCGATATTCTGAAATCAGGCTTTAACTTAGTAACCCGTAACCTTTCGGTTTTCCCTTCAGCGGTATTCCGCGACCTGCTTTCGGGTCAGATTCCCGGCGTATCCATTGTAGTTCCGGAATTTGTGCACAAGCTTGGTACGATTCAATATCAGGGAAAACTGACCGGAACGCCTGATGATCTGATGAGTAACGGTAAGTTTTTGTTGACTGCCGGAACTTTTGAAACCGATCTTCGGGTGATAAAAATCCCTGACAGTCCTGGGTACAACTTTCAGGGGCAGGTTGCTGCAGTTGAGTTTAACCCCGATGAGTGGATCGAAGCAACGACAGGTTTTAGTGATCTGGATTTCAACCTGATGGTGGATGGTAGCTGGGATGGAGCAAAATCTGTTGACGCCAGTCTGGATGGTCGTTTGTCGAGGTTTACACTCAATGGATATCGGTTTAGGGATCTTGATATCAGGGGGTTAGTGCTCGGAAGCCATTATGAGGCGATGGTTGCTCTTAATGATCCGAACATTAATCTTAAGCTCCAGGGTAAGGCAGATTTGAGTAATTCAGAACCCGAGTTTGATTTCGACCTGGTTGTAGAGGGGGCGGATCTGGTAGCCCTTAACCTTGACCGTAGAGAGTCGGTCTCAAGAGTTGATCTCAACCTGAAGGGGCAGCTTACCGGCCGAAATCTGAATGAAATGAACGGGGAGATACTGATTGCCAATTCGATTTATGAAAATAGCCGAGGCAGGTTGCCGATATCGGAGTTGATGATCAGCTCGGAGCCTGATCTGGGAAGGAGAAAGCTGACACTCTCATCCGATTATCTGGATGCCAGGGTAATCGGTGATATTCATGCGGTTGACTTGCCGATGGAGGCAGCCAATCTGATCAGCCGGTTTATTCCGGCTATGGCGAAGAAAGAGATAGATCCGGGTGTTGGCCAAAACGATTTCTCTTTCAATATACACCTTAAGAATCCCGGACCGGTTACAGATATTCTGACTCCTGGTTTTCTCTGTAAAGATAATTCTCGCATCAGCGGATCGTATTCATCTGCCAGTCGTTCAATCTTTCTTGAGGGTACTTCCCCGCAGTTTGTCGTTGGCGGAAGCCAGTTCACCAATCTGGTTTTCCGCCTCGAATCGGGAGCCGACCAGCTGGATCTGTCTGGCACTCTTTCGAAGTGGCAGATTGACCGGAATACCTATTTTGAAGATGTTCTGTTAGCCACTAGTATTACAGATAACATCATGGATGCTGGTTTGAGCTGGGAAAACAGCAGCGGGTTTACCAATGCAGGTGCCATTACGTGTCAGGCTCTATTTGAACAGACTGAGGAAGGTACATTGGCTACCCATTTTAGCTTTCCTGCTTCGGAAATCAACTTCCGCGATAGCCTTTGGGAGATCAATCCATTTAACTTGATCCTAAGGGATGGAACCATTGCTTTTGAGCAGTTTATGCTCAGCCACAAGCAGGAGTCGGTTCGAGTTAACGGTACCATATCTGATAACCCTGCCGACACGCTATCGTTATCTTTTAATCATCTGAATCTCAAGAATATAAATCAAGTTACTCAATCGGAAAGTTTTGAATTTGGGGGGAATCTTTCCGGCACTGCCAAGCTTTTTAATCTCAAAAGCAAAGGCATGTTTTTAGCTGACATGGCCATCGATAGTTTGGTCATCAATGGGGAGTCGCTGGGGCATACGACTATTTCCAGTAGGAGTAATGGCTCTGGCGAACCGGTTTTCATGGATCTGATTGCGAGGCGCGGGGAGATAAACACCATTGACTTGCGGGGGGCGTTTAATCCGGTTTCTGATAGCATGGATTTCAGTCTGGCTCTTGACAAGCTTCGGCTAAATCTAGCGAATCCGTTTGTGGCGCCTGATTTACAAGATATTCGGGGGCTTGGTACGGGAACTATCCGGATCACTGGGACCCCCAAGAGGCCGGAGTTGAACGGTAGTTTGATGATGCAAAAGGCTTCGTTTTTGGTGGATTACCTGAATACTCGTTTCTTTTTCACTCATAAGTTGGAGATAACCCCTTATGCGTTCTGGGTGACTGACCTGGATATGCAAGATGTTGAAGGTCACCATGCTCTCGTGAATGGTGGGGTGCGCCATGACCATCTCAAGGATATTCGTTTTGATTTTGGTCTTGATTTACAAGATTTTCTCCTGATCAACACAACGGAGGAACGAAATGATGGGTACTGGGGGCAGGCCTATGCCACAGGCTCCGGAAAGATCACCGGGGAGTTGCCTAACCTGGTTTTTGATATTCGTGCAAGGACAGCCCCGAAAACGCGGTTTTACATTCCCGTATCGGTAGCAGGCGAAGCCAGAGAGATTGACTTTATCACCTATGTAGAACCACCGGAAGATAATGAAGATGCTGATTTGCTGGATTTTACAGGTGAAAGAGGTCGTCGGAAAGATTACGAGGTGAATTTCCGGGGGGTTTCTATCGGGTTAGATTTGGAGGTGACTCCTGAGGCGGAGGTGCAGCTCATTTTTGACTCAAAAGTTGGGGATGTGATTCGGGGAAGGGGTTCCGGAAATTTGCGTATTGGGGTGACGCCCACAACTGCTTTGTCTCTGATTGGTGATTTCACCTTGAGCGAGGGTGATTATCAGTTGACACTGCAGAATATGCCCGTAAAGCGATTTGACATTGAGCCGGGTGGAACGATCAAATGGACGGGAGATGTGGCCAATGCCCAGTTGGATATTGATGCTGTTTACCGGACAAAGGCAGCCTTGTATGATCTCTTGCAGGATGAGTCGAACACTGACCTCGCGCAACGGATTCCGGTTGAGTGTCACCTATTGATGACCGGCTTTTTAGAGAGTCCGGGAATACGCTTTAACATTGTTCTACCGCCCAATAGCAATGAGTTAGCCCGATCTCAGTTGCAAAATCTAACAGAAGAAGATGTCAATAAGCAGGTCATTTCCCTATTGATCCTAGGGCGGTTTATGCCGCTACAGGGTTTTGCTTCTGGCACCTCCCGGAGTTATGAGTCGGCAGGCATCTCTACAACAACCGAAGTGTTGTCTAACCAGTTGAATTACTGGTTGTCGCAGATTAGTAACGATGTGAATATCGGCTTAAACTACCGTGCCGGGGATGAACTGACAAGCGATGAAGTCGAAGTAGCTCTTTCGACTCAGTTGCTTAATGACCGTATGACCATCAATGTGAACGGAAATTATGACGTTCGACAAACTAATGCCAACGCCAATCAGTTGGTAGGTGATGTGGAGGTCGAATACAAAATTAGTCCGTCAGGCAAGCTCCGAGTGAAGGCTTTTACTCGGGCTAACGATCATCTATTGTATGAATATGCCCCTTATACACAAGGAGTTGGGCTGTTTTATCGGGAAGAATTTAACTCGTTTGCTGAGTTGTTTGGTAAATATTGGGATCGCCTGACCCGGAAGGAACCATAGCATTCAGGTAAGGAGATGGATGGTAGGGGGGTGAAAGGGCTTTAGGCATAATATTTGCGTTAAATACTGGTCGTTAACAAGTCTGGTGATAATCCATAACACTAAACGGGTGGTCCCACCCGTTTTTAGTGTAATTTTACCGGTAACAAAAATTAGAGAAAATATGAGTTGGACCATGTTGATTCAGACGGATTACCTGGCAGCAGCAGACCCGGTTGCAAGTGCCATGACAGAAACTTCCAGCAGTCTTTCGGTGTTGGACCTGACGCTTAAGGGGGGATGGCTGATGATCCCGATTCTCCTGTTATCCATTCTAACCGTTTATATCTTTTTTGAACGGTATTTCGCTATTAAAAAGGCAGCCAAGGAGGATCAGAGTTTTATGAATCGGGTGAAAGAGTTTATCCATGATGGCAAGATTGACTCAGCCATGAGGTTAGCGGAGTCAACGGATACGCCTGTCTCCAGGATGATTGAGGTCGGGATAACACGGATTGGCAGGCCGATCAATGATGTCAATTCTGCTATTGAGAATGTTGGCCGACTGGAGGTTTACAAGCTTGAACGGGGGTTGGCCACATTGGCTGCTTCTGCTGCCATCGCACCGATGCTTGGCTTCTTGGGTACGGTGCTGGGGATGATCAAAGCATTTTTTGACATGGCCAATGCCGGTAGCAATATTGATGTTGCCCTGCTGTCGAACGGGATTTATACTGCTATGGTTACCACTGCTGCCGGTCTTATTGTGGGTATTCCGGCTTACTTCTTCTACAATATTCTGGTCTCCAAAATTGAGACGGTTGTTTTTATCCTTGAAACAAGAGCTTCCGAATTTATGGATCTGCTGAACGAACCCGTCAAATAGGAGAGCTATGGCAATAAAAACAAGAAACAAAATTATTCCGCAGTTCAGCATGGCTTCCATGACTGACATCGTATTTCTGTTGCTGCTATTTTTTATGATCAGCTCCACGATGATCAGTCCGAATGCTTTAAAGTTGTTACTGCCCCGAAGCGATGGCCAGGTTTCGGAGAAGCCGATAACCACAGTTTCGATAACAAAAGACCTAGAGTTCTACCTGGAGCGCACGCCCATTGAATTCTCCCGCCTGGAGAGTGCTTTGCAGGTGAAATTTGATGGAGTTGCTGAGGATGAGCGCAACCTCAGTCTGCACGCTGATCGTGCGGTGCCTTGGGAGGAGGTTGTAAAAGTGATGGATATTGCACGTAAAAACCGATACCGATTGATTGCCGCCACCACGGCAAGATGATGAAGATAGCTCCGAAATATCGCGGATTGATTGGAACACTAGCAGTCCATGCCGTGTTGCTATTGCTAATGCTATTGATCACGCTGCGGACCACTCACATGCCGGATGATTATGGGGGTATCACCATCAATTTTGGAACTGATTTCGATGGGTCTGGAGTGATTGAACCCATTGATCAGCAGGCTAATGAACCAGAGCCGATGGCAGGAGCTCAGCCTCACAGCCAGCCCAAGCAGCTGGCTCAGGAGCAGGCTGAAGAAAAGGCGCCCGATTTATTGACTCAGGAAGAGGAAGAGGCTCCAACCCTTAACCGCCAGGATGACCCGGTTGATGAGGCTGAATTGAAAAGGCAGGAGGAATTGGCCCGCCAGCGGGAGCTTGAATTGGAGCGTCAACGACAAGAGGAGGCCGAGCGCCTAAAAAAGCAGCAGGAAGAGGCTGCGAAAAACAGACTAAGGGATTTGATGTCAGGCACCTTTGGTGGGAAGAATGAAACTGGTGGAGCGACTGGTGAAGGGGCTGGAACCACCACCGGCAATGAGGGTGATCCGGAGGGATCTACTGAATCAACAAAGCGGGATTCAGATGGGCAGGGCGTTTCCTACGATCTTGGAGATCGGAGGCATGATGGTCCATTGGTTAAGCCTGATTATCAGGTTAATGATTATGGTGTTGTGGTTGTTCGAATTGTCGTTAACCAAGATGGCAAGGTCGCCATAGCCGAAGCAGGTGTCAGGGGTACTACTACCACTAATCCTCGCCTGATCAATGCAGCACGGGAGGCAGCCTTAAAAACACGCTTCAGTCGGGTCGATAAGCCCGGTGTTCAGCAGGGAACCATAACCTACCGTTTTCAGCTGAACTAATCTGGTTTTCAGAAGATCAGTTTAAACAATCCCAGCATATCCAGCGCAGCTACTGAGATGACCACCAGCAGGATGATCCGCACAAATCCTGCTCCCCGCTTGACTGCCATCTTTCCCGCAATCAATGCTCCCAGCATGTTTCCAAGGGCCAGCGTGAGTCCCATGCCCCAATGAACTTGTCCGTTCAGAATAAATACTGTCAGAGCAAACGGGGTATAAAGCAGTACGATCAGGTTTTTGAAGGCATTGGCTTTAACGAGGTTTAATCCGGAGCCCAGTACCAGCCCGCCCAGCAGAAAGAAGCCAACACCAGCCTGAATGAATCCACCATACAGCCCGATAGCGAAAAATATCACGATCTGCAGGATCCCAGGTTTAGGGTTGATGCTCCCAGCTTTCCCCTTAATCCAGGATTCTGGTTTTAGAATGATCAGAAAGAACATCACCAGCATGAGTCCACCGATGAACTTCCTCATCACCTCCTCGTTTAAATCAACAGCCAGGATAGCTCCGATGATTGACCCAATGACGGCTGGCAGCGCAATCCAGATCCCTTCCCGGATGCGAATGACTTTCGAATTTCGGAACACTCCGACACCTACCAGCGATTGTAACAGGATGGCTACGCGGTTAGTCCCATTGGCTATATTAGCTGGTAATCCTAGATACATCAGTAGTGGCAGGGAGATCAGGGAACCGGATCCGGCCAGTGTATTAATAAACCCAACCAGCGTACCTGCGAGAATCAGGATTGGATAGAAGTACCATTCCATAGAAGCGGCGAAAGAGTCAAAAATTACTAATAATCAATTATTTAACTGTCGCTTTTTTATTCAAGAATGACTCTAGCTGTTTCATTACCGGAAGGATAATCAGCCCGGATCAGATAAACTCCTTTGGGTTGACTCGTCAGGTCGCAGTGCTTAGGGGTTCCTGGTTCAGCTTGATCAAACGTCTCTTCCAGAATGAGTTTGCCGGTCAAATCGGTGATGGTCAAGCGGATCTGGCCAGTATGATGAATCATCACATTAAAATCGCCACGACTTGGGTTAGGATAGACTTTAAGAGCTGTTTTGCTAGCCAGATCCTCTGTTGCGATTCCGGAGGAGAAGCTGGGTTCCCAGATGGTGGTAAACATTCCTCTTCCGTGTGTGGCGGCCAGTACGAGATTATCTGATTTCCGGATTTTTACCATATCGATGCGGACATGGGCGAGTCCAGTATTGTCCGGTGTCCATACCACATTGTCGGCCAGGATATTATCTGTTGTCCAGATCCCGGTTTCGGTAGCTAGCATAGCTTGTTTTGCATTCTGAGGATGGAAGATACCCCATCTCACGGGCATATCGGGCAGGTTGGATTCGATGTCCTTCCAGCTGGTTCCGCCATCAACTGAGAGCCAGACAGATGGGACACCATAGTTAGAAAAGGTGACCAGCAGTGTATCTTCGCTAGCTCCGATATCGATCCCGGAAATGTTGGCCGTAGGGAATTCCGTTGGGGTCAGTTCAGTCAGGGTTCCAGCACCGGAGGCGTTAACTAGTTTGAAGAGTTTACCCGACTGGGTTCCGATGAAGAGGTTACTCTGAGCTGGTGCGGAGTGTTCAGACCATTTAATGTTGGAGTAGGGGACCAGCGACTGGGTGTTCAGATTTCTAGCCGGGGTACCACCGGAGACTCCGGCAGCAGAAACGGTTAACATATGCAGGGTGTTTTTGTAGTCGCCCTGTTCGTTACATCCATTAGCAAAGAGCCGGTTATTTTTCCAGTCGTAATCCATTGGATTGACAAATAAGCCGGTATTCAGTGAGCGGGTATTGATTCGACGGGAAGGTTTTACTTCCAGTTCACCCGACCACAGGTAGATGGAATTGTGGTAGACGGTAGTTATTTGTAGTTCTGGCTCATTTTCATCGATAAAGCAGAGGGCTCCATCGCCTCCCGACAGCATATCGGAGAAGATTGGTGTACGGTCGCGCCGGTAGAACATGGTTCCATTGTCCTGGAGTCCGCCGATGAAATGAATGGATCCGGCAGCGGGGTGCATGGCGCAGGAATAGTACTGTAAGGTGCTGTAGTTTCGATTGAGTTCGAAGAATACCACATTATCGGGAGAGGAGGCTGACCGTGTGCCAAAGATTCCGCCATCGGTGGTGACGTACATTTCTGAGTCGTTGCCAGGCCGGTAGAGGATTTCGTGGATATCAGCGTGGACATATTTAGGTGAGCCTGTTCCGTACATTTCGGCCCAGTTTGACATTTTAACCCAGTTGTTTCCACCGTCAACGGTTCGGTAAGTGTCCAGTCCACCGACCCATAAAATATTGGGATTGATAGGGTTAACAGTAATGATGAAGGCATGCCAGGCCAGGGAGGCGAAATCGGCAGGGAAAGGTAGTTCAGTCCAGGTTTCGCCCTTATCGGAAGATTTCACCAGAAACTGGCAACCGTAACCGATGAACTGGTCGCTACGGACGTATCCGGATGCGATGATGGCGAAGATCACATCCGGATTTGAGGGTGCGTGGGCCAGGATGACTCTTCCGGGATATTTGTTGGTAGGTTCTTGGAGGATTCGTTGGAGGTAGTTGGTATTGATAGTCCAGTTGATTCCGTCGTCTGATCGCAGGATGCAGGCTGCACCGGAGCGGTCGTTATCGGTAGCATCTTCGTTGACACCGTAGGTTGTTCCGACAAAGATTCTGGAGCCATCAGCTGATGTTTCGATATCAGAGGGTACAAAGGGGTACTCTTTATCGGGGATATTTGGGAGCACCTGTGTCCAGGTTTCGCCGCCATCGGTAGAGCGGAACAGTCCGTCGCCCGGGTTATTCCGGTGGGCTTTTCCATGGTAGACTCCCGAAGCGACTGCGGCATAAATCACGCTTTGTCCGTCTTCATTTCTAACGAGGATATCATTGACATACGACCAGTTACGGGTTGATGGAATGATATCCCAGTTTTGTCCGCCGTCGGTTGATCGGATGATACCGGTACCCACGCCGGAGGATTCGCGATAGATGATCAGGGCAGTTTCGCTTTCTCCGGTTCCGACGTAGAGTGTTTGGGTATTATTAGGATCCCAGGTGATGCAGCTAATCGAGAGGTTAGGCCAGAAGTCGTCGACGGCCTGCCATGGTTCGCCGGCCATGGGGTCGGGGTTATACCAGAGGCCTCCGGTCACAGCGCCGGCCCACATCGCGGTTTTATCAGGATCGTTAGGATCGAAAGCGATGGCCCGGGTTCGTCCGCCCATATCGGTGGGGTAGTGAGTCCAGTCGAGGGCGTTTGCGGAGCTTTTGAGGTGTTCGGCTGCCTCGGTCAGTTGGTGGGCATCAATGATTCGTTCACGGGGAACGGCTTTGATTTCCGGATCGAGGGTTTTGATGAACTCGGCAAAGGCGGCTACGTCAGGTTTGTCAGGTTTAACTTCCTCTGTTCCAGCCTGATGGCCCGAATAGCCGGCATATTCACTGATCAGGAACTCTTCGTAATCGACTCTATCGTTTTTTTTAATCGAATCGGGTACAAAAATTTGTATGATCACCACTGCTAACAGCAGGGTGGATCCAATGATCCAGGCTTGTTTTTTCATAGGTACTATTGTTGAGTAAAGTCTTTTCAAAAGAGGAGGCGGATTTACTCAAACAAAAGATCAGTGGTTATTACCACTCTTCGCGAAACATTGGCCATTTGGCCATCATCTGGTTGACCTCCTGTTTGGTTTTCGAGATTAGTGCCTCATCGGTGATATTCATGATCACCCGGTCGATCAGCTCAACGATTGGATCCATATGTTCCTCCATCAGTCCCCTGGTAGTAATCGCCGGTGTACCGACGCGCAGGCCTGATGTTTGGAATGGTGAGCGTGAATCGAACGGGACCATATTTTTATTAACGGTGATATCGGCTTTCACGAGGGTATTTTCAACAATCTTGCCGTTGATCTCGGGCACTTTAGTGCGGAGGTCGATGAGCATGCTATGGTTGTCGGTTCCGCCGGAGATGACATGATATCCGCGGCGGATGAAAGCTTCGGCCATGACGGCTGCATTTTTCTTCACCTGCTGCTGATATTTTTTAAAATCGGGTGAGAGTGCTTCGCCGAAGGCCACTGCTTTGGCGGCGATCACGTGCTCAAGCGGTCCGCCCTGGACCCCTGGGAACACGGCTGAGTCGATCAGGGAAGACATCATTCTGACCTCGCCTTTTTTTGTTGTGATGCCCCATGGATTTTCGAAATCTTTGCCAATGAGGATGATACCGCCTCTGGGGCCGCGGAGGGTTTTATGCGTAGTAGAAGTAACAATGTGGGCGTATTTCACTGGATTTTCAAGCAGGCCGGCAGCGATCAGCCCGGCTGGGTGTGCCATATCCACCATCAGGATTGCGCCGATACGGTCTGCAATAGCACGCATTCTTGGGTAATCCCATTCGCGGGAATAGGCGGAAGCCCCAGCTACGATCATTTTAGGTTTCTCGCGGAGGGCAACCTCTTCCATCATATCATAATCCACCAGCCCAGTCTCTTGTTTAACCCCATAAGCCACAGGGCGATAGAGGATTCCCGAACTGTTGACCGGGGAGCCGTGCGATAGGTGACCGCCGTGCGACAGGTCGAGTCCCATGAACGTATCACCAGGGTTGAGGACAGTCAGGAAGACCGCCATATTGGCTTGTGCGCCAGAGTGAGGTTGAACATTGGCATATTCTGCTCCGTAAAGCTGGCACAATCGGTCGATCGCGAGTTGTTCGGTCTGATCCACTACTTCACAACCGCCGTAATATCGACGACCTGGATAGCCTTCGGCATATTTATTCGTTAATACCGATCCCATAGCTTCCATCACTTGTGAGCTGACAAAATTTTCTGAGGCGATCAGTTCGATACCGTTCTTTTGCCGATCAAATTCTTTGCTTATCAGATTAAAAACAACCGTGTCCCTTTTCATAATCAGATATTTACTAAAAGTTACGTAATTGGTAAAGATAGCTATTCCCCGATAAAAAGGGGCTTAACTGGCTAAATTATCCGGTCATTCAGTCGGGTGATTCGGTTACATCTGTTACTTTTACGATTCTAATTCAGGATCATGTACGGAGTGCCCAAAAAAAGCCGACTGATGTTCCGCTTCCTGAGGTGGAGGATCCGGAATATTAACAATCGCAACTTCATGCTCATTATGGCAACCTTGATTGGGGTTTTAGCCGGTTTTGCTGTTGTTGTGGTGAAGAATTTGGTCTATTTTATCCGGACGATATTGACGAGCAGTTTTACGGGTGAACTACACAATTATTTGTTCGTAATCTATCCTGCAATAGGGATTGCCCTGGTTTTGTTGTTAACCCATTACCTGATGAAAGTTAGAATTGGTTTGGGAATTCCGGTGATCCTTCATGCCATTTCCAGTACAAAAGGGGCAATTAAGCGTCACCATACCTTTTCCTCTGCCCTTACCTCCGTATTGACCATTGGATTTGGCGGGTCTGTTGGGCTTGAGGGGCCGGTGATTCTCACGGGAGGAGCGATTGGTTCTCATTTGGGGCAGGTGTTTCATTTGAATTACAAGCAGATCATTTTGCTGATCGGATGTGCGGTGACAGGCGCGTTGGCAGCGATCTTCAAGGCTCCGGTTGCCGCTATCATTTTCACCATTGAGGTGCTCATGCTCGATCTGACTCTCTCATCCTTGGTGCCGCTCTTGTTTGCTTCTTTAAGTGCTACGCTGATCTCCTATCTCGCTTTAGGCCGCGATGTGATCATGGCGGTGGAAATCAGCCGGGTGTTCAATCTTGGCGAGGTTCCTCTGTTCATTCTGCTAGGTATCCTGGCGGGTCTGGTTTCGCTCTATTTTACCAAAACTCTCGTCGGGATCGGTAACCTATTTGAGCGGATTCGAGGAAAGCGCATGCGGTGGGCTTTTGGCGCGGGATTACTTGGGCTTCTGATCTTTCTGTTTCCTTCATTGTATGGCGAGGGGTATAATACAATCAATAGTGCGTTAAACGGGGATTTGAGTTTTTTATTTGCCAGGTCGGGCTATTCCTCTTTCGAGGGGAATGTCTTGGCTACGGTAGTGATTCTTTTGTTGTTGATGTTGCTGAAGGTTGTTGCAGCTGGGCTGACATTAGGAGCCGGAGGTATTGGTGGAATCATTGCACCGGCGCTATTTACCGGCATGACTGGCGGGCTGCTTTTTGCCCATCTTTACAACAACCTGTTTGACGCATCTGTTTCGCCGACCCTATTTGCGCTTGTTGGTATGGCCGGACTATTTGCCGGGGTGCTGCATGCTCCCTTTACTGCCATTTTCCTGCTTGTTGAGATTTCTATGTCGTACAACCTCATCCTGCCGCTGATGATTACATCGGCTATTTCCTATGCCACCATCCGGCTTTTTCAGCCTATCTCATTCTATCACATACAGTTAACACGAAGAAAGCAGCTCTTTACCCAGGATAAGGATAAGATGGTTTTGTCATTGCTAAAGGCGGATAAACTGATCGAAACCAATTTTAGCCCGGTCAGGCTGGATGCCTCGCTGGGGGATTTGGTTGGCGTGATTTCCGAAGCCAGCAGAAATCTTTTCCCAGTGATCGATGACGAAAACAACTTTTACGGAGTTCTCAATATGGATCATGTCAGGCGGATCATGTTTAAAACGGAACTGTATGAAACGATTTTCATCCGGAACCTCATGGACCGCCCAAAATTCATCATCAGTCCAGGCGAAAGCATGGAAGAGGTAGCATCCAAATTTCATCAATCGAGTGATTTTAATATTCCAGTCTTGAATCAAGGCAAATATGTTGGATTTATTTCAAGGGCTAGGCTCTTTTCATCCTACCGAACCCTGCTAAAGAAGTGGTCGGAGGATTAGTAGAGTATTCGAAAAAAGAACGGGAGAAAAATGAGGGGAAAGATTATCAGGTTTTTTGGCTCAGGCGACAAGAAAGCGCTTTATATCTTGGCTGTCATTGTGGGGTTTGTGAGTGCTGTGGCGGCGGTACTACTAAAAAACACGGTTCACCAAACCCATTTATTTTTGACCAAAGGGTTTTCCGAAGCGCAAGCCAACTGGATGTTTCTGCTGTATCCATTGGTGGGTCTGACTCTTACCGTATTGTTTGTGCGATGGGTTATCAAAGATGAGATATCTCATGGCATCAGTAAAGTGCTGTATGCCATCAGTCGGCGGGGTAGCCGCTTGCGCTCGCATAATGTGTACTCCAGCATGGTGGCTAGTACCTTGACTGTTGGTTTTGGCGGATCGGTTGGGCTGGAGGCTCCTATTGTCCTAACTGGCAGTTCATTTGGGTCGTGGATCGGACAATATTTTCACATGAATTACAAAACCATCACGCTGTTATTGGGGTGTGGTGCCACTGGTGCGGTGGCTGGAATTTTCAAAGCTCCTTTGGCCGGGGTTGGATTTGCCCTGGAGGTGCTGATGCTGGACCTGACGATGGCATCGCTGATTCCGCTCATGATCTCGGCGGTGACAGCCACCACTGTTGCCTTCTTTCTGATGGGCAATGATGTGCTGTTTACCTATTCCCTGACGGATGTTTTTACAGTTGACGACCTTCCCGGTTTTCTGATCCTTGGAGTTTTTACCGGGATCATATCGGTGTATTTTTCCTATGGGCTGAAGAAGATTGAGGGGAGGATGGACGCAATAACTTCAACTTGGAAGCGGCTGGCTATTGGAGGAGTTGCTCTGGCTCTGCTGATCTATTTTTTCCCGCCACTTTACGGTGAGGGCTACGATATTCTAAGCCAGCTGCTCCAGTCGGATCCAGAAGTAGTATGGGCTAATAGTCTTTGGTTCAGTAAGATGGCTAATCCATGGATATTTCTCACTGTTTTGGGGATGGTTATTCTGCTCAAGGTGGTGGCCACGGCTGTGACCACTGGAGCCGGCGGGGTTGGAGGGGTATTTGCGCCGAGTTTGTTTTTAGGGGGGATGAGTGGTTTCTTTTTAGCCAGATTGCTCAATTCCATCGGAGTTTTTGAAGTGTCTGAAACGCACTTTACGCTTGTTGGGATGGCTGGCGTGATGTCTGGTGTGATGCGTTCACCATTAACTGCTATGTTTCTGATTGCGGAGATCACAGGAGGTTATGTACTGATTATCCCGTTGATGTTAACGGTAGCCATCTCCTTTTTAACGGCGCAGGTAGCGGAGCCGCATTCGGTCTATACCAGGCGATTGGCTCAGCGAGGTGAACTCATCACGCACAATAAGGATAAGGCTACGTTAACCCGCATGAACATCCGAAGTTTAATTGAGCATGATTTTATGATGGTCAAGCCCGATATGACGCTTGGAGAGCTGGTCAAGGTAGTGGCTCAATCGACCCGTAACATCTTTCCGGTATTAGATGAGGAGAACACTTTTCTGGGGTTGATCATCATGGAGAAGCTTCGTCCGATCATGTTTGAGACCGATCTCTATCAGAACACCTACTGCAAAGATTTAATGTATATGCCTGAATATCTTGTTGATATACATGATCCCGTCGAGATAGTGGCTCAGAAGATTCATGCTTCCGGGAAGTTCAATCTTGTGGTGCTTGACGGAGAGAAATACCTAGGATGTGTCAGTCGCGCCAGGGTTTTCTCACGATATCGCGAGTTGATGAAAGAGATGTCGGAAGACTGATTACGGTCTATTTATCCTTCACGCACCGCACTGAGATGGCATATGATTTCCGGTAATTATAGATGAAGGTTGATGCGTAGTCGTAGCCGAGTGTCAGGTTGTAGGCATCTTGGCTGTTATATTCGGTAGATGAGAAGAATTGGGCATAGTATCCCACTCCTGCAAATTCACCTTGATCGTACCGTCTGCCAGCTGGCAGGGCTCCGAATCCTGATATGTTGGTAGCTCCTGTGTTAGGTTCTTTCCAGAGCATCGATTCGGTATCTTTTAGCTTACCTCCTGCGCTGTCGACACCTCCGAGGGTATGGACCATGGCATGGAATTCATTGAGTGTTGGCAGATGCCAGCCATCCGGGCAGGCGTTCATGGCTGCGTCCCAGGTGTACAGTTTGCCATAGGTATTGCACCGGACGTCGCTATTTTCGTAGCAGTAGGAACCGCTTTCTGTTTCGTAGCGGAGGTTTTCGGCCATCCACCAGTCGGTGCCCACCTGGATCGTGGTATAGGTTTGTCCATCCCGGTTGTCGGTCAGGGTGCTGAAATGCAGATCGATGGTTTGGAACGACCATACTGGTCCCTCGGATGTATTGCCTTTGACGTCGCGGGCATTGATTTTCCAGTAATAGGTTGTTCCGTATTCCAGATCGCCAGGCTGGATGGTTCCATACATCTGATTGGTAGAGAATTGAGGTGGCGGGTTTGTGGTGCCGAAGAAGCAGGTGAAGATGATGGCATCTCCGTCCGGATCATGGCAGTCCCATTTGAGCCACGGCTTGTTAGTCAGGGTAGTATTCCCATCGGCTGGATTTGGATTGCTAGGAGGATCGGGTGGTAAGTTTGAGCTAGTCACTAGCAGGGGCAAACTCAAGGTATCGGTGAGGCCTCTGGGGTCCTTGACCACTAAAGTAACTTGATATTCACCAGGCTGGCTATATTTGTGATCGGCGGTCTTTTTCGCAGCAAACGGAGTGTCAAAACGCCCATCGCCTTCCCAATCCCACATAACCACCAAATCCTCAGTCTTGTCGTTTTTATCTGAGGATGCGCTGGCATCGAAATAAAAAATGGTTAGTTCATTACCGGTTGCAGGATCAATCGTGAAGGATGCTACCGGAGGCTGGTTCTCTTTATCGCAGGAAGCCAACACAGCCAGAATGCCAAGGAGGCTTAACAGGGCAAGTGATCGAACTAGGTTCATTAGTTTAGAATTTTGACAAGTGATAGTAAATGTACCGAATTAACAAAGATAGTCATCCCGCTGGAAATGGTTACCTTGTTGACGGATTTCCATCAATTCGGACTAATTTTGTTGAAAACCCCGGGGATATGCTAAAGTTTTTGTTGGTCATTTCGATTATCATCCAGCTTATTGCAGCCGGGATCGCCCTGAAACTGTTTCGGGCTACCAAGTATGCCCTTTCCTGGATCCTGATTACCCTTGGTCTTTTGCTGATGGTTTTCCTGCGTTTGATTGAGTTACTTCCCTTCGTAAGCAATTTTCAGCCCGATTATTTCAGGGAGCTGTATGTTTGGATGGGTGTTTTTACCTCGGTTTTTTTTGCTGCCGGCGTTTTTCTCATTCAACGAATTTTTAAATACATGAAGCGGGTGGAGATTGAACGACGGAAAACCGAGAAACGATTCCTGACGGCGATTTTAGAGACAGAAGAGGGCGAACGTACACGCATCGCTAAAGACTTGCACGACGGGCTTGGTCCGCTGCTTAGTGCCATTAAAATGTCCGTTTCGACCGTCGAGAGTTTATCAACGGATCCAAAAGCTCTCGAGATTGTCAGAAATGCACGAGAAACCACTGACGAGGCTATCCGGAGCGTCAAAGATATCTCCGACCATCTGAGTCCCCATATGCTTCGAAACTTTGGCCTGGTGCGAGCCTTGAGAAACTATATTAATAAACTTGTCCAATCCCGCCGGATTAATCTCAGGATGACGACGAATCTCCAGGGCGAACGTTTTGACGAAAGTGTGGAGGTTGTCTTTTATCGCGTATCGAGTGAGTTGATTAACAACACGATACAACATTCGCAATCTACCGAGGCACAGCTAAGTTTGAACTATGAAGATGGGCATTTGAAGCTAGAATATCAGGATAATGGGATTGGCTTCGAGGTGGAAAAGATGATGCGTAATCCGGACAATGAGGGGTCAGGATTATCGAACATTCGTTCCCGGGTAAATTCGCTCAAAGGGCAGGTGTTATTTGATTCTCGGGTAGGGCAGGGGTTTCGGGTGTTTATACAGGTTAAATGCAGCGTAAAGCCATGAAATATAACGTATTGATAGTCGATGACCACAAATTGTTCCGCAAAGGATTACGGTTGTTGATTGAAACCTTGGATCAATTTGAGGTGAGTGGCGAAGCTTCTAACGGGATAGAGTTTCTCGAAATTCTGGAGCAGGAGATTCCCGATGTTGTGTTTTTAGATATCGCCATGCCGGAGATGGATGGCATTGAAGCGGCTCGCCAGGCCTTGGCAAAGTATCCTGATCTTAAGATTATTACGCTCAGTATGTTTGGGGAGCAGGACTACTATTTCAAGATGGTTGACGCGGGTGTACGGGGCTTTTTACTCAAGAACTCGGATGTGACCGAAGTAAAGCAGGCGCTCCAAACCATTGTGGAAGGCGGGAACTATTTTTCTCACGAGCTGCTGATGAACCTGGTCCACTCGTTGAAAAATGCCCCAGAGGAGTTAACCCCAAATTCTCCTTTGTCAGACCGCGAGAAAGAGATTGTGCTGCTCATTTGTAAAGGGCTTTCAACTCTTGAAATTGCGGATGAACTCTGTCTGAGTAAGCGAACAGTGGATTCACACCGAGCTAATATCCTGGCTAAGACCGGATGTCGGAATACCGCCAGTTTGGTGGTTTATGCCATCCAAGAGAAACTGGTCGAATTGTAAACTCTCGTCTCCGTATTTATGCGGGATGTCCAGTCGTATTTTTTACATTCCGATTACGTAGGAGTTAGCTGCGATTTCGGTATTTCTCTTCTTATATAGTCCTGATAATGAGGCTAAATTTGGCAAAAGTGTCTTTCTATGGACCTTGCAGCCAAAATTGCCGAAGATCCCCGTTATCGCGAAGCATGCCAGTCGTGCATTAATTGCGGTGTTTGCACTGCCATTTGTCCGGCAGCTGTCTATTTCCCTTACGATCCCCGCCAAATTGTGAATGAAGTTCTGGAAGGCAATGAAGAGACTCTCCGGGAGCTGCTCTCTTCTGATACTATCTGGTATTGCGGCCAGTGTATGAGCTGCAAGCCCAGGTGCCCACGAGGTAATATCCCCGGTTCGCTGATACAGATCCTGCGCAAAGTCTCGATTGAAACCGGACTATTCGGTCAATCAACCTATGGCCGCCAGCAAATCGTCATAAAAAGGGGAATTGGAGAGAACATTCTGAGTACTGGCTACTGTGTCCATCCTACTCGCATGGAGCCGGATCAACATCCGGAGCAGGGGCCGGTATGGGAATGGATGGTTCATAATGCTTCGCAGGTTTACGGGCGTTTTGATGAGACGTTCGACCGGGTTGGTGGTAGTCTGCTCCGAAAACCTGGCCCTCAAACCAGGCTTGAGTTACAACGAATCTTTGAGGTGACAGGGGGAATGAAACTCTGGGATCAGATCGAAGCCGGAGCGGAAGATAGCACAGAAAGACATTGATAATGAGTACCTTAATAGGTAATGCGGAATGATGAATTATTGGAAAGATTACCAGAAAGAGATTGCCGGAGATGATTACTTCTTCGTTCGGAGTTGCATCCGCCAGAATTTCTTTCCTGGTGCCGAGAAACTGTTTATGGAGGTTGTGCGCGATAAGCTTGGTAAACATCTCGTGGAGGATCCGGAGCATACTACTTGTACCGGCATCGGATATCATTGTGATGTAGTGCCCTTGGAAACCATCATGACGGTTGTGGCTCGCCATTTTGCGTTGATGAATGCCAGTGGACTCCGCAATCTGGTCATCTCCTGTGTCACCTCTTTCGGGATCTATTCGGAAATTCTCGACCTGTGGCACCATCAACCCGAGCTGAGGGAGCGTATTGCGGGTTATTTGTTTGAAGCCACTGGCCGGACTTTTCAGGAGCCAGTCAATATGGTTCACTCTTCCGATGTTATCTACTGCTATCGCAATGAACTGGCCGCACAGATGAAATTCCCCCTTGTGAACCGGGAGACGGGCCGGAGGCTGCGGGTAGTGGATCATATCGGATGCCATTATGCCAAGATCTTCCCCGCCAGGGGCGTGGGTGGATCGGAGTTTCCGCAGGTATTGGCCGGTCTGATTCAAGCGTGGGGCGGGGAGGTGGTTGACTATCCCGAGAGACGCCATTGCTGCGGTTTCGGATTTCGTCACTATGCTGTCCAAGAAAACCGGGGCTATTCGGTCTCCCATACCAAAATCAAGCTGGAATCTATGAAGCCGTATGAGCCTGACCTGATTCTTACTAACTGCCCGGGATGCAATATGTTTATCGACCGATGGCAGTACACCCTGGAGGAGGCTGAGGGACTAGTCTATGGTGCTGATGGTCAAAAGATCCCCGTGCTTTCGCATGAGGAGCTCGCCGGACTGATCCTGGGGTATGATCCCTGGGAGATCGGCCTGCAAACCCACCAGGTGCCTGTGGAACCCCTGTTGATCAAAATGGGCGTTCCTTTCCAACCCGAACTGAAATACGCCGACCGTCAGGGAAGATTGATTGGTGGTGGCGTCTTACAAAACCAATCAGTATGAGTGAAAGATTAAAGCATAATCCAGATAATCAAAGTAGTACGACATCTCACCGAGTGGCGGTTATTGGAGCTGGACCGGCAGGAGCGGCAGCGGCGCAGACAGCCTCAATGCTGGGACTGGCGGTTGATTGGTACGAAAAAGAGACGTTCGCCGGAGGTAAGTTAAACCGGTATTATCAGCTGTTTCCGGGCAGGGAAGAGGCTGAGGTTGTTTATCGCGATCTCTTTGATCCGAACCACTACCGGGAAGTGAATAAACAGTTCGGTCGATTCGTCACCGGGATCGAGAAACAGGCGGGGCGACTCAGAATTCTGGTGGATGAAAGTCAAGCGAAAGATGCTGATGCTGTGATTGTTGCCAATGGATTCGATTTTTTCGATGCCCGATTAAAAGAGGAGTTTGGGTATGGAATTTATCCCCGCGTGATCACCTCTCCCGATTTGGAGTATCATTTCAAGACTGACATCAGTCGGTTGCGCCGGGGCGAGGAGGATCCTGAGGCTGTTGCCTTTGTTCATTGTGTAGGCTCCCGCGATCAGCAGGTTGGGGTTCCTTATTGCAGCCGGGTTTGTTGTATCACGGGCATTAAGCAGGCGATTGAGATCCGGGAGCAATTTCCGCGCTGCCGTGTGTACAATTTTTACATCGATATTCGGGCCTATGGCAATGGATATGAGGAGCTTTATCGCCAGGCCCAGGAAGAGTATGCAATACGCTTCATCCGGGGGCGAGTCTCCGAAGCGTCTGAAGATCAGTATGGTCGTATCCGGGTGAAAGCTGAGGATACGCTGTTGGGTAAGCCGGTAAAGCTAACGGTTGATTGGCTGGTTTTACTGGTGGGTATGGTGCCTGCCTGTCCGGAGCTGATGTTAAATGGCCAATCCGACTCCCATGGTAATGGCCGATCCTTTCTTAAAGCGGACAATCCCCATGCTAGTCAGGCTGTTGCGTCCTGTCCGGGCCTCTTCCTGGCTGGTGCTTGTTCTGGCCCGATGAGTATTCCGGAGTCGGTGGCTTCCGGGCGATCGGCTGCCGTACAGGTTTTTGAATATCTGAAAAACCGAAATTCAAGCTTATGAGTACTCAAGAAAAGTTTGGATTTGGGATGAACGAGGGGCGAATGCTCGATCTGGATCTGGTTGATGAGCGGTTGAACGACAAGCTGACACAAAAAGTACCTTCCTGGCGTTCCTGTCTCCGCTGTGGAGCCTGTGTAGCGACCTGTCCCGTGGGTATGGGCATGCTGGGAATGGCTAATGCTGCGGGAATCAACTGCCGGAGTACCCGGCTGACTCAATCAGGGAAACCGGTAACGGTGCACAACTGTCTGTTATGTGGCAAATGCCAGCTGGTGTGTCCGAGGGGAATTCAGACACGTCTGATGGCTATCGAACTAATGAAAGAAATTAAGAACTATGCAGACGCTGTATGATCCATTCGTTCTGCTCTTTACTGCTGGCTTTACCTTCACCGGGATCTGGTTTGTTTTCAAGGTAATTAGCTGGTTCTTTGGCTTATCGAAAACAGACCGCCGTCTGGTAACGAGAGGGATTCTCACGATCAAAACCTGGCAGGCTCTGGTTGAAGTGGTACGGGAGTCGCTGTTTCACCGAAAGATCTTCAAGACAGGATTCAGACTGGGGTATATGCACATGAGTCTGGCTTTTGGCTGGTTTATGCTGATATTGATTGGGAATATTGAATCGACCTACTATACCGGCCAGTTGTTTAAGCCGATTTATGTATCAGTCTTCTGGCGATTCTTTGATGCTGGTCCATCGTTTCCGGCGGCTGCCTGGACCCCTGGATTTGCTTTCTGGATGGATCTTTTCCTGCTATTGGTGCTTTCGGGGTTGATTTTTGCCATTATGAAGCGGTTCAAGCCGAAGGTTGTAGGGATGCGTCGTACCACCCGGCATCGATTACCCGACCGTTTGGCGATTTTCTCGCTGTGGATGATTTTCCCTATCCGATTGCTGGCAGAGAGTGCCACCTGTGGAGCCAATGGTACCGGGAGTTTTCTGACGGGTTCCATCGGTAGTCTGATGGCCGCCATCGTGCCGGTGCAGTCACTGGTTCTGCCCTTTTGGTGGGCTTACTCACTGGTGTTGGGGATTTTTTTTCTGGCACTTCCGTTCACCCGCTATACGCACATCCCATCGGAAGCGGTTCTCATCTTTTTCAGGCGATATGGCGTTCGTTTGTCGGAGCAATCACCGGGATACACGAACCTTTCGCTGAATTCCTGTTCATCCTGCGGGATTTGCATTGATGCTTGCCAGATTTCCCAGGCCGATCCGTCTCTACTGGTTCAGAGTACCTATTTTATCCGGTCTTTGCGATACAAAACGGGTTGCAATGGTGCTGAATGGGCCTGCCTGCAGTGTGGACGTTGTGAGGATGCCTGCCCGGTAGGTCTTGAGCTGATGCCACTACGCCGGCTGGCTTTACCGGATGCCGGAATTGGCACGGTGCTGAGTCCTGTCGCTCCACGGAAGAGTAACGGTTCGCATCCCAGGATACTCTATTTTGCCGGTTGTATGACTCATCTTAATCCTGGGATAATCCAGTCTATGAAATTGATATTCAATGCATCGCATGCGCTCTGGAGTTTCTTTGATGCCGATGGGCAGGCGTGTTGTGGCCGACCGCTTCGGTTGGCGGGTCAGGCCGATGGTGCCGATCGTCAACGGGAGAAGCTGGAGGCTGAATTCCTGGCCACGGGTGCCAGTTTGCTGGTTACCTCATGCCCGATTTGTTACCGTATTTTCAAGGAAGAGTATGCTCTTCCCGGGATGCGGATTCTGCATCATAGCCAGTATATCAATGAATTGATCGAGTGGAAACGCTTGCGGATAGATAAGCAGGCCGGATCTGCTGCCTGGCATGAGCCGTGCGAGCTGGGGCGGGGCTGCGGGGTCATCACCGAGCCGCGCCAGGTGCTTCAAACTATCTATCAGTCTGATGTTACGCCAACGCTCAAAGGATTATGTTGCGGTGGGAGCCTTGGAGCGCCCGGGCTCGATCCGGTCACCCGAAAAGCCGTCGCCCTTGGAGCCATAAGTCAGCTCACCGTTCATCAGCCCGACTATCTGGTTACCGGATGCCCGATGTGCAAAAAGAGTTTTCTGCCGATCTCCCCGGTACCGGTGGTCGATATTGCGGAGGTTACGGCAGCTGCCTTGGTCAAAGAACCTAAGCATTCGTTGAACCCCGAAACACAAAGGCAAGTTTTGGTGACCATCCCGTAAGCTTTTCTACCTGTGCTATTTACGGATACAGGCTGCCTTTCAGCTCGATTTCTTCGTTATTTTTCTTTTGCATTTTTTCAGGGTTTTGCCTGTAATTAAGCATTTTAGAGCAATTTTCAATATAAAATTAATTGTAAGTAATTAACAATCAGGATATTATAAACTCCCTTCCCAAATGGCATACAACGGAACGTTTGTCATCCACTGTTCTTCCTTATAACCGGTTAATGAAGTCTGGATGGCTTTTGAAGGTTTGTACTTTTCGCAAAACAACCGGAAACTCTTCGCTTTCAGGTCTTCTCCCGATTTTACTTCAACCGGAACTCGTAAAACGAGAGGGGGCGTAAATCGAGGAAATCGACCTTGCCAACCGGGAATGAAACCTGGCTGTGTAAGCCCATTCCGAGTAAGGAATCTGCGGCAATTACATGGTATTGCGGGGCCTTTTCGCAGAAATATTTCAGGGAGGTCACCCCGCGTTCCGCCGACTGTATTTCGTCGAAAACAATCAGCGTATCTTCCTCTGTTATCGTTGTTTGGGCCTGTACCTGGAGCATCGTGATGATCCGTTCAATATCAAAATCAACGGAGAAAATATTTCGTAATGC
>LSQX01340118.1_pt1 | contig 42708 bp, 36 predicted proteins | sample 654561 | NCBI WGS metagenome assembly LSQX01 (sample SAMN04489861, study PRJNA283612) | anaerobic digester metagenome | isolation source: 4 biogas reactors fed with cattle manure at either 37C or 55C with and... | place: Denmark: Kongens Lyngby | collected 2014 | reverse complement strand
TCCTGGAAGATCATGGAGATCTCCTTCCCCCGGATGCGGCGCATCTCCTCCTCCGTCTTCTTCAGGAGGTTCTCTCCCCGAAAGAGCACTTCCCCTCCGGAGATACGCCCCGGAGGATCGATGAGGCCAAGGAGGGAGAAGCCGGTGACGGATTTCCCGCCCCCCGATTCCCCCACGAGGCCGAGAATTTCCCCTTCCTTCAGGGTCAGGTCGACACCGTCAACGGCCTTCACCGTGCCCCGGAAGAGTTCGAAGCGGGTCTGCAGGTTTCTTACTTCAAGCAGGTATTCAGACATGGGATACCTCTATTTCAGCCGGGGATTGAACTCGTCGCGGAGAAAGTCCCCGAGCAGGTTGATTCCGAAGACGAGGAACATGATGAACATCCCCGGGAAGACGGACGACCACCAGAGGCCGCTGAAGAGAACATCGTAGCCGTTCTTGACGAGAAGGCCCAGGGAGGGCCTGGTCACGGGCACTCCCACCCCGAGATAGCTGAGGGTTGCCTCCGTGAGGATCACCGTCCCCACGTGGATGGTGGCGATGACAATGAGGGGCGTCAGGATATTGGGCAAAACATGGCGGAAAATGATGGGAAAGGGAGAGAGGCCGATGAGCCTGGCGGCGTCCACGTACTCCTTCTTTTTCTCAACCAGCACGGACCCCCTGACCGTGCGGGCGTAGAGCACCCAGCCAACGATGGTGAGGGCGGTCACGAGCTTTCCGAGACCGCGGCCGAAGGCGGCCATGATGAAGAGGGCCACCAGCATGGCAGGAAAGGAGAGCTGGATGTCCACCACCCGCATGAGGAGACTGTCGAGCCTGCCGCCGAAATAGCCCGCCACGAGCCCGAGGAAGGTTCCCAGAGCGCAGGAGAGGACCACCACAATAATACCGATGAACAGGGAGATCCTGCTGCCGTAGACCATGGCGCTGAGGAGGTCCCGCCCCTGGTCGTCCGTGCCGAGGAGAAAGGCCGGATCGCCGCCCTCCATCCAGACGGGGGGCTTGAAGGCGTCCATGAGATCCAGGCTCCCGATGTCGTAGGGGTTCTGGGGGGTGAACAGGGGCCCCGCGGTCACCAGGACCACGAAAAACGCCACGATGACAAGCCCCGCCAGTGCGCCGGGGCTACGGACGAAGTTGTGAAAGAATTCGCTTCGGAACAATCCTTCTTTTTTTGCTCTCATTCAGGTCACCTCAGGTCGATTCGGGGATCGATCAGGGTATAGACTATGTCCACGAGAAAGTTGATCAGGACGAACATGGCCGCCACGATCATGAGATAGGCCACGATGACGGGCCTGTCCGCGGTGTTGATGGAGTCCACCAGGAGCTTGCCCATGCCCGGCCAGGCGAAGATGGTCTCCGTCACGGTGGCGAAGGCGATGAGGCTCCCGATCTGCATGCCGAAGACCGTCACCACGGGAACGAGGGCGTTCTTCAGCGCATGGGAGAAGAAGAGGCTCCTCCAGGAGACCCCCTTGGCCCGGGCGAACCGGATAAAGTCCTGGCGCATCACCTCCATGATCTGGGCCCGGATGAGCCGGATGAGCATGGCCAGCGTTCCGAGGGCGAGGGTCACCGCCGGGAGGACGATGTGCCGGAAGCCGTCCCAGGTGAGGAAGGCGAAGGGGATGCCGAAGAGGGGAGCCGTGGTCCCCCGGCCGGAGGAGGGAAGGAGCCCCTTCTCCACGGCGAAGTAGAAGATGAGGAGAATGCCCACCCAGAAGGACGGCAGGGAAATGCCCAGCAGGGACCCTCCCATGACCGCCCGGCTGAAGGGGCTGTTCGGCCTCGCCCCGGCGTAGACCCCGCAGGGCAGGGCCACCGCCAGGGACAGGAGCACCGAGAAGAAGACCAGTTCGAGGGTGGCGGGCATCCGCTCCACGATGAGGGTCAGGGCAGGGCGCTTGAAGATGTAGGACACCCCAAGGTCTCCCCTGAGGAGGTTCTGCAGGAAGACCCCGTACTGCACCCACAGGGGCCGGTCGAGGCCGAGGGCTGTCCGGGCCTCGGCGATCTGGGCGTCCGTGGCCGTGGGCGGCACGATCATGAGGACCGGGTCGCCGGTGAAGCTCATCACGAGAAAGACGATCACCGAGACGGTGAACAGGACGACGATCATCTGGACAATGCGTTTCAGCAGGTATTTCAGCATGGTTCATATCCCCGTTTCGTGTGGAATGGAGAGTCCGTTTTCAGCGGCAGACAGCCTCTCACGGGCAGGCCTCCGATGCCGGGACGAGCTTCCCCGTCTCGTCGGCGTACCGGACTTCGCAGTCGAGCCAGACGCCGATCCTGTCGTGAACCCTGCGCCGGACCAGGCCGATGAGACCGAGGACATCCCGGGAGGACGCCCCCCCGAGGTTGACGATAAAATTGGCGTGCAGAGAGGAAACCCGGGCTCTCCCCACGGTCTCCCCCTTGAGCCCCGTGTCCTCGATGATCTTCCCCGGGGGGCCCGCGAGCTCGTAGACCGACGGGGCGTTTGTGAACACGGAGCCGCAGTTTGGCAGATCAAGAGGAAATTTGCCCCTGCGCTCCCCGAGGACCCGGATCTGTTCCCTCCTCACCGCGCCCGGCTCCGACCGCCGGAAATCCAGGACGGCGCCGAGGACGATCCACCGCTTCTCCGGCACGTCGGGAGGATCCTGGAAAAGGGACCGCCGGTAGGAGAAGCCGCACTCCTCTCTCGTGAAGGTCCGCCGCTCCCCCGTCATGGAAACGGCGTCCACGGAACGGATGTTCTCCTCCGCACTGTGCCTCAGGCTGCCGCCGTTCATGGTGACCAGGCCGCCGAGGGAGCCGGGAATGCCCGCCGCGTGCTCGAATCCGGAAAGCCCTGCGTCGGCAAGGTTTTTCACCAGCTTCGGCACCCAGATTCCTCCCCTGGCCCTCACCTCGGTACCGGCGATGGAAAAGTCGGAGAAAAGTCTCCCCAGCTTCATCACCACACCCCGGATACCTTTGTCGGAGAAGAGCAGGTTCGTTCCCTTCCCGATGACAAGGAACGGCACATTTTCTCCCCTGACAAATTCCAGGAGCCTGAGGACCTCTTCCTCCGTGCGGGGCTGAACCAGGGCGTCGGCAGGCCCCCCGATTTTCCACGAACAGTGGTCTTTCAGCGGCTCCTGAGGGAATACGGCCCCTACACGGAGTTTTTGAAGCTTGTCCCCAAGGGTCATGGACGTTTTCGAACCGCCTTTCAGGAAGAGAGGACGGGAAAGAGCCCGTACCCCGTCAGGATTGTCCCCTCCGTACCGTTTTCATGTTTCATGCGACAGGCCGGAAGGACCCTCTCTCGATATGGTGGAACGCAAGGAAATCGGCAGCAGTTCCCCTGTTCTCCACTACGTTCCGGAAAATATCGAGGGTTTTTTTCTGGCATGTGAAGAGCAGCACCTGGTTATCCGCCGCCGCTTCAAGAATGGCCTCGGCCGCCCCCTGCTGGCGGGTTTCGTCAAACCGGACGAGAAGATCGTCGAGGATGAGGGGCAGGGGCTCGGAATTCCGTCCCCACAGGGTTGCCAGAGAAAGCCGCATGGAAAGGTAGACCTGGTCGGCCAGGCCGGAACTCCACTTGACTTCGTCCTTCCGCTCCCTCGCCTGGTCGTTTCCCTCCAGGACCACTGAGAGACCTCTCTCGCCGCCGCTTGAGAGAAGAGTGTACCGGTTTCCCGTCATGAGCGCAAGGTACTGGGCCGCCCTGCGGATCACCTCGGGCTGACGCTCCCTTTCGTGCTTCTCCTTCGCTGTCTCGAGGAAATGCCGGGCGAGAATGACGGAAATCCACTCCTCCAGGCTGTCATCCAGCTTCTGCTCCATCTCTCTCCGGGCAAAAAGCAGCTCCGCGAGGCGCTCGTCGGCTGCGATCTGCTCCAGCCTGAGGGCAAGCCTCCCCCTGGAATCCGCCAGGGCCCCTATCTCCATCTCAAGGGCGTCCGCAGCCGTTTCGGCTTCCGCCTTTTCCCCGGCGCTGCCTTCGGGGGAGAGGGACAGCAGTTCCTCACCTGCCTTCTCCACTTCCTCCCCGGTACCGAAAAGACCAAGGAGAACCTTTTTCTCCTGTGACACGGCACCGACAAGGCGTTCCCTCCCGGCCCAGCGGGCGGCGAGGGCCCTGTACTGCTCCTCGTTTTCCGTCCCGGCGAGGGAGAGGAGCTCCGCTGTAGTGACTCCGTTCCTCTCCAGATCCTCCCGGAATCCGGCGAGGGTTGCGGAAAGGGCGTTCATGTCCCGTTCAAGGGCCCCGATCTCGCTTTTTTTCTCCCCGGCCAGCCGCAAAATGGCTGAAAGGGACCGTATGGACGAGGGTCCGGGCTGTTCCGGAAGCTCCGCCCCCGCGAAGAGCTCCGCCAGGGCGAGAATGCGCTGCCTCACGGTGACAATATACCGGTCCAGATCACGCATTTCCGTCTTCCGGGCCTCGAGGGCCGTCTTTTCAGACCGGAGCTGCAGAATCCGGGGCACCAGGGCCTCCATGTCCTTCGGGGCCAGGTTCTGGTCGAACTGCCGCCGGGAAAGCCAACGCCGCCATTCTTCCGTGAGCCTGGAAAGTTCCCCGGCTGTCCGCTCCAGGGCGCTCTCCATGGCTTCGCTCTCGCTGTCCATCCTGGCCATCACCGCGGCCATCTGCCTGCTTCGCTCGCTCAGAACGGCAAAGCGTTCGTTGGCGGAATTGTCGCGCTCTCCTTCCTCGAAAAGCCCGTCCATTTCGTTTCCGAACCTCGGTGCTATGATTCCGAGCTTCGCCCCAAGCTCCTCCCGCCGGTTCCTGAGCCTTTCGACCCTGGATTTCTGGCTGTCCAGCAGCAGCAGGGTCTCCTCCATGCGAAGGTCAAGATCATCCATCCTGCGGGTCCACCAGGAGAGGGCAGTCTCGTACCGCTTCAGCTGGTCCCTGTGGGCAATAAAGGAGAGAATGGAGGAGCTGAAAAGGGCAAGGGCTCCGAAGAACCACAGCCGGTCCGAGGTGAGCCAGGCCTGGTAGGTGGCGCCGCCGCCCACGGCAAGCAGCGCCCCGGAGATGAGGGCCACCATGGTTCCGGGTTCGGGGGGCTCTTCCTCCGCAAGGGCAGCCTTTTCGCTGATGATGGTAGTCTGCGCCTCCCCGAGATTCGCCAGTTCCTCTTCCTCGTCACAGAGTTCCCCGAACACGGTCCGAAGGTCGGTGATGAGGCTCCACCGTTCCGTGGCCCGCTTCGCCCNNTGTGTATAAGAGACAGACAGCGGCCAGTTCCCGATCAAGAGAGGAGGCCTCGCTTCTCCGGTCCTCCCGGAGGCGGTTCCACTGGACAAGGGATTTCTCCTCCTCGCCCTTCCGTCTCTCGAGAAGTTCCTTCCGCTCCGCGGTCTTCCTGGCGAAGTTGATGGATTCCGCGGACACATCGGCCGAGGCGAGATGATCCTCCGTCCACCAGGAGCAGAGGTTCCCAAGGTTGTCCATGAAGGCCCTTTCTGCATCCGAAATCTCCCCGGCAAGAAGCTTCCTTCTCGCGAGGGCGGACCGAAACTGCTCGCTCTCCTGCTCAAGCCTCTCCACTTCTCCGCCTGCAGACAGGCAGCCAAGAATCGGGTCGGCCTCAAGGGAGGCTTTTTCCTTCGCCTTTCCGTCGATTTCATCCTCAAGGCGGGCGACGGCGTTCATGATCCTTTCCCTTTCTTCCCTCAGCCGCTCGAGGCGGGACATGCCGTCCTCGGGGAAGGGATGGAGTCCGGCCGTTTCGGCGAGCATCCGTTCCCCCTCGACAAGAGCCGACCGTGAGGGGCGGGCCTTCTCGAGGAGCTCCAGGCGGACGAGGCGTTCCTTCAGAATGTCCAGGCGCACCTTTTTCTCCTCCATGGAGGATTCCATGGCCGACAAGTCGTCCTTCATCTGCCGCCAGGCGCTGTTTCTTTCGCGGAGCTCCCGTATTTTTCCGTCCGCCTCGCCCATGGAAGCAAGAAGCCTGTTCACCGACGATGCGCTTCGCGCGTTCCCCCAGGGCCGGTAGATTTCGTTCTGCCTGGCATCGAGCACCGACAGCAGCCGGGGAAGGGATGCCGATCCCAGGCCGGCCCCGGCTGCAAAGAACCTGGCGGCCACGTCGGAGGAGTTCAGGGGGTCAAGGGACTGCATTTCCCCGAGCCCCATGGCGAAGACGCTTTCGTAAATTTCCCTGCTGATGGAGAAAAACTCGGGGGAAAGCTCCTCCGAAGGACCCCCTTCAGCAGGGGCAATGAAGTTTTTCGCCCCCTCCACGGTGAGGATGTATTCCCTCCCGTCCTCCATGCGTATCCTGGCGGAGCCTCCGTGCTGCCCGCCATTCGCCGGTTCGTAGCCGTTCATCCTTCCCCTGCCGTTCTTTCCCCTGCTGAAGAGCAGACGGCGGAAGAAGTTCATCAGGGTGGTCTTGCCGCTTTCGTTCTCTCCCTGGAAGATGGTGAGCCCCTTCGACAGCCTCGCTCCCGATCCGGAGAAAATGCCGAAGCTGTTCACGAAAAAATCCGATATCCTCATAGCCCGTCCACCCCCTCGAGCAGTCCGGAAAGGGCCGACCAGGCCCCCCTGTTCAGGAGCTGTTCCACATCCTCCTCGGACAGGGCCTCTATTTTTTCCAGCACGTCCCGGGACGATATTTTCCCGAGCAGCCCCCGGTCATTGAGAATAGCCTCCAGGCCTTCCCTCAGGCTGCCCCCTTCCCGGAAGGCCCGGACCTCCTTCAGGAAATCGCCGGCAAAATGACTGCCCGAGGCAAGGGAGTCAAGGTCAAGGGGAGGAGCCGTCATATCCTGGATCTCCTCTGTGAAGACGAAATCCGGCCTGTCCTCCTCTCCCTCGTTCATCGTTTCCAGCAGTCCGCCGGGCCCGCGGAGAAACCCCGGTCGCCGGAGAAGGCGGTGGACCGTTCCGCGACCGGAAATGGAGAGCCGCAGAAGGGCAGGCCTGTCGCCGCTTTCCCGCCTGACATTCTCCTTCAGGGCCGTCAATGACTGGAAGAACTCCTCGTCCCGCTCCATGCCCTCGATGGAAAGTTCATCGCTTCTCCAGCGCACGGCGTCGCATGGAACAAACTCGGCGGTTCCCGGTTCTCCCTGGGCCAGGACAACAAAATAGACGCCCTTCTTTCCTTCCTCGCGGATATGCCGTCCCTGTATGTTCCCGGGATAGACCACCAGGGGATTCCGGCAGAGCACCTCGGCACCGTGGACGTGACCGAGGGCCCAGTAGTCCATACCTGCCGCCTTCAGGTCGTCCAGGGAACAGGGGGCATAGTTCTCGTGCCCCTTCCGGCCGCCCACATTGCAGTGAAGCAGGGCGATGTTCAGCCCTTCTCCCCTCCGCGAAGCGAACCGGAGGGCAATGTTCTCCTCCACGTCCCGGACGGGATAGCTGAAGCCGTGAACCGTACCCACCCTTTCCCCCTGCAGCACAAGGGGAAGAGACTCAACGCCCCCCCCGAACCGGAAGGCCAGGGGAGGAAAATCCCTGTCCGCTTCCCATCCGGAAAGGGAATCATGGTTTCCCGCGGCGATGAAGGAGGGAATTCCTCCGTCAGAAAGCCGCCTGAGCTGTTCGAGAAAGAAGACCTGGGCGCGGACGCTCCGGTCCTCGCTGTCGTAGACATCGCCCGAAACCACGAAGAAATCCGCCCCGTTGTTCAGGGCAAAGGTGACGGCGTTTTCAAAAGCCCGGAAGGTCGCTTTTCGCAGGAATGCCCCGAGGGAGGGCGAAATATCGGAAAGCCCCGAAAAGGGGCTGTCGAGGTGGAGATCCGCGCAGTGAACGAAGGAAACTTTCCTGCCGCTCACCGGGTTTTCCCCCTCTCGCCCGGGAGAAATGGAGATACGTTCTGGCACACTCGGCACCACTCCCTTCAAAAATCCCGTCTACTTTATGTCACAGCCTTCTTCTTTGCAACACGATTTTGTCCCCCACAATCCGCAGGCGGCGGAGAAAGCCGACCGCGTCCGCCTCCTCCCCTTCCCCGGCGGGACTTGTCACCGGCCGGTGACAATGGGATAATCCTTCCGTACGTTGAATCCGATCGTGGAGGAATGAAGAGAGATGAATGGATTAGGAGCGGCCATTTCGGCCATTTCGTACTACCTTCCGCCGAAAGTGGTGGACAACAGGGCCCTCGTGGAGGAGTTCGGCACGTGGACTGAAGATAAAATATACCAGAAAACGGGAATCAGGGAACGTCACGTCGTGGACGGAGAGCTGGTGTCCGACCTCGCTGCCCGGGCAGCAGAGAACCTCTTCGCCGAACACGGCATCGACCGGAACACCATTGATTTTCTGCTGCTGTGCACCGAAAGCCCGGACTATTACCTTCCGGCCACCGCCTGTGTGGTGCAGGACCGCCTCGGGATGAAAAAGAGCATCGGCGCCCTTGATTACAACCTCGGATGCTCGGGCTTCATCTACGGACTCGCCCTCTCAAAGGGCCTCATCGCGGCGGGAGTCGCTTCCCGGGTCCTGCTCATCACCGCCGATACTCTCAGCCGGACAATTCATCCGAAGGACAAGAGCACACGGACCATCTTCGGCGACGCCGCGGCGGCCATCCTGGTGGAGGCTTCGGACACGGACCGCATCGGCGGCTTCGTCCTCGGAACCGACGGTTCCGGAATGGACAAGCTCATCATCCCCGCCGGGGCATGGGCGGCTCCCCGCACCCAGGAGACGGCAGCCGAACGGACCAACAGGTGGGGAAACACCAGGAGCGCGGAAAACCTCTACATGAACGGCCCGGAAGTGCTGAACTTCACCCTGGCCACGGTTCCGGAGGCAGTCCGCCAGGTCCTGGAGGCCCATTCCCTGAAGCTCGATGATGTGGACCTTTTCGTCTTTCACCAGGCCACCCTCCTGATCCTCGAACATCTGCGGAAGGAAATCGGCATCCCCCCAGAGAAATTCTTCATGAATATGGAGAACAAGGGAAACACCGTGAGCGCCACAATCCCGATGGCACTTCGGGACGCCGCCGACCAGGGGAAGCTCCGCCCCGGAGACAGGGTCATGGCAGTCGGATTCGGAGTAGGGTATTCCTGGGGCGCAACTATCATCCGCTGGTAGAATACAAGGTCCCTTTTTTTCCGGCAGGTATGGTAAACTGAAAGCGGAACAGGTCTGTTCCGCTTTCAGTTTACTTTTGTTTTCCGTCCTGACACGGGGAGCGTGAGAGAAATGAACGGAATGGTACTTCGAAAGTTCGTCGCTCCCGAGATCATCTTCGGGAGGGGGGCCCGCTCCCTTGCGGGCCGCTATGCACGGAACCTTGGGGGATCGAGAGTTTTCGTCGTCACCGACGAAGGCGTGGCCGGCGCCGGATGGCTCGAACCGGTCCTCCGGAACCTCGCGGAGGAAGGACTGGGCTCTGTGGTCTACAGTGACGTCAGGCCCAACCCGACCGCCTCCATGGTGATGCGGGGAGCGGAACTTTATTCCTCGGAAGGCTGCGACCTCATCCTCCCCCTCGGGGGAGGCAGTCCCATGGACTGCGCCAAGGCAATCGGCGCCGTCCACGCCAACGGGGGAAACGTGCTGGACTTCGTGGGAGTCGATAAAATCCCCCTCCCCTGCCCTCCCGTGATCTGCATCCCCACCACTGCCGGAAGCGCCGCCGACATATCCCAGTTCGCCATCATCAAGAACGAGGACACAGGCATCAAGCACGCCATCGTCAGCAAATCCATCGTTCCGGACGTGGCCCTCGTGGACCCGGACACCACTCTCACCATGGACGGAACCCTCACAGCCTCCACGGGGCTGGATGCCCTCACTCACGCCTTCGAGGCATACGTCTCCAGGGCAAACTCTCCTCTTACCGACGTCCACGCCCTGAAGTCCGTTGAGATGGTGCATACATTCCTTCTCCGTGCCATGGACGACCTCTCGAACCCCGACTGCCGGACGGGCATGATGCTGGCGTCTCTCCATGCGGGGCTCGCCTTTTCCAACGCAAGCCTCGGCGTGGTCCACGCCCTTTCCCACAGCCTCGGCGGACTGCTCGACCTTCCCCACGGGGAATGCAACTCCCTGCTGCTCCGCCATGGCGCGGAGGCCAACTTCAGCTCAGCGCCCGACAGGTTCACCGACCTTCTCGAACGGTTCGGGGGACCGGCGGAAACGGGGGACGTTCTCCAGGAACTCCTCGTCCGCCTCGATACCCTGAGGGAAAAAGCCGGCCTTCCCGGCCGCCTTCGTGACATCGGCCTGCATGAGGATCTTCTTCCCGAAATTGCCGAAGCGGCCTATGCTGACCCCTGCATGATCACCAATCCCCGTTCGCTCTCCCGCTTCGATCTGGAGGGAATACTGCGGAATGCATACTGAAAAGAAATCGCCGCAGCAGGAAGACCAGCTCCTGGCCCTCATGGGGCTCGGAGCCCAGTCCGGGAAGAAAAGCCACTACCCCGAGCTGAAGCGGCGCCTCGCCGAGCTTGAACGGGTCCAGGCCCTTCTCGACAGGGCACAGGATGCCATTTTCGTGGTCTCTCTCCCGGATGAGACGGTGGAATACCGGAACGAATCCGCTCTGCGTCTTCGGGGCAGCATCGGACGGGAAGAGAAGCGGCCCCTGGAGGACTTTCTCAAGGGTGCGGACGGAAGGGGCCTCACAATACGGTCATGCTTCGACGCCTTTCCAGCCGGCGAGGAGAGGAAAATCCTCCCCCTGCTCACTGAAGGCGGCATCAGGCGGTTTGAGGCTTCCTTCATGTCCGCCGAGACTGAAGGGCAGCTTTCAGGAGTGCTTATTCTCAGGGACCAGGAGGACAGGATACGGGCGGAGGAGCGGCTGGCAGAATCACTTCGGCAGGTGGAGCAGGCGCGGATGCGCACCGTCCACCTCACCGCCACCCTCGTGGAAATCAAGGACTCCTACACGGGAAAAAACCAGCGCCAGGCCGCAGGGCTCGCACACGCCATAGGCACGGACCTTGGACTGAAGGGAAATACCCTCGAGAATCTTGTGACGGCAACGCTTCTCCACGATGTGGGGATGATGGCCATACCGGCTGAAATCCTCTGCATCCCGGGCCCGCTCCGGCCCGTGGACCGCCGCCTCATGCAGGAGCACGCGTCCATAGGCTGCGATATACTCAAAAAACAGGGATTCCCGCCGGAAATCTATCTCACGGTGCTTTCTCACCACGAACGCCTGGACGGCAGCGGGTACCCCCAGGGGCTGAAGGGAGACGACATCCCCCTCGGGGCGAGGATCGCCGGCCTGGCCGACGTGGTGGAGGCCATGCTGAGCCATCGCCCGTACCGTCCCGCCTGGCCGCTGGAAAAGGTGCTCGAAGAACTCTCGGCGAACCGGGGCATCCTGTACGACCCGGATGCAGCGGAAGCCTGCAGAAATCTGCTGGAAAAGGGGTACACCCTCGACGACGGGTGGTTTCTCAAGAGATAAAGAACGGGGGTCCTTCCGGACCCCCGGTTTTTTTTACCGGCGGGAAACATTGAAGACAAGATCGAGGCGGGTAAGCTTGAAAAGCTCTTCCACCATTCCCCGGAGTCCCCTTATGACCATCTTTCCGCCCTTCTGGAGACATTTTTTGTGAATCGAGATCAGGACTCCCAGCCCGGAGCTGTCCACGTACTCAAGACCGGAAAGGTCGATCGTCAGGTCGGTTATTCCTTCCTCGAGAAGGTCTGAGAGCTGCTCCCGGACTGATGCTGAATCCTCGACATACATGCTGCCTTCCAGGCGCACCTGCGCTTCGGTGCCGCTCTTGCTGATAACCACGTTCATGGCTGATCCTCCTTTCCGGCAAAGACGCTTCGGAGCGCGCACAACTCCCGGGACAGCGCACAATTCCGGCCATTCACGGGGTTACTGCTCCGCCACGAAGTCACCCTTTTTCACCGTTCCGCCCTGAACCACCCGAAGAAAATACCCCGCCCCGGGAAGAAGGCACCAGCCCCGGTAATCGTAGCTGTGTGGCTCCCCCGGTTTCTTGCCTTTCTCGATAACCTCCAGCAGCACGGAATCCCCCAACCTGAGGACGGTCCCCACAGGCAGCTCTTCGGGGAGTCCTTCAACCACCAGGTTCTCCGCGAGGGCTCCCGGAGGAAAGGAAAAGCCGGCCTCTCTTTCAGCCCTGCGGATATCCTCGGACCGAAGAAGGCTCACTTCCCGCTCCGTCACTCCCCTGTGGGAATCGCCCTCTATCCCCCCGGGAAGAAAAAGGGCCTCTTCCATTTCCGTCTTGGGCTTCTGCCGCTCCAAACTTGCACATACCGCGATTAGTCTCGCCATGGCTCTCACATCCCTGCAAATGTCTCAATAGGAACAAAACTGCCCAACATAATACGATAGAAGACCCAAAAAAACGAGGCACAGCGGGACGTCTTCCTCCACTTTCCCGCGGCCTTCACCGGGACTTCCGGAGCGGGAAGCGTGCAGCCCTCCCCGTCCCGCCCCCTTGTGTATTCTTCCGTCTAGATGAAGGACAGGCTGACTTCCTTCAGGTATTTTTCCTCCAGGGTACGGACGATGGTCCGGATGATGTTCCGCCGCATCTCAAGCTCCACCGGCAGGGTGGGGTCCTGGTGAGCCTCGTTCACCCTCGTCCCCACAACGAAGGATATCCGGTCGCTCTCAATAAGCAGGGATGCCAGTGTTGCCGCGGAGTTCTTCTCCCGGACGATCTCCTTGCCTTCAAGAATCCTGGACACCAGGGTCAGGGTCAGTATCCCCTCGGTGATGAGATCCACTCCCTCCATGGCGGACAGGGGCGGCATCCCTCCCCTGGCGGTGGACAGGTCCGTCGTGAGGGAACGGTTCAGCTCCCTGGCCACAATCTCCGCCGTGGTGCCTCCGCAGATGGCCTTCCGTCCCTCGAATTTTGCCAGCATCCCCGCGTACTCCCTGTCTCTTCTTCCGTCGAAAGGCGGCCCTGAGAGCACCAGCAGCTTCCGGGGCGACCGGAAATACATCACCGCGCAGGTGACATCGTCACCGGCCCGCTCGTGGGGCTCCCTGATCAGGGCCTCCGAGACGATGCGCCTCGAAAGTTCCCGGGATGAGAGGTTCGGCCTGTCGCGGAGCATCCTGAGGATGAATTCCGTGCATTTTTCCTCGCCCCACCCGGTGGGGTTCGCCCATGAGCCCATTCCGGCCTGGGTCACACCGTCGGAAAAGAGGACGATACGGTCCCCGGCCTGGGCAAAAAACTCGTTGACGATTATTTTCCGGTCCTTCCATCTGGACGAGGCCATCTCCCGCCTTCCCGGTGACATCACCCGTCCGCCCCGCACAAACAGGAAGGGGGGGTTGTCCATCTCGATCACCCTGGTCCAGCCGTGAAGCACCGCATCCACGATGGTGAAGGTGGCATAGCTGATCCCCCTGACCCTGCAGACAGGCAGGGCGTCCATCATCACCTCCGCGGAGCGGAGAATTTCCATGTCCCCTTCCATGAACCGGAGGGCCATGGTGGCCGTCATGGAGGAAAGGATGCTCGCCTTCACTCCGCTCCCGAGGCCGTCGGAGAGCACTGAAACCACCCTGTTTTTTCCCGGAATCTTCCGGGAGAAGAAACTGTCCCCGCAGACGAACTGCCCCGTCTTTCTCTTCTGGAAAAAATCCACATCGAGAAAGAGGGTATCACTGGAGTTCATTCCGAATCGCCCCTGCCGCAGTCTTCGCTCTCCTGCTCTGAATATCCCTCGGCGATGGACCGCAGCAGCATTTCCGTGTCGGCCATGTGTTCGCCAAGGCGGCAGGCGATTTCCTGCACCGTGAGGACATTCTTCTCGATGACCTCCGCGGCCCGCTGGGCGATTTTGTCCCGCTTCAGCTCCTTCCGGGTCACGTCGAGCATGACGGCCCCCACGGTCTCCCCCGGCTCGATGGAGAACAGGGTGATGTCGAGGAGCACGTCTCCCGCCCGGTAATGGTCCAGGTGGATGTCCTGCCCCTTCTCCAGAACGATTTCGAAGAGGTGGGAGAAGGGAAGGATCCGGCTGAGGATACACCCCTTCAGCCCGGGCTCGGCCCGGTACACCATCATGGCCGGTTCGCCGAAGAGCCTGGCGAACCGTTCATTGCACTCCACGATGTGGAGGTTCCGGTCCACGATCACCACGCCGGAGGGCATGGTCCGCAGCAGGGCATTGGCCTTCTTCTGGGCCTGGTTTCTCATGTGGATGACGCACATCTCCGGCTCAGCCCTGCCCAGGGCGAGGGCCGACGCAAGTTCCCGGCACGTGCCGTAGCCGCACCCGCCGCAGTTCACCTCGTCCTCCGGGCGGTTCTTTCCCAGCCGCCTCAGGGCATCCTTCAGCTCCTCCTCACCAACGTCAGGGGCGTCCGGGCCAAGGTCAAGAAAATGCCCGGGAGCATCCGACAGGTTGGCATAGGCCTCCACCCGGTTCCTGCGGAGCAGCCCGGGCTCCTCCCACGTACCGCCGGGCCCGTTGATGCACCCCCCCAGGCAGGCAAAACACTCGAGGAACACCGGGGCCCCCAGGCTCTCCGGAGAAAGGCCCCGGAGGTACCGGCGCAGGTTCTGCAGGCCCGATACGGTGACAAAGCGGACCTTCTTGTCCACACCGTTTGCCCGGATCATGTCGCACATCCCGCCCTCCACGGGGTAGAGGAAACCGTCGCCGGACGGCTCGGGGAAAAACCTGTCCTCCGGGGACGGAACACACTTTTCGGGGGCAACCCCTTCCTCCCGGAGCCACCTGCGAAGCTCCCGGAAGGTAAGGGCGGCGTCGATAGTCTTCACGGACCGGTCCGACTCGTCCTTCCGGGCGATGCACGGCCCGATGAACACCACGGCGCCTTCGGGGTCCACCATCTCCTTGAAGATGCGGCAGTGGGCTTCCACCGGCGAGGGAACCTTTGAAAGGGTTCCCGCCAGTTCAGGAAGGTATTTTTCCACGTAGGACACCACGCTGGGGCACGTGGTGGAAAGGAAGAGCCCGGGATCGGCGTCCGAAAGAGTCTTCGCCAGGGATCCGCACACTGCCTGGGCCCCCAGGGCCGTCTCGCCGACACCGGAAAATCCCAGCTTTTTCAGTGCGGCCACCAGGCTTGAAGAATCAAGCCCGGGAAACTCGCAGGCCCACGTGGGCGCCATGGATGCGTACACCCTCCTGCCGGATGAGATCAGGGCCTTCACCCTGGGAAGGTCCAGCCTCGGTTTCACCGCCTGGAAGGGACAGGCCTCCACGCACAGGCCGCAGGCCACGCACAGTTCGGGGATCACCGCCGCCTGCCCCTTCTCGACACGGATCGCCTTCACCGGGCACTCCCGGATACACCGGTAGCACCCCTGGCACTCCGAGCCGAAGGACACCACGTTTGAGAGAAGGAATCCGTCAATCATGAACATCCTCCCCTTCCGGAAACTCCGAATTCAGGATGTCTCCGACCTTCTCGGGGGTGACACCCGTATACACCCTGTCCCCCACCTGCATTACGGGCCCCCTTGAACAGAGCCCCTCGCACCGGCTTCCCTTGAGAAAAATAGCGGCCTCGAGGCCATGGTCCTTCAGAAAGGTCCGGACAATCTTCAGAGTACGGGCGTTTCCTCTCGCAAAACAGGAGCTGCCCATGCAGAGGGTTATCTCCCTTTTCTTCGTCATGACGTACAGCGCCTCCCTGGTCTTCAGTCGGAACCAATGATACTATAAAGTTACTAATTTCACTAATTCAGAATCCAAAACAGAAAAATAAAAAAATCACAGGCACCTGTTCTCCCTGGCAGCAGCAAAAGCTCCGGGAAGGGAAGGAATGGTATAATTTTTTAAACGGTCTATTACAACTTTAGGAGGTAACCCAGTGAAATCACTCAAGGGAACGAAAACGGAAGAGAACCTCATGAAAGCCTTCGCCGGCGAGTCCCAGGCCCGGAACAGGTACAGCTACTACTCCTCCGCTGCCAAAAAAGAGGGATATGTCCAGATATCCAACATTTTCGCCGAGACCGCTGAAAACGAGAAAGAGCACGCGAAGCTCTTCTTCAAATTCCTTGTGAAGGACGTCAACGGAAGCATGGTCAGCATCAGCGCCGATTATCCGGTCGCCCTCGGCTGCACGAAGGACAACCTCCTTGCCGCTGCAGAGGGCGAGCACGAGGAATGGGGAATTCTGTATCCCGAGTTTGCAAAGACTGCGGATGAAGAAGGCTTCAGTGAAGTCGCCCGGGTATTCCGGGAAGTCGCCGAAGTTGAAGAGCGGCACGAGAAACGGTACCGCAAACTTCATGCCAATATGCTTGCCGGGACTGTGTTCAGGAAGGATGCCGAGGTCGAGTGGAAGTGCAACAACTGCGGGTATGTGCACACGGGGAAGGAAGCGCCTGAACTATGCCCCGCCTGCGCTCACGCCAGGGCTCACTTCGAGGTTTTTGTCGAGACGTACTAGGACGGAGAATATTCCCCGGGCGTTTCCTGCCGCGGCCTCGCCTGCCCGGTCCGTGAAACGCCCGGACGCCCCCTTGGGGGAAAGGGGGTACACATTGATTTTTTCCGGCCCGCCGAGGAGGATACTTCTGTATGCCGCTGCAGCATGTCTGTGCATTGCAGCCGCTGCTGCCCTTGCGCTTTTCCTGAACATGGAGGACCCGGGGGGCCTTCTGCTCAGTTTCCTGAGTACCGCCAGGCGTTCCGGTCCCTTCGGCCCCATCGCCTTTCTGGCGGTTTTCACCGTCTCGTGCCTGTTCCTTTTGCCGACCTTCTACCTGACAATAGGCGCAGGCCTCATATTCGGCCTCTGGGGGGGATTTCTTGTCGCCACCCTGTCCGTCGCCTCCGGAGCGTCAGCAGCATTTCTTTTCGCCCGCTACAGGGTGCGCGCCCACATACTGAACACATGGGGCAAAAACTCGGCCTTTCTCTCTATCGACGAGGCCGTGGCCGAGGAAGGGTGGAAAATCGTCTTTCTGAGCAGGCTCTCCCCCACCTTCCCCTTCAATATACTGAACTATGCCTACGGGATGACCCGAATTCCCTTTTGGGGCTACTTTTCCGCATCCTGGGCGGGAAGCATCCCCTGGACGCTCATGTACGTGTACAGCGGTTCCATCGCCGCGGACCTCGCAAGCCTTCAGCCTGACCTGCCGCCCGGATCGAACGCCGGGTGGGCCATGTCGGTCACGGGACTCATCGCCACCGCCGCAGCCACCCTTACCATCGCCGGGATCGCCCGCAGGGCACTAAAAAAGCGCCTCCGCCTCGAGGAAGAACGGGCGGAGGCAAAAAAAGAAGATTTCTCTAGCCTGCGATAAGCAGGGCTAACCAGGGAACAAAGAAAAAGACAATGATCAGTATCTTGTAGATGCCCAGAAAGAAATACAGGGCAACTTCAAAGGTTCCCCTGTCGAAATCGAACCACCTGCGGTGAAGAGCGAAAATTTTATCGCCGAAAATGATAACCCCAAGGGTCATCCCCCCCAGAATCAGGTAGTTGATCAGGGTGCACCAGAAAAAAACCCAGCACAGCGTTCCAGTATTCATGAAAGCCCCTCCCCCGGTTTCCCGCCGGAAACAACCCGGCGGTTCTCTGTTCCTTCCGGCCGCAATAGTAGCCTATACGGACAGGGAGAGCAAGGGATCCCGGAAATATGCCATGGTGACGTTACAACATGGTGATGCGGAACGCCGGCGCAGGAGAGGACATGATACCGCCTCTTCTCTCCTGCGGGTTTCGATTTCCCGTCACTTCCCGTGCCTCAGGACCTTCCCCGGGGTGCAGGGGACCGTTTTCCCCTCTTCCACCACAGCCGTCCCGTTGACGAATACATGGGGAATGCCCTCCGGGTAGGCCTCGGGGACGTCATAGGTGGACCTGTCCGCGATTTTTTCGGGATCGAAGATCACCATGTCGGCCCAGCAGCCCTCCTCGATCCTCCCCCGGTCAGGGATGCCGAGAATCGAAGCGGGGAAGGACGTGACTTTCCGGACCGCCTCCTCCAGCGTGAAGAGAGGCTTCTCCCGCACAAACCGCCGGAAGAAGCAGGGGTATGCACCGTAGAGCCTGGGATGGGGCTTCCCTCCGAAGATGCCGTCGCTTCCCACGGTTCCCCGGGGATGGGCGAGCACTTTCTCCAGCACCGTGTCGGACCCGTAAAAGCTGATCATGGTCACCGCGAGCTTTTCCTCCGCGAGCAGGTCCATGACCATGTCGATGGGGTCCTTCCCCAGCCGGTCCGCTATTGCCCGGCAGCTCAGGCCTTCCATCCACTTGTTCTCCCCGAGCTGGACGGCCGTCACGACGATGTTTTCCCACCCTACGGAGATCTGGCGGTTGTGCCACACGTCTAGACCTTTCGTGAAGTCTGCGTGCACCCGGGCCCTGAACTCCGGCTTCCGGAGATTCCGGACCAGGGCGGCGGTTCCCTCGTTGAAGGTCCAGTTCGGCAGGACCGCCGTAAGGACGGTGCACCCCGCAAGATAGGGATACCTGTCCCACGAAATGCTGCCTCCCTTTTCCACCATCCGTTCCGCCTTTTCCAGGACCTCGTCCATGATCGGCCAGTTCACCCTGCCGTAGGCCTGCAGGTGGGAGACCTCGAGATGGGCGCCCGACTCCAGGGAAATCCTGGACACCTCGTCGAAGGAACGGGAGAGGTAATATCCCTCGTCCCGCTGGTGGACGACAAAAATGCCCCCCTTCGCTCCCACTTCCCGGTTCAGCCCGATAAGCTCCTCCGTATCCCCGTAGGGGCAGGGCGGATAGATCAGCCCTGTGGAGAGACCGAAGGCTCCCTCCTCCATGGATTCCCGGACAAGGGCCTTCATGTTCCGGAGCTCCGCAGGGGTGGCCGCCCGCTCCTCCATGCCGAGGGCCGCGATCCGCACCGGCCCGTGGCACAGCAGCACGGCGGCGTTGTTGTTCAGCCCCCTGCGCTCCAGGGCGCCGAGGTATTCAGGGAAGGTCCTCCATGTCCATTTTTCATCGGGGATGATGCCGTCAAGGCCCGCCAGGAGATCCTTCACGATCTGCAGGTTCTCCCCGCCCACGGGTGCCGCGCCGAGACCGTCCTGGCCGAGCACTTCGGTGGTGACGCCCTGGCGGATTTTCGCGTCCGAGGGCTTCTCCCTGAAATACTCGAGGTCCGTGTGGCTGTGCATGTCGATGAAGCCCGGCGCAAGGGCGAGTCCCGCCGCATCGGTCACCTTCGCGGCCTCCTGGTCGATTGTGCCCACCAGGACGATTTTTCCGCCCTGCACTCCCACGTCCGCGGGAAAGGGCTTCCGTTCCCCCGTGCCGTCAACCACGAGGGCATTTTTTATCACAAGATCGAGCATCGGTTCCGCCTCCTCAAAAATTCCGCCGCCTACGCGTCCGGGCCGTACAGTCCCTTCTTGCTCGTCTTTCCTCCGAAGGCGGCCAGAGCTTCGGCGAACCTGACACCGTACAGCACGCCGTCGATCACCGGGACCCCGACGGCCCGGGAGGTCCGTTCATCCAGACCGGCAAGCCCGGCGCATCCCAGGGTGAGAACTTCGGCTCCGTCCTCTTCCACCGCTTTCCGGGCGGCGGCGATGACCCTGTCGCCCATGTCCCCGGGGCCGGCGGGATCGATGGAGCGGACCGAAGCGCACCGGGACCCGAAGCCGAGCTTCCGGACAAACCGTTCCTTCATGGGAACTCCCCTCGGCCCCATCTGGATGACCGAGAACTTCCCGCCGAGCATCATGGCCGCCATCATGGAGGATTCCCCGATGCCCGCCACCGGCTTTTCCGTCATCTCCCTGAGGATGTCGATGTTCACGTCGCAGGTGCAGGCGACGATGAAGGCGTCGAAGGACGCTTCGTTCTCCCTCAAAATCTTCACCATGCCTGGGCCGCACTCTATTTCGTCGATGTAGTTGTCGATCAGCGGGGGTGCCCCCGGGGTGCTCACGCAGGTGATTTCAGTGCCCGGGGATGCCGCGCCTTCGGCGCATTCCCGGATCAGCCTGGTGAACTCATCGTTCGAATTGGGATTTATGACCAGCAGTTTCACGGCTGCCGCCCCCTCCCTTTCATGTCCATGGGGCAATAGGTCCCATAGCCGTCCCGGACACAGATACTGCCTCCGTCAAAGACAGTGTTGCCCCTTACGACGGTCTTCACCACTTTTCCCCTGAAGGTCTTCCCCGTATAGGGGCTCCACCGGTTGCGGTAGAACAGATCCTCGTCCTTCAGCATCCATTCGGCCCCGGGGTCCACGAGGGTAAAATCGGCGTCCAGGCCGGGAGCGATGTCACCTTTCCGGTCCGAAAGCCCGAAGAGTTCCGCCGGACGGGTACAGCACAGCTCCACGAGCCTCTTCCATGTGAGGCCCCGCTTCCTGCCCTCCGTCAGGACCACGGGAAGGAGCGTCTGGACTCCCGTGCATCCCTCGGATACGGTCCAGAAATTTCCCCCTTCCGGCGTCTTTTTCTCGAAGGAATGGGGAGAGTGGTCCGATGCAATCATGTCCACCGTGCCGTCCAGCACGTATTTCCAGAGCTCCTCGACCGTCTCTCTCGTTCTCACGGGAGGGTCGCATTTCGCGAAGGCTCCCCCTCCGGTCAGGTCCTCCTCGTCAAGGGCGAGGTACTGGGGGCACGTTTCGATGGAGAGAGTGTTCATCCCCCTGCCCCTGGCCTCACGGACTGCCCGCACCCCGTCGGCGATGCTGAGGTGGCAGATGTGGGCCCGGCATTCGGGAACGAGCCCCGCGAGAAAAATGAACCTGTTGACCGCCTCCAGTTCCGTATATTCCGGGTGGGAATCGAGGAAGGCCCTCGCGTCGTTTCTTCCCGCCGCCTGGAGATCGTCCACCAGTTCCTGGATAAGCGTGTCGTTCTCGGCGTGGGCGCAGACCATCCCCCCGAGCCGTCCCACCGCCCTCATCCCCTTGAGCAGGGCGCCGTCATAGGTCATGGGGTAGTTCGAACACCTGCAGGTGAAGATTTTGTACGTCTGGGCGCCGGCGGAAAAGGTGGATTCGATGTCGTCAAGGTGCCCCGGGATGATTCCGCTGTAAAGTGAATAATCCACCACTACCTGGCCTTCCGCGGAGGCTTTTTTGCCCTCGAGGGCCTCGACTGTCACTGTGGAAGGTTCGGAAAGAGGCATATCCACGATTGTCGTGATCCCTCCCGCCGCAGCCGCCCTGCTGACGCAGGAGAAGCTTTCCCTTTCAGGAGTTCCGTGGCCACAGTGCACGTGGGCGTCCACGAGCCCGGGCAGGACCATCATCCCCCGGGCATCAAGAACGTCCTTCGCTTCAGCGGGGACATCACCTGCGAGCAGCGCGGCGATTTTCCCGTTTCTTACAGCAACTTTACCCTCAAATGTCCCCTGAGAATTCACAACGGTACCGTTTTCGATCACCAGGTCAAACACCGGCATCACCTCAGACAATCTCCATATTTTTCCGTTCCGTTTCCAGAGACCTCACGGTCTAATTCCCCATAAGAAGGTTGGGAAGCCAGAGAGACAGCTGGGGGAAGAGAATAAGCACTGCGAGGACTATTATGTCACAAAGGCAGAATGGCCAGATGCCCCTGAAAATCTCTTCGAGGGAAACATTTTTTCCGGCGACGGCCTTGGCCATGTACACGTTCAGCCCCACCGGAGGGGTTATCGCCGCGATTTCACTCAGCTTCAGGACAATGACTCCGAACCATATCGGGTCATACCCCAGGGAGATGATGATGGGCATGAAAATCGGCAGGGTGAGGGCGTAGATTCCGATCTCCACCATGATCATGCCGAGGAGGAAATAGACGACGAGAATGCCGAAGAGAATGACCCACCTCGGCACGTCCCATCCCTGGACGAGCATCGCCAGCTCCGTCGGGATGTCCGTCAGCGCGAAAAACCGGGAAAAGAAAAGGGCCCCGACATTGATGATAAAAAGCATCGCCGTCGTATTGGCCGATTCCCGAAGGGGTTCCCGGAGGTCGCCGATTTTTTTTATGGACCCCTGGAACCAGCCGACGATCAGCGTGATCAGGCATCCCGCCGCAGCAGCCTCGGTAGGACTGAATACTCCGCCGTAGATTCCTCCGAAGGTCACGAGGATGACCAGTCCGATGGGCATCATTTTTTTGTAGCACTCTATCTTTTCCCTGAAGGAGAGTTTCTCGTGGATCTCCGCTTCGGGCGCAAGATGGGGGTTCCTCCTGACCCGTATGAATATGGAGGCGGCGTAGACCAGGGCCGTAAAAATACCAGGAATGACCCCTGCCGCAAACAGCCGTGCTATGGATTGTTCGGTAAAAAGAGCAAAAATGACAAAATTGATGCTTGGGGGGATCATGTTCGCAAAGGTCCCGGCGGAAGCCACGCATGCCGCCGCGAAGGACCTGTCGTACTTGTACCTGTCCATTTCGGGCAGGACCAGTTTCCCGAAAATAGCCGTGTTCGCCAGGGAAGAACCCGAAATCGCGCCGAAGATGGCGGAGCCGAAGCACGTAGCGACGGCGAGGGACCCCGGCCACCGCCTCGTCAGTTTGTACAGCCCGTCATAAATAGCCTTTCCGAAACCCGCCACCGCCGCAAAGGCTCCCATGAGAATAAAGAGCGGGATGGAGCACCAGTTCGGACTGGCGATGGAATGGTACATTGTCTGACCGAGGAAGGACAGCGCCGGGTCAAAGCCCATGAGCAGCAACACGGTGGCGAAACTGACCAGAATGAAGGCCAGGCCGATTGATATGCCTATTCCAAGGGAAGCGAGAAGGGCCACAATACCGATAATGCCTACTGTTACGGGTTCCATCCACTTCACTCCATACGTAGTAGTTTTTTGTTCCGCTTTTCCGTTAAAAGAACGCTATGCGGCGCTGTTACTTTTCTCCCTCAGAAAGGCGATGCTTTTGGAGAGGAGCTGGAACCAGAAAAGCACCAGTCCGGCAACCATGACCGTTTTTACCGGCCACAGCAGCATCGGCCTGGTTCCTGTCACGCTGGCGCCGGTAGTGAAGGCCGACATGGCATCGCGGGCTCCCGCGTACAGAAGGAGGCTCACTATCAGCAGTTCCGTCACCGTGCAAAAAAAGCGGACCCAGGTTCTCATTTTTAGGGGAAGCCTCGTCATGACGACTTCCAGCCGGACATGTTCGTCATTTTCTTCACAATGGGCCAGGCCGAGATAAATCAGGATCACCATCGCAAAAACCGCCATTTGAAGCAGCCCCTGGATCGGCCGGTTCATCTCTCTGGAAAGAATATTTACGAGAAAAAGGACCATCATAATCGTCATGAGCAGTCCGCCGAGCTCAGCTGTCAACCGGTTAATCTTCGTCAATAGTTTTTGCATTCTCATACTCCTTGGCTGGCGTTATTTCCCGAAAAAAGCCGGGATAGCGCAAACGGGGAATTCGGCCGAAAACGGATCGTGCACGCTCCCGAAAAGACACGGGCCGGCCGCAGGGGGCAGCAATGTTCCGCCCGGGCCGCGGCCGGCCTTCAGGTCCCTATTTCTCTTTCGCTATGCCGGCGTTGATAATTGCTTTCATCTGCTCCAGCATCTCTTTGGAATTCTCTATGCCGTCGGCCTGGAGCTCTGAGCAGAAAATTTCCCTGAGCCCCTCGAGGCATTTTTCGTCCGCCCAGCTGTCCACATCTTCGGGAGAATAGAAGTTGACGGTGCAGCCCGCTTTTTTCTCCGCCTCCACGATCCGGTCGAACTCGGCGCTGTACATGTCCCCGAACGCTTTTTCCGTTATCTCCGTGGCCCTGAGAATGGCTTCCTGGAGTTCAGCGGGGATGCTGTCCCACTTCTTCTGATTTATGCAGTAGAACATGGGCTGGGACCAGCCGATGGCTTTCCCTGCAAGAATGTTCTTTGCCGGCTCGTCGAACTTCTGCCTGTGCATGCCGTCATAATTGGACACGATGCCGTCCACGGTGCCTGTCTCCAGGGCCATGTAGCAGTCGCCCCAGGGTACGGAAATGGCAACTGCTCCCTGGTTTTCAAGCAGTTTCAGGTTCCACCGGTCGCCGGCTCTCCACTTCTTTCCTTTTATATCCTTCAGTGAAGAAATGGGATACCGCGCCATGTAGCTCATGGGCAGACCGTTTTCCATGAGCAGGATCTTCACGCCTGCCTGCTTCAGTTCCCTGTCGAATTCGGGGATTTTCGCGATGCTCTCTTTATAGATCCACCTGATGTTGTCCCAATTCTCGGGGCCTTTCGGGAAAAGCCAGAAAGCGCCGAAAAGAGGAAGCTGCTTGGGGTAGAAATCCGGATAAATGGCGGCAATGTCGACAACGCCGTCGGAAAGGGCCTTCAGCTGTTCTTCAGCATTGAAGAGCGTCCCTCCCCAATATGCCTTGATCTTGACCTTGCCCCCGGTCTGCTTTTCGATTTCATTGATCCAGAACGTCCCGATCTGGCCCTTGAGGCCTCCGAGCACATCATGGTCAGACAGCCTGAGCACGATGTCCTTGGCAAACGACGCGCCGCTGAAAACGGAAATGCAAAAAAGTGCCATAAGTCCTGCCCTGATCAGTTTTCTTTTCACTTCATGACCTCCCTTGAATAAAAATTGACGGACACCCCTTTAACTCTCTGCTTTCCCGGATCCCCTTTTTTCCGATCGGATCACCTCCCTTTCACTCCTCCTGCGCCGGGACTGATTCCGGCTGCTGCCGCAGCGCTTTCGAGGGGAAAACCAGGATCTTCGGGCAATCAGGTCATTTTTCATCCCGTTCCATCTCATCGCCGGAAAGAAGAAAGCCGTGATCCCGGAATCAGTCGTGAAGCCCCGAAAGAACCGCACCGCCTATCCTGTCCAACCCTGTCTCAATGTCCTCCCGGGAATTCGCGAACACAAACCGAACGTACCCGCCCCAGCGGAACGCCGTCCCGGGAACCACTGCGACATGGGCTTCCTTCAGGAAAAACAGCGCTGCGTCCATGTCATTCCTGATAACTCCTTCCCGCCACCGTTTTCCGTACAGTCCCTCCACGCTGGCGAAAGCGTAAAATGCTCCGTCCGGCTTCATGCAGCTCAGGCCAGGAATGGAATTAATTCTTTCCGCCATCAGGTCTCTCCGCTGCGCATAGGAGTTCCGCATCTCGCGAACGGCCTCCTGGGGACCCCGAAGAGCTTCCAGAAGGGCTCTTTGGGCAATAGAGCACACGTTTCCCGAGATATGCCCCTGGAGCTTGATCATTCCGGAAATGATATCTTCCGGCCCTCCCGCGTAGCCTAAACGCCATCCTGTCATGGCGTAGGTTTTCGACGCGCTGTTGACGGTAATTGTGCTTCTCCTGGCATCTTCGCCGAAAGCCGCGATGCTCACATGCTTTCGTCCGTCGTACAGCAGATGCTCGTACACTTCGTCGGTTACTATCAAAATTCGTCGTTCTGCGGCAAGGGCGGCGATTTCCCGAAGATCCTCCTCTTCGCAGACCGCTCCCGAGGGATTGTTCGGGGAATTTATAATGAGAGCCTTCGTCCTGGGGGAAATAAACGGTTCGATATCCTTTCCGGTGAGTCTGAAGCGGTTTTCTTTTCTTGCGGGGGCAAACACGGGGACGGCGCCTGAAAGCTTAATCTGCTCCTCGTAGCTGACATAACATGGGGTGGGAACAATAACTTCATCTCCGGAATCGCAGATTGTCCTGAAGAGGAGGTACAAAACCTGTTTTCCGCCGTTTGAGACCATGACTTCCGATGGCTTGTACCTGATTCCGTTTTCCCTTGCAAACTTTTCCGCCACGGCTTCCCTGACGTCCTTCATGCCGGGAACGTCCGTGTAGCGGGTGAAACCTCCCTCAATGGCGCGAACCGCTTCCCGGGAAATAGCGGCGGGCGTGTCGAAATCAGGCTCACCCTGGGCAAAACTGATAATATCAATTCCTTCCAGCTTCATTCTGTTCGCAAGGGAAGATGCCGCTTCTGTCGGCGAGGGGTTGATTCCTGTCACTGCCTTTGAGAGCCTGGTTTCCATAAGGGCCATCACTCCATCGGGTATGAATTATGAAAAATACACTGGATGAATCATCTGTTTCTACGGTACATCATACATAACACGGGCAAAATTTGGTGTCAAGTGGCTCGTGGCTTATGCATTATATATTATTTTTATTTTCCATTTATTATTTCATATTATTTCCGTCTCCCCGAATAAACGGCAGGCGAAACAGGCCGGAGCACAGGGCACTTCTGCGCCGTCCTCCGGATTCCGGGGAAAAATGCACGAGATTGAAAGCACTCCCCTCCCCTCTTCCCGAAGCGGCACAGGCTGACCATGACAGCACCTTTGGCGTTTGGCATCCTTATCAAGGTATTTGACGTGTAGCATTAAACATGATATATAATCTGATGAATGAAAAAATGCTTTTCCATGCCAGGCACCAATAATTCACTCTACAGCTCCCAGGGAGGCGAGGCAGTGTTAAAGGATTCATGGCAGTTCAGCCGCTCCAGAAGCAAAAGCGAAAAATTCCTCGAAGGCGCCATCGATCTTCATGTTCATCCCGGCCCCCATCTTTTCAGCAGCCCGAGAAGCACCGACCCCATCAAGACAGCAATTGAAGCCCGGGACGCGGGCATGCGGGCCTTCGCCATCATGGACGTTTTCAACATGTCCGTGGGAACAGCGTGGATGGTCCAGCAGGTGGTGGAGGGAATCGAGGTCTACGGCGGCATCATCCTGAACACAGTGTTCGGCGGCATGAACCCAAGGGCGGTCAAGACAGCCATCTATTACGGGTCCGGCGCCAGGTACGTCACCTTCGGGGCTCATTCCACCTACTACCAGGCCTACAAGGAAGGGCGGTACGACGACGACGGAAAATGGATCCTTCTTCGGGAGAAATACCCGAAATTCGTCACCGAGGAACTGGACCGGTGCGTCCGCATCCCCGAGGGAGAGCCCACCCCCGAGCTGAAAGAAATTCTCGAGGTCATCGCGGCCAATCCCCAGGTGTACCTTGAAACGGGGCACGTCTCGAACCAGGAGGCCTTCAGGCTCCTTGAGCTCGGGAAACAGTACGGCATCAAGAAGCTCGTCGTGTCCAACGCGGTGGTGGAAAACATGACCGACGCGGAGATACAGAAAGCCATCGACATGGGCGCATGGATCGAAAGGCTCCTCGCCGCCCACACCCACACCACCCCCATTCCCAAGACCCATTACTATGTCGAGCCGGAATACCGGGCCATGGACGAGGGACTTCAGTCCACCACCCACGGAGGAGTCGCCAGGGTCGCCGAGCAGATAAAGAAGTTCGGTGCCGACCACTTCTTCATCGGCACGGATTTCGGCGTATACACGCTGCCGACGCCCGTTGAGGGCTTCCGGGAATTCATCGCCTGCCTCATGGACCTCGGCCTTTCCGACGAGGAAATCCGGAAGGTCAGCAGCATCAACCCCGGCAAACTGGTCGACCTGAACGACTGACCCATATTTTTGCGGGGAAAACCCGTGAAGCGGTAAAGAACCACACTACACCAAGGGAGGGAAATTTTTAATGCTGACGAAAAGAACGATGCTTCTCGGTACCGCAGTGCTGCTCGCAGCGCTGTCCTTCGGAGCCATGGCCTCCGCCGCCGATTTCCCGAAGGCGAAACAGATCCGCATGGTGGTGCCCTACGGCGCCGGAGGAGGGGTGGACATCTCCACCAGGATTCTCGCCACACCGGCCCAGGACATTCTCGGCCAGCGCATCGACGTGGTCTGCATGCCCGGCGCGGGCGGGCAGGAAGGCATCAACTTCGTGCTCCAGCAGCCCAGGGACGGCTACACCCTTCTCGTCACCGACTACGGCCCCCTGGTGACCACCGCCCTCACTGAAGAAGTGACCTATGATCTTTCCGACTGGGTGCCCCTGGTCCAGATCACCGAGGTGGTTCCCACCTTCTTCGTCCTCGCCGAGTCCCCCCTGAAAAGCGTGGAGAACTGGGTGAAGGCCGCGAAGGAGAAACCTGAATCCCTTACGGTCGCCCACGGCAGGCACCTGAGCGTTCCCCACCTGCCCCTCATCCTCTTCGAGAAAATCGCCGGGATCAGGAACACCCACGTTCCCACCACCGGAGGCTCAGAAGCCCTTGCCTACGTCCTCGGCAAAAAAGTCGACATCGGGGCTTCCGTCCCCAGCACCATCGCCTCCACCGTCAAGGCGGGAACCATGCGCCCCCTGGCAGTGTGCTCCCTCGAGCGGGTCGCCACCCTTCCCGACACGCCGACGATGAAGGAACTGGGATTTGACGTGGTTCTTCCTGCCTGGTACACCGTGTTCGCCCCCAAGGGCGTTCCCGAGGAAACCCTCAAGGTCCTTGAAGAGAAGTTCATCGAGGCGCTCGCATCCGAAGGCGCAAAGGAAATGGCCGGCAAATCCAACGTTCTCCTGACCCCCTACGGCAGAGACAAGACAGTCGGTCTCTACGAAGGGACCATCTCGAGCCTCACGACCATTCTCGCGGACGTCAAAAAGTAGCCGCGCGACGGAAAACAAAAGAGCGGGACAATTCTCCGGAGACGGGAATTCCCGCTCTTTTTTCTGACACAAGGAGGACGAAGCAACCGTGGACGAACTATTTCTTCAGGTACTGGAAGGGGCTTTCGCCCTGCCCGTTATTTTATACACGACGGTCGGCGTGTTTCTCGGGATCACCGTCGGGGCGATTCCCGGTCTGAGCGGGGATATGGCCATCGCCCTCCTGCTTCCGCTGATCTATAAAGTGTCTCCCGCCGCGGCCCTCGGCATGCTCATGGGCATTTACAAGGGAAGCATGTTCGGCGGGTCAATCTCGGCGATCTCCTTCGGGGTTCCGGGCACCGCGGCGGCAGCCGCCACCGTAGAGGACGGCTACCCGGCGAAGCTGAAGGGGCATCCGAAACAGGCCATGCTCACGGCGCTGTACTCATCCGTCACGGGAGACCTCATCAGCACCCTGCTCCTGGTCTTCGTAGCCGTTCCCATGGCGAAGGTGGCCCTCCACTTCGGACCCGTGGAATTTTTCGCACTCTATGTTTTCGCTCTTATGATGATCTCCCTGCTCGTGGTCGGCGAAATGAAAAAGGGCATCGCCGCCGCCGCAATCGGCCTTTTTATAGGAACCATCGGCATGGACCCCATGATGGGATCGGTGCGGCTCACCTTCGGCATTTCGAGCCTTCGGGGGGGCATTCCCCTGATTCCCCTTCTCGTGGGAGTATTTGCCGTTTCGGAGCTTATGATCCAGTTCGGGAAGGAATGCGCGTCCCGTTCGGCGACAAAAATGGCAGAAGACGCCCAAAAAGCGGAAGCCCTTGGAGTCTACGATCCCGCGAAGGACAGGATGAGCCTGAAGATCTACTGGTCCACCTTCAGGGCGACCCTCATCGGGTCGGGAATGGGGACCTTCATCGGCGCCCTTCCCGGGGCGGGTTCATCCCTCGCGGCCTTCATGAGCTACGGACTGGCCCGAAAAATGTCCCGCAAGCCGGATGAATTCGGCACGGGAACCCTGGAAGGAGTCGCCGCCCCGGAAGCGGGAAACAGCGCCACGGCGGGATCGTCCCTCATTCCCCTGTTCGCCTTCGGCATTCCCGGCAGCGCCACGGCGGCTCTCTTCGGAGCGGCGCTCATCATGCAGGGCATCAATCCCGGCCCCATGATGATCGAGGAAAACAAGGTCATCATCTACACCCTGTTCGTGATCATCATCTACGCCACGTTCATCAACCTTGCCCTCTCCCACGGACTCATACCCCTGTACGCCAAACTGGCCCAGGTCAAGGCGTGCTACCTCGTCCCAACCGTCTTTTCCCTGGCCCTGCTCGGAACCTTCGCTTCCAGGAACTCCCTCTTCGACGTCTGGGTCCTGCTGGCCGCAGGAGTGCTGGGGATTTACCTGAGAAAGAACGACTTTCCCCTCGGTCCGCTCGTCCTTGGCTTCATCGTCGGCCCGGGAGCGGAAAAGGCGCTGCGCCAGGCGCTGCTCATGGGACGGGGAGAATGGATGTTCCTGCTGAAAAGCCCCATAGCGCTCGGATTCTATGCCCTGTGCATCATTTCCCTGCTGCTCATTCATTTTTCCGTGAAGAAAAAACTCGTGGAGGAGGACTGAGGCTCATGGACACGGCAAAAAACACCGAAGGGAAGACGGGGCCGCTGCTCCGGAATTCCTCCAGGGTCTCCGGCCTGCTGCTCATGGCCTCCGCCGCCTTCTTTTTCTCCTTTACCGTGACCGGAAAATGGAGTTCCGGAGCAGGCATCGGCGCCCGGCTTTTCCCCCAGCTCTCTCTGGCCGTCATGCTCCTTTCGGGAGCGGCCATTTTTTTCCGGGGCGGAGAGGCTGAGAAAAGCAAACACGGCGAAGTGACCCCCGCCAGGATTGCCTCTTTCATGGGGCTTGCGGTGCTGTATGTCCTCGGCGTGCTCAACATCGGCCTTGCCGTGAGCACGTTCCTCTACCTGACCTCAATCTTTTTCCATTTCGGAAAAGACGGAGGCGTCATCAGGTACGTCCTGCTTCCAGCCGCCGGGATCACACTGTTCATCTGGGCGCTCTTCACCTATTTCGCCCAGATCGTACTGCCCCCTGCTCTTCTTTTCTGACGAAAAGGAACGCAGGCATTCACTTTAAATTGAAATCAGGGAGGAAAACACCATGAAAAAAATCAGGATCTCATTTCCGGACGAAAACGTTGAGGCCCTGGCCGTCCTGCTGGAGAACAAGGCTCCCTCCACCTGCGGGTGCCTGTGGAAGGCCCTGGAAACCCCCGTGGAAGGGCTGTGCATCCACGCCATGTGGACCGGCAGGGAGATCTCCTTCCCCTTTCCCGGAACGGCCTTCCCCGGAGACGAAGGGCTCTCCCTTCCGCCGGAAAACCAGATCACCATCCCCCTGCCCGGGGACATCGTCTGGAATGCCTACTCCCCCTACCAGTGGCAGGGCAACCCGAACATCGTCTACGACTTCGGCGTGTTCTACGGGCGGGACAGCAGGCTGCTCCTTCCCATGGGGTGGAAGCCCAGCACCCTTTTCGCCCGGATCGTGGAAAATCTGGAACCCTTCGCGGCGGTCTGCGCCCGCTGCCAGGGCGAAGGCCGGAAAAAGCTCAGGATCGAACGGGCATAACCGGAACGGAACCGGGGCGGCAGGGGAAATCCTGCCGCCTCCGGATCCCCTGCAAAGCGTGCGCATCGGGAAAAATTCCGCTATGATTGCATTGTCCGCGGTCATTCCATCAAAACGGGATGTCTTCGGCACAACCTGATTGACAAAGGACGGTATCACTTCCGTGGCCAAGAACGCGAAACCAATGTTTCAGTCCGTGTCAGACCAGGTCTTCTTCTACCTCAAGGAGAAGATCATCAACAACGAACTTGTTCCGGGCAGCGTCCTCTCCATCGACAGGCTCTCCTCCGAGTTCGGCATCAGCAACACGCCGGTCCGGGAAGCCGTCGTCCGGCTGGAAAGCCTTGACCTCGTCACGGTGAACAGGAACAGGAACATTACCGTGAGCGCCATGAGCAGGGAAAAGATACTCGACATTCTTGAAATGCGGCGTCTTCTCGAGACCTACGGATCCAGGACGGCTGCCCTGGACATAACCAACAGCGAAATCGAAGTTCTGGAAACAGTGCTGGACAGCGTCCTGGCAAATCCCGGCGATTTCGAGCAGTACAAGCGCTCGGACCTGGAGCTTCACGATGCCGTCACCAGGCACATAAAAAACCGGGAAATACAGGCCTCGCTGAAAAACCTCAGCGTCTCCTCCCTCAGGATCCGCTACTACGCCAGGTACTACGGGGAAGTAAATCCCAACCTTGAGGACTCGGTCGTGAAGATCACGGCGGAGCACCGCACCATCCTGGACGCCCTGAAAACCCATGACCCCGACAGGGTGGAGCAGGCCGTAGAGTCCCACCTTCTGAACGCCGAGGAACGGACCCTCGCCGCACTGAACAGAATGAATCCTTCCTCCTGAAATACAGCCCGGAGCCTGCCGGGAACGGATATAATAAGCGCATATCATCTCACGAAAAGGAGGCGCCCCGGCAGCCATGCGTTTCTTGCAGCGTTTCCTGAAAAACACATTTTTCCCCTTCCTGATCGCGCTGCTCGTCGCCGCTTCGGTCCCCGGAGCCGAAGGCAGGGAGAGCGCGAAGTACATTTTCCTCTTCATCGGCGACGGCATGGGGGAGGCCCAGGTCCGGGCGGCGGAGCTCTACAGCCTCGGCTCAGGCGCCTGGAAAATATCCTTCAGCTCCATGCCCGTCCGGGGGAAAATGTCCACGTCCACGGCGGACGGCGCCGTGACGGACTCTGCTGCGGCGGGAACAGCCATCGCCTCCGGCTACAAGACGAAAAACGGCATCCTCAACATAGATCCCTCCGGAACGAAACGGTTTCTCACCGTGGCCATGCTCGCCCGGGACAGGGGCATGAAGGTGGGCATCGTGACCTCATCCTTCCTGAACGACGCCACCCCCGCCGCCTTCTATGCCTGGCGCCCCTCCCGCACCGACTGGTACGAAATAGGCGAACAGCTCGCGGAAAGCGGCTTCGACTACTTCGCCGGCGGAGGCGTCACCCGGCGCAGGGGAAGAAAAGGAAACCTCAGGGACGTTTACGGCCTCGCCCGGGAGAAGGGATACCGGGTGCTCGGGACCCGGGAGGAACTGGCCGCCGCGAAGCCCGGCGCCCCGATCATCGCCCCCGGCTCGGCAGGAGCCCTTCCCTACGACATGGACCGGCCGAAGGGAAGCCTCTCCCTGGCGGAGTACACACGGCACGGCATCAGGCTGCTGGACAATCCCAAGGGTTTTTTCCTCATGGTAGAAGGGGGAACCATCGACTGGGCCTGCCACCGGAACGACGCCGCGGCCCTTGTCCATGACATGGCGGCCTTCGACGCCGCCGTGAAGGAAGCCCTCGCCTTCGCCCAAAGACGGCCGAAAGAAACGCTCATCGTCGTCCTCGCCGACCACGAGACAGGCGGCATGGCCATCGAAGGCACGTCGTCCGCCGCCGGGGTATTCGCCGTTCTCTCGAACCAGCACAGGTCCTCGGAAGTTTTCGACCGGAAAATAGAGGAATTCCGCAGGGGAAAAGATCGGAGCTTCGAGAAAATGCTGCCGGTGATCGCCGGATCCTTCGGGCTTCATTCCCTGTCGGAAGAGGAACTGGACAACCTGCGGGCAGCCTTCGCCCAGAGCATGAAGCCGAAAGACCAGCGGAAAAGGGACAGGGACTACCTCCGCCGCTACGGCCCCTACGAACCCCTTTCCGTGACGGCCACCCGCATCCTCGGCCGGAAGGCCGGCATCACATGGTCGTCCTTCGGCCACTCCGGAGCCGGCGTCCCCGTCTTCGCCCAAGGAGCGGGCTCGGCCTTCTTCGCCGGGGAATACGACAACACCGAAGCCGGCCGGATACTGATCCACCTTCTGCCGTCGCGGTAGCAGGCGGCTTGCGCCCCTGCGGACCGCAGGCCGGTTCTGGTTCCTGTCATCCTGAGGCCAGCTCTGCTTCTTGTCATCCTGAGGGCACGCCTCACCGCCCGAAGGATCTCGGGGTAGGCTTTAGTTTTGTCATCCTCAGGCCAGCTCCTNNCGCTTTTGATTCTGAAGAAACCCAAGCCCGGGATCCTTCGCATTCGCTCAGGATGACAGCCTAACTCTGTCGTCCCGAACGAGCGAAGCGATAGCGAAGCATCCCCGCAGGGGGGGAGGGACCTGCTTTTGATTCTGAAGGCCTTAGCCCAAGATCACTCGCATTCGCCCAGGATGACCTCAAAAGCAAGTGCGGGGTTCTTCCCCCTACGGGATTCTGCACTATTGCCATGCTCCCGGGCCAGAAAGAAAATCCAGGGCTATTTCCAGTGCCTGCTTTTCAGCTTTTTTGCCGGGGCATAGTCCGGGTTGATTGCCAGCGCCCGATCGAGCCAGGTCTTCGCTTCTTTTTTCTTCCCCATCTTCAGTGCGGTTTTGCCCGCCCAGTAGGCGTCAAGGTAGTCACCGTCCCAGGATTCAGCCGCCCGTTTGAAGGCGGCGTAGGCGTCCTTGTACCTTCCGGCGGAGAACTTGCCCGTTCCGTTGCGGTGCAGGATGGAGAGGGAGTTCTGCTCTCCCTGGCTTATGGGGTATGTAGTTATGACCTGAACGTCCTCGGAGGTGTTGGGGTTGAAGCCGCTCTTGCCGGCAGATGGAGCCGGTGGAGCGGGGCGTTTCGCTGGGGCGGCGGGCGTGTTTTTTTTCGCCGCAGGTGCGGGATCGGCGGATTTATCAGGCTCAGCATCCGCGATTTCCGAGGTCTTTTGTGCTCCCGCGACAGGAGACGGAGCGGGGCGTGCGCCGGGCTTCTCTTTTTCCCACCGTTCGGCCTGGGAGCGGAGCCTGGTCATCCTCCGCTCCGTGGGCGGGTGGGAGTTGAACCCGCTGGGGGGCGTCACCAGGCCGGCGTCAGCCATGCGGAGTATGGAGTCATACAGTGACCAGGGAGAGTACCCCGCCTTGAAGGCGAATTCCACGCCGCAGTCGTCGGCCTCCACTTCCTGTTCCCTGCTGTATCCCTGGACGGCGAGGTTGGCGCCTATCCCGATGGCGGCGTCGCCGAGGGCCCCTCCGCCGAGGATGTGGCTGAGCACGTTGGCCGCCACCACGACACCGGTGGCCTGGGCCACGCCTTTCTCGAGGTGCCCGTTGATCCCGTGCCCTATCTCGTGGGCCAGGACACCCGCGATCTCGTCCTCCGTCCGGAGGACGTCGAGCAGTCCCCGGAACACCACAACTTTGAAATCGCCGTCCTCGTCTTTCGTGATGTAGGCGTTGACCGTGTCGTCGTCGTCGTACCAGACGAAGGCGTCAAAGCCTGTGGCCTCCGACAGGTGCTTCCATGCGTTTTCCATCATTTCCAGGGACACTCCCCCGGAGGAGGGCATGCGGGCGTCGGAGGGATAGAGCACTTCGTTGATGGGAACGACCTGCCCTCCGGGGAGGGTTTTCGTCCTTTCGGAGGCGAAGGCTGCGCCGGATCCACAGCCCTCCTGATACGCGGCGGGGCTCAAAGCGGCAAGGGACAGGATGATAAGAAGCAGGAGTGCCCGGAGCCAGATAATTCCCTGCCGGGTTCCGGAAGCCGGCATCCTTTTCCCTGGATTTTTCGCGTTCCCGTTGATTGTAAAGCTGTTCATCGTTTGTACCTCCTTCGGCCGTCGCCGGTCTATCCCTCCATGTGCCGTATGGCCATCTCAAGCCGGTTGGTCCATTTGTNNGGAACAGCATGGATAGAACACCTTCTTCCCGGCCTGGCTCCGGAAGCCGGCATCCTTTTCCCTGGATTTTTCGCGTTCCCGCAGCCTGAAAAGATGTTCATCATTTGTTCCTCCTTCGGCCGTCGCCGGTCTATCCTTCCATGTGCCGTATGGCCATCTCGAGCCGGTTGGTCCATTTGTCGTTCGGGAAGCGCCGCCGCATTTCGTCGTATACCCGCCGTGCCTCCGTGCGGTTCCGAAGGTAGGTGTGGGACTGCCCCAGGCGGAAATAGAGGAAGGGATCCCCGGGCTTCAGTTCCACGGCTTTCCCGAATGCCTCGATGGCGCCGCTGTGGTTGTTGGCCCCGTCCCTGGCCTCCCCGATCAGCTGGTAGGCCTCGGCGTTGTTCCTGTCGAGGCGCAGGACGTCCTTGGCGTAGCTTTCGGCCTGGTCGTGGGAATGGCGCTCCAGGGCCTTGCGCCCCCTGTCGAGAAGGGACTTGACCCGCTCGAAATCTATGGGCTTTTCCTCCCGGATCACCTTTTTGCTGTCGTCCGCCACCTTGCCGCCCTCGATCTGGAACGTGGCGGTGCCGACTCTCTGGAGTTTCCGGGGCATCGGGTGCCCCTTGTCGGCGACCACGAAGAAGGTCCCTTCCGGCCGGTCGGGCGGGTTGAGGAAAGCGTACCTCTGGTTGGTCTCGGCCCCTCCCCCCGTGTTGGCGAAGGAGACAGTCACCTTGTAGTTGCCCGGTGCTGCGCAGTTTTCGACCAGGGCGCTGTAAATGCCGTCGCCCGCCGTGGCGTCGGGGCCGTACCCCATGTCGTGGAATTCAAGGGGCCGGACCGCTCCTGAAGGCTCCCTGACCGTTCCCTTGACGGAAAGCCCCGTGTGGGGCGTCGCGTTGCCCGTGAGGGAGGCGTAGACCACGGCGGTATTCTGCTGGTCTCCCCTGACGGGAAGGACGTTGACCAGGTAGAGCACCCGTTCCTTCGTCTTCACAAAGGCTGTGATGCGGACCTGGCGCTGCCTGGAGGAGTTGTTCTTCACCGTGACGGTCCACTTGCCTGCGCCGGGGGTCTTCTGGAGCATCTCGATTTTTCCCGTTTCCCTGTCGTGGGCGAGGGAGGCGGCTTTTCCCTTGGGCGGTGTGACGGTGAGGGCCATGTCCTTGGGTGAAATTTCGCCGTCGGCGATGAGGGTGACGCGCAAAAGTTCCGCTCCAGCCTCCAGGTCGAAGACCTCCCGTTTCGACGCCCCCTTGGGGAGAACCATGTCGGCCGTGTGGAGCTGGCTTTCGTAGGCGTTGTTGAGGTAGCCGTAGAGCATTTCCTGGGTGTCGAGGGGGGTGGCGGTCATCATGTAGTACCCCTTGGTCCCGGCGGCGATCCTTCTGAGGGTCCTTTCCTGGACGCCCTCCTCGAGGCCCATGACAAGAACGGAGACGTTCTCCTTCCGCAGGTCGGCGATGAGGTCGTCCGGCCCCAGCCGGGAACGGTTGTCGTCTCCGTCGGTAAAGAGGACGATGTACCGGCCTTCATAGAAGGAGTTCCTGTCCTTGCTCATCTCACGGGCTGCCACGGAGCAGGCGTCGTAGATGGCTGTGGCTCCGTCCAAAAAAATGTCATCGATCGTTTTCAGGAGCTTCTTTTTCTCCGCTCCCCCGGAAGAAACGGTGAGGATGGAAGATTCTTCGTACACGTTGCCGTCAAAGCTGATGATCCCTGCCTTCGTCCCGGGGTGGAGGGAGCGGACAAATTCCTTGGCGGCGTTCCTGGCCTTCTCGAAGCGTCCGTTGTCCCCCATGCTTCCCGACTTGTCGATGACGATCTGAAAGATCGGGGAGGAGACCCACACGATCCGGAGCTGCCGCTGGGCGTCCCTGGAATGCTTGCCCGACTGGATGAGGAAGCGGTATTCGCTCTCGTCAAGGGAAGCTTTCTTTTTGCCCTTCGGCGCAGCGGGAAGGGCCTTCTTCGGAAGGCCGCGCTTCTGAGTCAGGTATTCCCATGCACTGACGCCCCACTTCTTCTTCTGGGCCGTGGCCGGACCGTTCCCGTACAGGGCCTTCGTGGAGTGGTTGAGCGCCCTGAGGTCGCCCTCGAAGGCCGCCGGGGCCACGTCGTTCAGTATGGTGGGAAACTGGAGGGCGGGGTACTTCTTTCCGTTCCGTTCAATGGCGTACTCCTCCCGCAGATCGTGGACAAAAAAACCGCAGAGGGCGGCGAGGGCATAACCTGCGTAGGCGTGATTTTCGGGAGAAAGAAGGTTTTTAAGGATCTCGCCGGAGGAATAGTCCCGGAATGAATCAAACATGGCCATCCGAAGACCGAGGGGCTTCTGGGCGTCGTAGGAGTCGTAGGCTCCGAAGGCTGCCCGGGGGTGGCCCGCCTCCTCCCAGACGATGTCCGCCAGCCGGTAGCTCGAGAGGAAACTCGTGGGTCCCTGGAAGATGCGGACCGTGCCCAGGAGTTCCTCCCCGTTGGAGGACTCGTACAGGGCGTCCGCCCAGTAGCGGATGATCTCCTCGATGTTTGCGGCGTCGGGGTTCTTGACGATGTCGGTGTTGAGGTACCGGTGGTAGCTGATGTCGAAATCGCGGATTGTCACTGCGGAGGCTGAAGGGGCAAAAAAGACAATACAACATAACACAAGGGCAGGCAGAATCTTCCGCATGGCGCACGTCCTCCTCACAAGCAGATTAATAGAGATAAAAAGTCGTCTATTCAGCGTTCAAGGCGAATCGAACTGCATGTGCCCCATGCAAAAGCTTTCATAAAACGGATAATTTAAACTCTCAGAAAATTGATGAAATGGCATTTTCCCCCACTCGTTGCTCTCTCAGGAAGAATATCATAATAAATGAAAGTTAGGAAGATTTCTCTGGTACATATATTCTATAGTATTCTGTCCCCTGGCAGGATGCGGCCGCAAAGAAACTCCGCCCAAGGCAGCTCCGGAAAAGAAGAGTCTCCCGCCGGTCAGGAGGACTCCTCCTCTTCCTCCCCCTTCGCCAGGATCCCGCCGGGCTCGCCGTAGGCGGCCAGGGCGTCTTCGAGCAGCACTGGGCGCATGTCCCAGACGTCCAGCCCCACGTTGACGAAGGGCCCGAGGCGGCGCCACATCTGGTGCACGTGGCCGCAGAGGTACCGCCCCGGAATGGTGACGATGTCCCCGAGGCAGGTACTGTAGCCCAGGTGGGCTTCATTGAAGTACCCGGGCGTCCCCATGAAGCCGTACCACAGGTTGATGATCTCCTTCGGACTGTGGATGACCGTCACGTCCTCCCCCTCCGCGGACATGACGCCATAGCGGCCGCAGCCCGCAAAGCCGGCCTCCAGGTATACCTCGTCCGTGAACTTGTCATGGTTGCCCCGGACGAGGTATTTTTTCCCGTTCAGCTTTCCCGTGAGGCTTTTCATCTCCCGGAAGCGCCCGGCGGGGGAGTTGTCGTACTCCGGGTTGCCGCCCCTGCCCTTCCAGAGGTAGTCCCCGGCGAAGATGACCACGTCGTCCCTTCCCACGGTACGGTTGTGGAGGTCGAGGAATGAGGCGTTCATTTCCTCCACCGTCCGGAAGAGCCTGCCCCGCTCCGGGCAATGCTTCAGGATGTTGGTGTGGAACAGGTGGTGGTCCGCCGAGAGGTACACCTTCCTCCCCGCCGAAGGTTCAGGGAGTTCGACCTTCCGCATGGGGCGGAAGAATGCGCCGAGGGCCTTCGCGAAGGTTGGGGCGCCGTCGCGGAACGGATTTGAACCGCCTGCGGGATGCAGTGAACTGTTCATCGGAATCCTCCTTATGACAGGGTATTTTTTCCTGAAAAACTCGCCGGAAGGCGCTTCCCGCATCTCTGCGGGAAGGGTGTTACGCGGCGATGCCAGGGTCTTTCTCGCCCTGCCCGGCCTCCGGAACGAAGAGGGCGCCGACGCCGCCCCCGTCGGAGACCAGGCGGATCTCCCCCCGCTTTCCCTCCGAAACGGCCCGGATCACCGTCTCGGCCAGGACGGGAAGGAGGCTTCCGGCGGCCTTCGCCAGGGCCGGCCCGTTCCCCCCGGACGACCCGGCGCTGTCGAGCACGGCCTCGACAAGCCTGCCGTCCAGGGTGAGGGAAAACCCCTTTTCCGCGGCGAACTTCCGGAGCCGCTCCTCGTGCTCCCTGCGGAAAATGACACGAAGACTGTCTCTCCGAAGCGGAAGGAAGACCACAGCCTCTTCCGCAAGGACGGCAAGCTCACAGGGCAGCGCAGTCCCTGCGGAGCGGCGGAGGGCATCCGGCAGCCCGCCGTCCTCCCCTTCGCCTCCCCTGTCCGCGAAGCCGATGCCCGCCCCAGGCCGGGCTGCCTCGGGAGGGCAGTCCGCCGAGAGGAAGACCACCGCTTCGGAAAAGTCCACGGCCCTGCCTTCGCAGTCCCGCATCACGGGCCGCGACGCCAGGCCCGCGAAGAGGGCGCAGACATCGGGGCGCGCCATCCCGATCCCCTCCACGAGAAGGACCGACCGGGGGTTTTTCCTGACGGGTTCGGTCAGGATGCCGGGCAGCAAGGGACCCCGCCCCGTAAGGTCCGCGGGGAAAACCGAGGGGGAGAGGGCGATCCTGACCATGTCCCCGCCGGTAACGCCGAGCAGCTTCGCCGCCGTCTCCGCCAGGGTCCCCTTCCCGCAGCCCTTGGGACCGTAGAACAGGAAGAGCCCCCTGGGCTTTCCGGCGGGCAGCAGTCCTGCCTTCTCGCAGACCAGGAAGTCGGCCATCTTCCCCACGGCCTCTTCCTGCCCCGTCACCGACGCCGACAGGGCCTCCTCCGCCGCCGCCCGGGTTTCGGGCGTTCCCGCCCCGGAAATGGACATGTTCTTCACCATTTCCGCCGCGGCGATCACGTCATCCCGGAGCACCGCACCGCCCCCCCTCCCGGAGAAGGCCACGCTGCAGGCCCGCTCCAGCAGGGAGAGGCTGCGGTCCGGGTCTGCGGTTTCCCGCAGATACCGGCCGCCGGTGTCCAGGACGCATTCGCAGATCTCCCTTCCGGCGGAGACGCCGAGGCTCTGCCCGAAGCGGGCGGCTTTCCCGAGGAGGATCTCCATCATGGACCCCCGGTCAGGCTCGGGCACGACGATCTCCTCGAAACGGCGCTTCAGGGCCCCGTCATGCTCGATGTACATGCGGTATTCATCCGTCGTCGTGGCAAGGACCACGGGCACCTCCCCGCCGGTGACGAGGGGCTTGAGCATGTTCCCGATGCTGTCGGCGCCACCCGGGGAGAGCTTGTGGGCCTCGTCGATGAAAAAAATGACGTTCCCCTGGCGCGCCGCCTCTTTCCAGAGGGCCCGGACCTTCATTTCCATGCCGCCCTCGGAGACGGAAACCCCCTTCAGCCTGTTCATGTCGATCTCGACAATGACCATGCCGCTGAGGCGCCTGCCCGCTTTTCCGGCGGCGATGCGGCCGGCGAGCTCCCGGACCAGGGTCGTCTTCCCCACGCCGGGCTTTCCGGTGAGGATGGCGTTTCTCCTCTCCGGCGAGTTCAGGACGGCAAGGAGATGCTCCACCTGCACCTGCCGGCCGGACGTGGCGATCACGTCGCCGCAGGTATCGGCCGTGATCTCCCTTCCCATGGAGGCGCAGTGGGGAAGCCCGTTCAGGGTCACGGCGGACGGCCGTTTCCCTTCGCATGCATGCTGTGCCGCAGGTGTGGTGTGCGTCATCCGGCATCTCCCGTCCTTTCGCGGTGGGGTTTATTCCTTGCTGCCCGAATCGTCCCGGTCCTCGTCCTCGTCCTCGTCGAAGCGGAGATACTTGAGGACAATCTGCCCTTCAGGAAGGGAGGTGCTTTCCCCGTTCCCCGCCTCTTCCGGCCCGTCCTTGACGGGGTCCTTCTCATCGCCGCGCCCCGGCCGGGTCACGTCCGCATCCCGCCACAGCGGCCCGGCGGCTACGGCGCCGCAGGAAACGGCCGGTTTTCCGGCCCCCGGGGGCGCGGGAGGAATGGCGACACCGTCGAACTCCCCGTCGGGAGTCTGGAGAAAGCACAGCCCCGGGGGCATGGACGTCAGCTCGTAGGAGCGCATCGACCTCGGCACCAGCCGGGAGTAGACGTCCCCCGCCATGGGATCGCCGCTGCGGCACCACGCCCTCCGGTCGCAGCGGGCGACAAGGTTGAGAATGCCCTGCTCCGGGTTCCTTTCGGCCGAGACCGCGCCGATCATGGACGACACGCCCCAGATCACGGAGAGGGCGTCATCGGTTCCGCCGATGAACCGGCCGATCCCGGCGGCATCCTCCCATTCCGAAATATCGGGAATGACCACCCTCAGCGGCCTTCTCCCCTCCGCGGCGTGAAGCTCCTCCAGGCTGCCGAGCAGGAACCGGAGAAAACAGCGGGAATAATTCCTCATGCCTCCCGACAGGGCGAGGAAGAGCACCCCGTCCTTCGTTGCTTCCAGTTCCCCGGAGAGAGAAAAATAGCAGCCCTCCGTTCCCGGTTCCGAGGGCAGGGCCTTCAGCAGGTCGTGCACACTCCCCGAAATGGAATAGTACGTGTTCACCGTGGTCTGGGACACGCTCGGAGGCACGCTCGCCAGAACCTCCCCCAGGGGGTGAGGCTCGCCGGTGTCCAGGAAAGGTTTCGTCCAGGAGCTGGAAGGAAAGGGAAACCTGGTTTTTTTGTTATCCTTTCCCGGGTCGAACTCCGTCATCCTCGGCAGCCAGCCGGCGATCTCCCGGTACATTTCCGCAAAATGGCGGAAAGAGAAATCCCGGTCAAGCTGAACGCCCAGAAGGCACGACAGCATCAGCCCCCGGAACAGGCGGTCCGCCGATCCGGCCCAGTAGGCGTCGTTCGAGTCCTTGACAGAATGGCGGTCCAGGAGGGCCGACGCGAGGGCATCGACGATGGAATTCACGTCGTACCCGATTTCCGGGCTGGAGAGGAACGGATCGAGGAGGTCGGGGAACCGCTCGCCCCTCTCCCTGCTCTTCCCCGCAAGGATGACCCTGTCGTCCCCGCCGGCGCACGAGAGGACGGAGGCCCCTTCGCGGCAGAGCACCACCGTCGGCACGTCCCGGGAACAGGAGGAAACCACGGCGGACATGACCCCGGCCAGGTTCTTCCTGTCGCCGACCACGCACACCTTTCCGCCGCAGAGTTCATTGATCCTTTCCATCCTGCTTCCTCCTCCCCGGTGCCTGCCCAAAAGCAGCGGCGAACCTGTCCCCCCGCGGGGACACATCAACCTGCGGCGACGGCCGGAAAAGACGCCCCTGCCGCCGGCAACGAAAACAACGTCCACACTGCGGCACACAACAAGCCGCACTCTCCGCTCTTCCCCCTGGGGAGAAAAAAAGAAAAAGCTTCCCGTCCCTGCCGCCGTCCGCCGCATGCCGCTTTCTGCCTGTTTCCGGGTGAAACATCGTTAAGGATTTTCTGAACCTGCGAAGCCTGTGGGAAGGCCTCTACTGAATGGGAAAAGGAATCCACCGCGATAGAGCGCATGAATTTGAAAAAAGCCCGAAAAGAATATAACTTTTTTTCCGGTCTGTCAATAGCCTCCGCAATAAATGTTACGAGACAGTGATAATGT
>LSQX01263227.1_pt1 | contig 42768 bp, 34 predicted proteins | sample 654561 | NCBI WGS metagenome assembly LSQX01 (sample SAMN04489861, study PRJNA283612) | anaerobic digester metagenome | isolation source: 4 biogas reactors fed with cattle manure at either 37C or 55C with and... | place: Denmark: Kongens Lyngby | collected 2014 | reverse complement strand
ACTTATTCAGCTTGTACGCGAAGGCTACAAGCAGATTAATGTCGTCCACTCCAAGGCCGGGGCCTTGCGTGGCGGGCACAGCCATAATTTTAATAAAGAAGCTTTTTATATAATTGAAGGTTCCCTAACCCTAAAACTCAACCAAGACGGGAAAAAAGAAGAATACTCTTTTTCGGCGGGCGACATGTTTGCCATAAAACCCGGTGTCATACACAGCTTCAATTTTTTGACGGATACCTTGCTTGTGGGCATGTATGACAAGGGTGTGGAAATGGAAGACGGCAGTAAGGATATTTTGCCTCAAGGCGACGAAAGGCCCTAAAACAAAATAACATTTTAATTTTTTGCATAGAAATGCCCCTCCTGCCAATGGTATGAGGGGCATTTTCTTATTTTTTAGGTAGGGCATCTTTTTTATAAAGTCGCCCTTTAAGTGTAGGTTCCAATATCTTATGGGCGTTACTCATCAAGCCCTGCATGGCTCGAAGTGCCAATGCATTGTTTATGTATTCATCAACACTGCTTGAAAGTGCCATCATCATCTTGCGTGTTGTCGGGTAGCTGCCGAAAAACATTTCAACATCAAAGCCCTTAAAAACAAAGTCTATTCTTCGCTGGCAAATCGATTCCACCGGTCTCATCCAAAAAGACAGGGTCTTCTCATCTTGCCAGGCGGCCGTGCAGGCGGCTGTAAAATCCATACCCGCCAGGCGAATTTTGCTCAAGCGGGGCTTGCCGTCCATGCCGCAGCGAACAGTGTTTTTTTCTTCGCCTTCGGTCCAACCTATGAGGCATTCGTCGTCCAAAAAATCAAAGGATATTTCGTCAATATTCCCGGCCTTGTCGGCCGACATGTATACAATCGCAACCGGCAGCATGCTGAGCGGGAAATTGATAGCCTCCAATAAGCGTTTGCGCCCGGTCAGGGCCACCCTGCCATTAATAACTTTTTCATAGCCGCTTCTTTCTTTGGCCGGCAAATCGGGTAGGGCCTTCAACTGTATATCATCCCAATCAAGAGCCTTGTCCTCATTATTTTCCGTGAAAGCCGCCGGGAAGTGATTCCAAACACAGTCCCTGAATTTTTGTTCTAAAATCTCGCTGGCAGTGATTGCAATAACTGCATCATAATCTTCAAATATAAAGGCAAATTGTGAAAACATGCCATCCATGCGGTAAGAATTTTCAAGGCTGTTTCGCCAAAAGCAAAGTCCGTAACCTACCGAACTGTCCTTGTCCAAACGGTTTGTTTCAACATGCTTTTTCCCCGCTTCTTGTGCCCATTCTTCGGGTATAACGCGCTGCCCTTCAAAAATACCGCCCTGTTTATAACAGAGGGCCAGTTTGGCCATTTCTTCGGTTGTGGCATAAAGCCCCCAGCCGCCCGCCGGGGTTCCGCCCGGGTCTGTTTCCCAGTAAGGGACCCTGCCATAGCCCAGGGGTTCATATAAGCGCGGGGTTAGGTATTGGCTCATATCCACACCGGCCACCCTTTCCAAAGCCGCGCTCAACATATAAATATTATCGTTAATATACTTGAACGATGTGCCGGGCTCGGAAAGCCATTTTGACTGCATGAAATTTCTTATCCAGCGATCTTTGGTTCTGTCCGCCATGAGGGACTCGTCCTTGCCGGCTGTCATGGTAAGAAGATGGTAGATATTTAATTTTTCAAGGTTTTCGTCCGGCTCTTCGCTTTTATATTCGGGGAAGATGTCAATCAACCTTGTGTCAAGGCTCAAAAGCCCCTCATCAATCGCAAGGCCTATGGCGGTTGAGGTAAAACTTTTGCTTACCGAAAACATAACATGGGGAATATCCGGCCCGTAAGGTGGTGCCCAGCTTTCATAAACCACCTTGTCACCGCGCAAAATCATGATTGAATGTATTTCAATTTCTTTTTCTTCAAGTTCTTTCAAAAAAGCCGACAGACCTACCTTTGACAAGGCACTGTTTTCGACTTTTTTTAATCTTTTTAAGAAGGTCTTTTCTTTCATGTCTGCATCTTCCCTTCCCGACGGTTTTAAGTGTGTTTACTCATGTGATCAAAAGCAAGGAGCAGGCCAAAAGGTTTTGGGCCAAATAATAGGTGATTATATTCACTATTTTCAGCGGATAGCTCTTGGACTTGCTGCCAAAATTGAAAACTGCCAAAAGCGAGTCGGATATCAAAAACAAAAGGGAGCCTACTATGAGGATAGCTGCCGCTAAAATGTTCTTACCTCCGCCCGAATCTGTCTGTTTGAGCAAAAGGTAGCCCAGGCCCAAGGCCTTAATGCTCATAATTATTATAACCACAACATAAATTATTACCGCCGGAGCGACCGATCCCATTTCAAGCTTTGCTTTTTTCAGAAAGATTGTCAAACCAAGAAGGAGCAAGGTTAACAAGGTAATTTGTAAAACTCTGCCGCTCTTGCTCGGTTCATCGTAAAATTTTCGGCTTACATGGCTGAAGGCAGAAATATAAAATATGTGGCCCAAGAGAAAACTCGCCAATCCAAATATGAAATAGACTTCCGTGTTCTTTACATGCAAGAAGAAATCACCCAACCAACCCAAGACCAAACCCACCAACATCAACTTGGCATAAGTCCCCTTGTTTTGGCTGCCCCAGGCAATCAGGAAACCCGTAAAAACAAAAAATGTAGAACAAGTCATTTTTAAGAGCAAAGATTTTTTTGTTTTTTGGGGCCACATGGCTTTGAGAAAAAAAGGTAAGGTCATAAAACCCAAAATCAGGGGTATTAAAAATAATTTTTCAACCGTCATAATTCTTGTAACCTCTTACAGCAACGACAAAACAGGCCCTTTTGCCTTGTTTTAATCTTTTAAGCGAGCTCTCTTCTTTGGTTCAACGGTAAAAGCTCCTTTTGACAAAACCCATTTGGCACCCGCTACCAAGAGTTTGGGCTTTACAAAGTAGCCTACAAAGTCCGCCAAATATTTCATGGTATCTTCACCGTCGGGCACCGAACCCATGTGTACACTTATCTTATCGCCGTCAATGGTCAATTTCATTCTTCGCTGGCCTATAGCCTCAAGCGTGCTGACCCAGACCGATAAATTCTCATCATCTTCCCAGGCCGCTGTTGCGGCTGCGGTAAAGTTATACTGCGAAAGCCTGAAAGGGCTGAATCTGGCCTTGCCGTCCATTCCGCATTCTATGGTGTTTTTATAGAGGCCTTCACGCCAAGTAATGGTGCAATAATCGTCATAAAATTTAAAGCGCATTTCTTCAATGTCACCGTGTCGTTCATGGTTCATTTTGGTAACCACGGCAATTACCATATTAGCTGTCATGCCCGCCTTGGCAAAAACAGGGTTTTTGGCAAGCTTGATTATTCTGCCTTCCAAGAACTCTTCTTTTTTACTGCGGGGCATGGCCTCCAAGCGCGGCAAGGGTTTAAGAGTCGGCAGATCTCTTTCGTCCTTTTTGCCTTTTTCCGTAAAAGCTGCCGGGAAATGTCGCCAAACACATTCGCGAGCCTTATCCTCAAAAATTTCAGAGGCGGTCATGATCAGGCAGGCACCTTGATCGGCAAAAACCATACCGAATTGTGAAAAGAGCCCGTCGGCCCTATAGGAATTTTCAACCGGGTTGAGCCAAAATCCGTAGCCGTAACCCTGTATACAAGATATTTCTTCATACTGTAGGCTTTCAACTTGCTTCTTTCCGGCATTTTCAGCCCAATGGGCAGGTATGACTTGCTTGCCTTCGAATACTCCGCCTTGTTGATAGCACAAGGTGAATTTTGCCAATTCCTCTGTTTTTAAATACATGCCCCAACCGCCCGCATCAATGCCTTCGCCGTTTTTTTCCCAAAAGGGCACTCTGCCGAAGCCCAAGGGTTCATAAAGGCGCGGGGTTAGGTATTCACTTAAGGTCAAACCTGTCAGTTTGGTGATTGCAGCGCTTAAAATGAAGGTGTTTTCACTGACATACCTGAAAAAATTGCCCGGTTCAAAGGCCCATTTGGCCGTGAAAAAATCATCTGTCCAAGTATCCCTGGCCTTGTCGGAAAGTGTGGGAACATCTTTTCCCGCAGTCATGGTCAAAAGATGGAAAACATTCAATTTTTCAAGGAAGGGGTCTTCTTTTTCCGGCCTGTATTCGGGGAAGATGTCCAATATTTTTGTTTCAAGAGTCAGCAAGCCTTCTTCAACCGCAAAACCTATTGCCGTTGCCGTGAAAGATTTGCTGACCGAATACATAATATGAGGGTCATCGGGCCCCAAAGGGTCCGCATAGGCTTCATAAGCAACCTTGCCCTCTCGCAAAACCATGAGTGAGTGGCATTCTATACCCTCACCTTCCATGTCTTCAATAAAAGCTGCTATGGCTTTGGTGGAAACACCGACGCTTTCGGGGCTTTTTGCTCTTTTTAGTTTTGTTGAACCGCTTTTTTTACTCATGTCCTCATCCCTTTCATTAAAAACATTAAAAAGACCTAATATTAAGAAAAAAGACTTTACCAAACAAATGTTTGCTTTTTGTTTTTTTTTGTGCTACAATCCCTCTAAGAGTGTATTTGTTCTTTGTTGCGCCCCTTTGGGGCGGGAAGGGAGCCTTAGTATGAAAGAACTTTCAAAAAAACAACGCGAGGTATATGATTTTCTTGTCCAAAGCATGCATTGCGGTGCTTCACCCACCGTGCGTGAAATCGGCGCGGCGGTCGGGCTTCGCTCGCCCTCTTCGGTTCAGTCAATATTAAACACTCTTGAAGAGCGCGGCCACATCAAGCGTGACCCCTTGCTCAAACGGTCTGTGCGCATAGCTGACAGGGCCGAAAGCATGGTGCAGGTCCCCTTGCTGGGTACGGTTGCCGCCGGTGCCCCTATCTTGGCCGATGCCGAAATCGAAAGCTATGTCCCCTATTCCGGCAGGGTTTCGCAAGACAAAACCCTTTTCGCCTTGCGTGTCAAGGGTGAAAGTATGCGGGATGCCGGCATTTTAGACGGCGACATCGTTTTTGTTGAAGAGGGTAAAAATGCCTCTGATCGTGAAAAGGTTGTGGCTCTAATAGAGGACGAAGCGACCGTAAAAACTTTTTTTAGGGAAGACGGCCACATCCGCCTCCAACCTGAAAATGACGCTTTTGAACCCATCTTATGCCGGGAAGATGAAGTGATTGTTTTGGGCAAGGTTATAGGCCTTACCAGGTTCTATAAATAGCAAACTAAATTTGTTTAATTCTTACTCCCCGTTTTCGGGGAGTATTTTTTTGAACCTTTCTATCAGCTGTAAATTTTCACGGCTCAAGCTCAAATAATCCTCCGGGGCTTTCATGGCCTCGTCAATCAGGAATTTCAAACCCCACCTATCCGAATACGGCTTTGAGTTTTCATCCCTAAAAGGATTATTGAGCAATAAGGTTAAGACTTCTTCTGTAAGCGCGGGGGCGTTTTCCCTTAACACTCGTTTTAGGACAAAGACTATGCTGTGTTTGTAAGTGTTTAGCCGCCCGAAGAAGGCAAGCCTGAATGCTTCTTCTTCAAAAATAAGGCCCGTTAGTTTGGATTTATTTTTCTTGTGTAACAAAAACACCGTTAAGCAAGCAGCATATAGGTCTGATTTGGCCCTGCTTATTTCCTCTGTTTGCCCATACTGCTCCAGCATTTCCAAGCAAAATTCCTTGGCGCCTTGAGTGTCCTTATAAGTCAGCTCATCTATATGGGTCAATATTTCCCGCCGTTTTTTTGAGGCAAAATCAAAAGGGTTTTTCTTTTCCATATTCAAAAACCAAGTTTTTAAAGTGATCGCCTTTGTGGGCAAAGTCCCTATATTGATTGTAGCTTGCGGCTGCGGGTGACAAGAGGCAGGCGAAGCCCGGGGTCGTAAACTCATAAGCCGCTATAACCGCCGCCTTCATATCTTGGGCTATAATCACCTTTTTCCCTTGCCCCATAGCCATAACCGCCCTGCCTATGTCATGGCCCGTTTCAGGCAAGCAAATTAAATTTTTAATGTTTGAAGCATAAAGGTCCTTGGCAAAGCCGCTATAGTCGAGCCCCCTGTCCTTACCGCCTATAATGAGCGTTTGCACATTTTTCAGTGCCTCAACCGCAGCCATAACGGCCTTGGGAACGGTGGCTATGGCATCATCATAAAAGTCAATACCCTTAAAGCTACCTATGGGCTCCATGCGGTGCTGCATGCCCTTATAGGCTTGAACCGCCTCATATATAGCCCCATCACCCACGCCCTCAAGCCTTGCCGCTGCCGCTGCCAAGCATATATCCTTAAAGTTATGCCGCCCCCGCAATCTGGGGTTTAGGTCTGCCAGGCCGGCCAAAAAATCATCATCTTGGCAATCTTGGGCCTTTAGGGCGATCTTCTTTCCCGGTAACTTATTTAAGTCAATCTTATGGCTTATATTTGAATCGTCGTCCCCGTCATAAATAAAAAAATCTTCTTCCCCTTGAAAAAGACCTATATTGAGCTTGGCCTTCAGGTAGCCTTCGAAGCCCCTTTTGTAATGGTCCAAATGTTCCGAGTGGATATTGGTAAAAACCGCTGTTTTAGGCGAAGCTCTTGTAAACTCCAGTTGGTGTGAGGACATTTCAACAACCGCTGTTTTACCCTCTAAACTATCAAGGCTTTCAAAAACCGGCACACCTATGTTGCCTATAAGGCAGGCCTCCTTACCGGCGGCCTTGAGCATTTCATATATCAAGCTTGATGTGGTGCTTTTGCCCTTGGTACCGGTGACACCTATTATGGGGCAATCCACAAAGCGCAAAAACAAATCGTTTTGGCAGCTTATTTCGGGCCCTGGCGGTAGGCTGATGTCTCTAAAAGGGATACCCGGGCTTTTTAAAATCAGGTCAAACTCATCCATGCCGTCAAGGTAGTTTTCGCCTGTCATGAGCCGGGTAAACTTATCATCTAAATCCACGGCCTTCATGTCGGCTACCGTCAAGGGTTTTTCAGGATAATATTTTCGTAAAAAGTTATAACTTGAGCGACCTTCGCGGCCAAAGCCCAGAATGAGCACTTGGGGCTTTTCAAGGTAATCAATCAGTTTTTGATACATATTCGTACATCTCCGCCACAGGTTTTAAAAAGTTTTCGGGTATGGCATTGTCTTTTTCGTATGCTGCCAACAAACCTTCCGGGGCTTCTTGCCCTTTTTCCGCCTTGTCGTAGTAATATGCGAGTAAGGCGGGCAAACTTTTAGCTTGTTTTTTATATTTATCCGAAATTAAGTCAAGGGCATAACGAATTTCATCCACCGTCCCCACGCATTCAAAGGGTTTTGTGGCCAACAAGCCCGTAAGGCCCTTAAATTCCTCAAGCAAGCTCTCTTTATCAAGTAAATTTTGGCCAAAAATCGCCTCAACCCGCTCCAAGTCCATGAAGGGTGCCAAAATCAGGTAAACAAACAAGCATTTTGAACACTCGCAACACCAGATATTCTGCTTGCTACCCACATTACAGCTCCTAAAAGCTTCATGAAACTGTGTAAGGGCGGCAAAGCGTTTGGCTATCTGTAATTCATTAAAAGCCCGAAGTATACTAAAGTATTTTGTGTGATGACCAAAATGCTCCTTGACATAAGCCGAGAAATCTTTTTCAAACTCAAAGCTCTTGGAATATTGGTGGTTTACTTGGGTGCCCGGTACACTGGCTTCGTTGGCACTTGATTCATTTGATAAAACGATATTTTCCGCCCCTGTTATGTGCGCACAATAAAGCGACAAAAACGCAACTATGGCCGAAAAGGGGGTATGGCCGTTTAGAAAGCCTTCCCTGTTCAAGCGCAAGAGCTCCGGGTCAATTTGCCGATAGCTTCTGATTGTATCTTCCCTGCCGTAACCCGCCGCCGCAGCCGTCTGTGTACGAGCCGCTTGGTCATTTACCGTAAAGCAAAGGTTTCTTCCCCTAAACTCTGCCAACAAATCCAGGCTCACGCAGGAATCCTTACCCCCGCCGACGGGAATAATATTAAGCCCGCTCGAAATGAACTTTTCTTTTGAATCATCTGCTTCTTTTACCGAAGACTCCAACTTAAATTCCACAAAGTCGTCAAAACTTGCTTGGATTTTATTTTTATAAAAAAATTCGCCCAGGCCGTTAAACCAGAGCTTCTTCCACCAGTTAAAATCTTTTTCGTTAAAAAACAAGGGGGGGCAGGCTATGACAAATTTGGGCGAGCAAACACTTTTCCAATAGCTGACGGCTTCAACCAAGCCCAAGGCAAAAACAATAGCTTGCGCCCGTCTATTGCCGGGCGCATTTAATATTTTTAAATTTTCCGTAACAATACGCGTTTGTGGGTGGAACTCACACAGGCCGGGGATAGAAAAATCAAAACGCAGTAAAATACCGCCCGCATGGGACGAAATGTTATACCCATCATATGAAAACACGGGGTATTCTTGCCTTAATTTTTCATACTTTTCCTGCATTTCAAAGCCCCACTTTCTCCGGTAATTATAGCAGAATAGGGCTTTTTCTGCAAGATAAAATGTCCCCGGCAAGAGGCCAAACATGAAAGTTACCCTATTATTATTTACTTATAAGCCTTCGGGTGATATAATNNNAAAGAGGTTTTTGTATGAAGCGTCATTTGAAAGGCCTTGTTGCCATTTTCTTGTCTATGGCCATGATTGCGGGCTTTTTGCCCCTATCCTTTGCCACCAACGGCGGTATCGTCACCCACGAGGTGGAAATTCACAGCGGAGGGGAACGAATCACCTCACAGCTTTCCTTAAAAGAAAGTGAAGTTTTGCAACTCAACGCAGTCCTTGTTGATTGCAGCATGCCGGAGGGCGGCTACTTTGTATGGAAGAGTGATACTCCCCTTCTGGTATCCGTCGACCAAAACGGGCTCTTGCGGGCCCATGACAGTTCCAAGGGTGCTATACTCCGCCTTTGGCTTGACAATGATGTGCGCACCATCCCGGTCATAGGCAACACTACCGCGGCTGCCATAGAAATGCTCTTTGACGGCCTGGATGTTGACACCATGGACGCAGAGGGTATCCTTGATGTTGTTGAGGCGGGTGCATCGGTTTTACCCGGTAACCTGACCAATGAACTGATAAACAAGCTTCGTGAAAAGTTGTATGAGATGGATACCGGGGTCAGCGTAACACTCTATGACGGCGAGGGCCAAGTTCGGGCCAGCGATGAAATTCGCGTACTTGTCCTAAAGTCCGATGATGTCAAGGCTAATTTCTTTCCCAACGGAACCACCATAACCAACAAGGAACAGATACCGTCCAAGGTTGAAGTCGGTTATTCCATGCAGCTGCAGGCCGTAACCACCCCCCTTCGCCTACATATGGGAGTCACCTGGACCCTCAAATCGGGCAAGGATTTTGCCGAACTTACGGAAGACGGCTTTGTCAGCTTTAAAAAACCCGGTACAGTTGAAATAATGGCCTCACCCGATGTCAGAGGCTTTATGGACAATGTCCAAAAATATACTCAATATGTCGGTAACGGTGACCCGGAAACAACTGCGGAAGTTGTCGCTTCCATATTACACATGTTAGGTGTACCTATTTCTGAAAATGTCATGAAATACGCCATTTGGGGCCTACTTGCCGTGGTTGGGGCCGGCAATGAGGTAAAATGGTCCGAAACAGCTCTGCCGACTATCTCAAACTACCTTTTACAACTTCAAACCAACGATAAAATCAAGGTTGAAGTTCTTGACCGAATACCGGCAGAAAGCTTTGTTATTTCCGGTAACACCAGCGTAGTCGAAGGTGAGAGCGAACAATTAGCGGTTTCTGATTTACTGCCGCGCGGCGTTGTTGCCAACAAGGTGCTTTGGGAAATCGACAATACGGACATAATTACAATTGACCCTTCAAGCGGCCTCATGTACGGCCGTGATGCCGGCTCCGGTACCGGTACCGCCTACACCATGGTCACTGCTACTTTGGGTGATGTATCAGTCTCCAAGGTCGTAAATGTAAAAGGGAAATCGCCCGCAGAAACAACCGATATAGAAATCACCGGCCCTTCAATAGCCGAAATCGGCACCATGACCCAGATGACCTGTAAAACTTTTCCGGCCCGTGTTGTGCCTGTTGTAACCTGGGGGCTTTTGGCCGATGACGGGCTTACCGAACTTTATGCCACTTCTACTTCGTCAGCGGAAAACAGCATTGCTCGAATCAACAAAAACGGATTTATTACCCCCCTCAAGGGCGGCGGTATAACAGTTTTAGCCAAGGTCAATGAAAGTATAAAAGACAGCTACAAGGTCTATGTCGGCACCTTGGTGGAAGGCCTTGCCCTTGAAGAAGCACCAAATATTGCTGTTGAAGTCCCCATGTCGCAAAGTTACAGGAATGCTTCTGCCCAACTTACTCCTGTTTTTACGCCCGAAAACGCAACCAACCAAGATATTATCTGGTCATCAGATTCAACTGCGGTTACCGTAGACTCGGAAGGCAGGTGTTCACCATCAAGAAACTCTGCTTCCTACGCCACTATCACGGCTACCAGCCTTGACGGCGGTTATAGGGCTTCCTGTGTGGTCTCGTTTGCCAATAATCCTGCAACCGGGGTAAACCTGAATAAGAATTTTTTAAGTCTGCATGAAGGCAATTCCGAAACTTTAATCGCCACGGTTGAACCGGAGGGTCTGCCCGCAGGAGGCGGTGCCAGTATCAAGGATGTCTTCTGGACTTCTTCGGACCCGACAGTCGTGAGTGTGGAAAAGGGTAAGGTTGTCGCCCACAAACCCGGTAACGCTATTGTTACCGCTACTTCTTATGACAACTTCAAAACTGCCGAATGCATAGTAAGTGTCAGGGCAAATAAAACCAACTTAAATAACATGATCAACATGATTGTCAGCGCAAACCTTGACCCCGAAGACTATCCGCCCGAAGACTTTGCGGTTTTAGAAACTGCCTTGGGCGATGCCTATGCAGCCAGGGAATCCGAACATTCCACCCAGGAAGAGTGCGATGCCGCAGAACTTTATTTGGCTATAACCTACAGTGCACTCAATCAATACATTCCTCTTCAAGGCGTCGCTCTTTTGCTTGAGGGCTCACCGGCACCGGACTATCATACCCATAAGATCGGAATAGCCCAAAACTACAAAAACCAGTCCTTGCAATTATCACATGAATTGATGCCTAACGATGCAGATTACAAGTCCGTCACTTGGATTTCAAGCAACCCTTCTGTAACGGTTGACCAAACAGGTAAATGTTCACCGACGGAAAATAAGGCAGCCTGGTCAGTCATAACAGTCAGGGCCGAAGACTATCTGGGTAATGTTTTAACAGACAGCCTTAATCTTGCCTTTGCTAAGATTCCCGCAACCGGTATCAGCTTAAATCAAACAAGCGTTACGGGTGCACTGGTTCATGACACAAAGCAGTTAGTAGCCACCGTAACCCCCACCGGTACCCCCCTCATAGGGGCGGATATAAGGGACCTTGAATGGTATACGGATAATCCTAATGTCATAAGCGTTAATTCAAACGGTTTGGTAACCTGCACGGGCCCCGGCACGGCTATTGCTTATGCCAAAACCAGGGACGGAGGTTTCTTGGCCGCCTGCAGCTTCGAAGTCTCTCTTAACAAGCTTATGCTGGCTCAAGCCCTTTCTGGGGTAGAAGAGGCAAACCTAAATTATCTCTATTACACACCTGTCAGCTGGTATGAACTGGCCGAGGCTGTGGAAGAAGGGCAAATGCTCATTGATGACCCCCATGCCCCTCAAGTGGATATTGATGCCACAACCGAAAGAATCAACACAGCCTATGAAAACCTTCAAACCTATATTTATGCCAACTCTATTTCCATCCACTATGAAGGAGAGGAAGCCTCCGATTTCATCCATAAGGAAGTCGGGCTTGGGCAGAACTATAGGAACCAGAGTTTAGATCTTTCAGCTCGTTTGAGCCCGCTTGATTCTCACTATATGAATATTCAATGGACTTCTGACAGCTCTGCCATAGAAGTTGACCAAAACGGTGTTTGTCGCCCGACTGCCAATAAGCCTTCCTGGGCCCTGATTACGGTAACGGCAAGCCTTTACCACGAGCGGACCTTGAGTAAGAGTGTCTATGTGGCCTTTTCCCACTATGAGCCCACCCATATTGAGTTAAACCCCACTGAAATTAATGCCTCCATAGGCTATCCCTCCCAAAAAATTAACTGCAAGGTTAAATCCCAAGGTATAGGGGTGGTTTGGGATGCCGATATACAAGATGTTATTTGGTCTTCTACCAACCCGTCTGCCGTGCCGGTTGATTCAAGCGGTAATCTTTCCTTCTTGGATTCCGGTGTCTCCACAGTAACCGCTACCAGTGTTGACAGCGGTGTCACAGCCTCTTGCAATGTTACCGTCAGCGGGGACAAAACCGCCCTTGGCGAGGCCATAGCCTATATTGACTCACTAAACCTTGACCCGCAAGAATATGAATACACAACAAGTACAGCTTTTACAAACGCCTATAATCACGCTCTAACGGTTTATGAATCCATCACTTTTTCACAAGAAGAGATCGACGAGGCCACAGCCGACCTATATGCAAGCTATGAGGCTTTAGAACCCTATAAGCATATGGAGAGTATAAAGATCCTTCATAACAACAGCCCGGCCCCCTCTCATATACCCGTTAAGGTAGAAACCTGGCAGCTCTACCAAAATCAAAGAGTCCAGCTCAGCTACACCTATGCGCCGACCGATTCCATGTACACAAGCATAGTTTGGTCTTCAAACGACCCCTCAATCCTTGTTGATGAAATGGGTCTGTGCAGGACCAGAGGTGCCGCCGCCGGCGGAGCCCGTATAACTCTTACCGCAACAGACCATTACGGTAACACACTTGAAGACCATGTTTTCGTATCCTTCGCCAACTATCCGGTCACTGCCATTAATATTGATAAAACCGAACTTAATGTTATGGTGGGGGCCGAGCCCCAGCAAATCACTTCAAGTTTCTTACCTACGGGTGCTTTAAGAGCCAGTGTGCAGAAAACCTACTGGTCCTCAAGCGACCCCGAGGTTGCTACGGTAGACCAAACAGGTTTGGTGACTTTCGTCGAAGCGGGCGAATGTGAAATTACCGCAACCTCCTACGACGGCCCCTTCTCTAAAACCTGTACGGTCACCGTCTTGGCGGACAAGACAGAGCTCATAAATGCCATAGATGCCATTGACAGCCTCGACCCGGATGAAGCCCTTTATACACCACAAAGCTGGGCGGTTTTTGCAGCAGCCTATGAGCATGCGATTCTTGTAAGAGATACCCTATACTCCAAACAAAGCGAAGTTGACCAAGCTAAAACAGATCTTTTGGCAGCCTTTGATGCCTTGGTTGAATATGTTGCCGTAAAGGGCGTTCAAATCACCCACAACGGTGAGCTTGTCGGAAACTACTTTACAAAACAAGTTCCCTTGGCCAATACTTATCAAAGCCAAAGCATTCAGTTAGGCTATGTTTTGAACCCTCACGATGCCACGCTAAACTATATAAGCTGGGCTTCAAACAGCTCATCTGTATCCGTTGACGAGAACGGCCTATGCAAGCCCACAGCCAACAGGGCCTCTTATGCCAAGATCACCCTGACCGTAGAAGATTTTTCGGGCGCGACGCAGAGCGCCGAGATCAATGTAGCCTTTGCCAATTATCCGGTCACCGGTGTAAATGTAAGCCCTGCCAATATCGATAACGGCATGGTCGGTGGCAGCGCCAATCTGACCGCCTCCCTGACCCCCACCGGTACCGCAGGCGTGGGTTCAGCCAGCATAAAAGATGTCAGCTGGTCAAGTTCTGATCCAGCAATAGCCACCGTAAACTCTGACGGCCGGGTAAGCTTCTTGGATGCGGGTGTGGTTTACATAACCGCCACAACCGCTGACGGTGGTTTTACCGCTTCATGTCTAATAAAAATCAGAGCCGATAAAACTGCTCTCTTGGCCGCCATCGAACGCTTTGCCGACTACAGGCAAAGCGACCATACACCCGATTCTTGGGCCGCTCTGTTGGTAGCTTTTGACCAAGCCACAAGCCTTTACGCCGATGATGAGGCAAGCCAAAGCGATGTAGAAAACTCGGCTTTAGAGCTAAACACTGCCTATGCGGCCCTCAAACCCTATATCTATATCAAGGGGGTTTCTCTGACAGCCGATGGCTTGGTCAAACAGGGTTATATCACCGTAAGGGTAGACGAAGATTACCTGGGCACAAGCACTAATATCAGCCCGGCGGTCAACCCTACAAACGCCATGTATGAATCTGTGGTTTATGAAAGCGATAGCCCGGATATTTCAATCGACCAAAACGGTCTGGCTACGGTAAACACAAACTCTGCCTGCTTTGCCACAATTACCGCCACCCTTACCGACCATTTCGGCAACACCTACCAAGCTCAAGCTGTCCTGTCTTTTATAAAGATCGGTGTAGCCTCTCTCACACTTTCACCTTCAAAGCTCAATGTGCCCATAGGCCATGAGGACATTCAGCTTGAGGCCGACCTCCAAGGTGAAAACGGGCAGACTCCGGACTTTAATGAACTTATCTGGAAAAGTGATAACCCTCAAGTGGCCTCGGTTGATCAAAACGGCCTGGTCACCATTGGAAGCGGTGGTGTGGCCTATATCAGCGTTACCACTCTAACGGGCGAACTCACTGCTACTTGCATGATAACCGTCACCATTGACAAGGAGGCCCTTGCCGACATCATAAACGAGGTCATGCAAGCAAACTATCAGGCGATTGACTACAGCCCATCAAGTTTTGCCAACCTACAAAGCAGCCTGAAAAATGCAAGAGCAGTCTATGCCGCCCCCGCCTCGACCCAGCAGAGTGTTGACGAGGCAGCCGATGCACTCGCCTCCGCCCAACGGGCCCTTGTCAAACGGCAAAAAATAGAAAATATTATCATCACCCTAAACGGCAGCCCCGCACCGGATGCCCATACACATGAAGTCAAACTCTACCAAGCCTATAGGTCTCAAACGGTAAGTTTCGGTGTGGATGTTGACCCCATCAATGCCGACTTTGTCAACTACCAATGGACTTCAAGTGATCCCTCGATTGATGTAGACCAAAACGGCAACTGTTCTCCTTCTGCCAATAGGGCAGGCAGTTCAATGATTACTATTACCTTTACAGATAGTTTAGGTCACCAATATTCCGACAGTGTTTTCCTAACCTTTGCCAACTACCCCGTGACCGGAGTATCTTTAGATAAATCGGAGCTTGACTTGGCCTATGGCGGCAGCTCGCAAAAGCTCACCCCCACAATTGACCCTGTCGGCTTACCGGGAGGAGGCGCTTCCGCCAGCATCAAAACGGTAACCTGGTCATCTTCCAGGCCGGACATCGCAAGCGTTGACCAAGACGGAAATGTCTACCCCCTTAAACCCGGCCAAGCCCTGATAACTTGCACTACCGATGACGGGCAAAAAACCGCAAGCTGCCTTGTCAATGTTTCCGGTCCCAAAATCGAAGCTGCCCCTTCATCCGATGTCACGGTAGACAGGGATAAAAACCTGATATACGGCATTCCGGAAGGCACGGTGGACTTTAGCCCCCATCTTTCAGCCACAGCCGGCGAGCTTGTAATAACTCCTACAGCTCTGGGTTACGGGACAGGGACTAAAATAGAACTTGTCCTTGAAGACCAAACGGTTGAGACCTTCTACCTGCTTATCTTCGGTGATGCCAACGGTGACGGTTATGCCGACGCCATGGATGCCGTAGTGGCCGAGGTAGCCTATAAGTATCTGGATGAAATCAGCGAATTGCAGATTATGGCCCTGGATTTAAACAATAACGGCAAGATAGACGAGGAAGATTTTGCAAGGCTTGAGCTTGTGGGGCTCTTCTTAGATGAAATTGATCAAAGCAACCCCTATAAATAAGTAAAAGCGAAGATAAAAAATACGCCTGTGGACAAGGTTCCACAGGCGTATTTTTACATTGAAAGGCTGCATTTTCTTACTTGATTAAAGTCATTGACAAAATCAAAAAAATAGTGTAGAGTAATAAATAGTTAGCTACGGCTAACTTTTCTTTGCGCTTACCTTATTTCATAAAAAGGGGTGTCGCTTATGAGCAAAAATCTCTCTATGCTCTCCAAGGGGCAAAAGGGAAAGGTTCGCACGGTCAAGGCCGGCAAGACCGCCACAAAAAGGCTCTATGAGCTGGGCTTTAACACAGGTGCCGCTTTCACCGTTATTAAAAATGATAACGGACCCATAATCGTCAGCCTCCACGGCAACAAGGTGGCCTTGGGTCGCGGCTTGGCTTCAAAGGTTTTGCTTGAAGCATAGTTTGTCTGCCTTTTTTTAAACAATTACCAAATCGGAGTACCGCTTATGAAAAACAAAAAAATTGCTTTAGTGGGCAACCCCAACAGCGGCAAGACCACTTTTTTTAACGCCTTAACAGGTTCCAACCAATATGTGGGGAACTGGCCCGGGGTAACGGTTGAAAAAAAAGAAGGCCGCCTAAGCTATGAAGGAAAAGAATATGATGTAGTGGACCTGCCCGGTATCTACAGCCTTGGCGCTTTTTCCGAAGATGAAGTTGTTGCCATGGATTATATATTGACAGACGATGCCCAAGTCATCATCAATGTCCTTGACGCCAGTAATATAGAGCGTAACCTCTACCTCACCGCTCAATTGCTTGAAATGGGTAAAAACATTGTTGTTGCCCTTAACATGGTAGACGAGGCCGAGAAAAGAGAACTGAAGTTTGATATTAAGGCTCTTTCAAAAGCGCTCGGTGTCCCCGTTGTTGCAACCGTCGCCCATAAAGGTAGCGGCAGGTCTGAAATTTTAAAGGCAGCCCTTGAGAAAATCGAGAATAAGCCGACATATGAAAACCCCCTGACCTACAATGAAAATGTTACTCACCACATAGAACACATGGAAGAAATTTTGCAAGGGCAAGACCTCCCCTTCCCCCTCCACTGGACTGCCATAAAAATAATCGAGGGCGACAGCCATGTCTTAAAACAGCTAAAAAAATCCGCAATTGAAAAATCGGTTTTAGAGGAGATCGAAGATTTCTTAAAATTTCACAGCAGTGACAGTTTCGAGCTTGAGATAGTGGATTCCCGCTATGCTTTTGCCAACCGCGTTGCTCAAAAGGCCGTCACCAGGCCCACGCAAGAAGTTGTAACCTTAACCGACAAAATAGATCGAATTTTGATAAACAAATACTTGGGTATACCTATTTTTGCCCTTATAATGCTCTTGGTTTTTCAGATAACCTTTGCCATAGGTGAAGACCTGTTGGGCGCCGCGGCCGCAAGCCTGGTGGAATTGTTGGCTTCTTTTGCCGGTTCTTTTTTACCAAGGCTCCACTCACCCGATTGGTTGACCTCCTTCATCGTTAACGGTGCCATAAACGGTGTCGGTGCCGTTATTGAATTTGTGCCCCTGATTGCTGTCATGTATTTGCTTTTGGGCTTTTTGGAAGACAGCGGCTATATGGCCCGCGCCGCCTATGTTTGGGACAATTTGATGAGGCGTTTCGGCTTGCAGGGCAAGGCCTTTATTTCCATGATCATAGGCTTCGGTTGCAATGTGCCCGGCATAATGTCTGCCAGAACCTTGGATAACAGAAAGGACAGAATGATCACAACCCTTATAAACCCCTTTATGTCTTGTGGGGCAAAGCTGCCTATCTACTCTGTTTTTATAGCTGCTTTTTTTCCAAGCCACGGCGGTTTAGTCCTCTTTTCTCTCTATGGGCTGGGCATAATAGTTGCCTTGGTTATGGCAAAAATATTTAATAAAACCTTGTTTCAAGGTGAAACATCTTACTTTATAATGGAGTTACCTCCCTACAGAGTCCCAACCGCTAAAAATGTTTTTATGAATATGTGGAACAATGTCTCGGGCTTTGTCAAAAAGGCCGGAACGGTAATTTTTCTGGTGGTTACCCTTATGTGGGTTATGGCCGTCTTGCCCACTTCCGCCCAACCTTACGGTGAAAACAGCATTTTGGGCGTCCTGGGCGGCTTCTTGGCCCCTATCTTCAAGCTTTCCGGTTTTGGCACCTGGCAAGAATCGGTAGCCCTCTTCGCCGGCATCCCGGCCAAAGAGGCCGTTGTCGGTACCCTGGGTATGCTTTACGCCGGCCAGTATCTTGAAGAAGGTACTGTTTTGGTTGATGCTATAAGAATGCATTTTACACCCCTTACCGGCCTTTCTTACATGGTCATGGTTTTACTCTACACACCTTGTGTGGCGGTTTTAGGCGTGGTCGCAAAAGAAACAAAGTCTTTGAGATGGCCTATCTTTTTGGCAAGCTACACCTTTGCCATCGGTTGGTTGGCTTCTGTTTTTGTTTTCCAAGTCGGTACTCTTTTAGGTTTCAGTTGATTTAAAGGCGGTGTAAGCTTATGTTAAAAGACATACTTAAAAAAATGAATGATGACGGCTATTTTTCAAGGGCCCTCATGGCCAAGGAACTTGGCTTGAGCGAGCAGGTGCTTGAAGACGCCCTGGGCCGCTTGCAGGGCATGGGCTATCTTTTAAAGGAAGAGACCGGCCAAGGCTGTGTAACCGCTTGCGCCGGCTGCCCCATGGCTAAAAGCTGTGCCAAAGACATAGTCCCCATGTATCGCATAAGTGAAAAAGGCAAGGCCCTGCTTGGGCATGATTAAATCAGATTTTTAAAATCGGCGCCCTCCCAAGTCAGAATTTGGGAGGGTGCCGCTTATTTTCACAGGTCGATTCACGGGTGACAAGGGGCTTGCTCTGCTTGTAATTTAAACCCTCTTATGCTATATTTATTTTTGTAATATGGGTAGTTTTTCATCTGTGAGAAATGTGAAAGGGGCTATAATTTTGTACGACATTGCGGACATTTCTTTGGCGGCCGGCGGGCAAGATAAAATCAGCTGGGTTAAAAGCAACATGCCCTTGCTCAGGCACCTTGAAGCCGAGTTTTCCAAAAATAAACCTTTTGAAGGTTTGACTGTTGCCTTATCGATTCATTTAGAGGCTAAAACGGCCTATCTCTGCCGAGTTTTGGCCGCGGGCGGGGCAAAAATGTATATTACGGGCTCTAACCCACTTTCAACTCAAGACGATGTTGCGGCAGCCTTGGCGGCCGATGGCTTGAATGTTTATGCCCGCTATGGGGTTGACAGCAAGCTTTACAAAGAGCACCTCAAAAAAGTCATAGAACCCGGCCCCCACATTATCATTGACGACGGCGGGGACCTGGTTAACCTTATCCACAACGAATACCAAGAGCTTTTGCCTCGGGTTTTGGGCGGATGTGAAGAAACAACAACCGGCATCGGGCGCCTGGTTGCCATGCAGGCCGCAGGGAAATTACATTTTCCTATGATTTGCGTCAACAACGCCAAATGCAAGTATTTGTTTGACAACCGCTACGGAACCGGCCAGTCTGTTTGGGATGCCATCAACTCCACCACCAACCTGATAGCAGCCGGCAAAATGGTGGTTGTCGCCGGCTACGGCTGGTGCGGCAAGGGTGTTGCCATGCGGGCCCTGGGTTTGGGTGCCTCTCTTATTGTAACGGAAATTGACCCCATCAAAGCCCTGGAAGCCAAGATGGACGGCTTTAAGGTCATGCCCATGCGAGATGCGGCCGCATTAGGTGATATTTTTATAACCGTTACGGGTTGTAAAGATGTCATAGACACCGAAGATTTCAAGTTGATGAAAGACGGGGCCATCTTGTGCAATGCCGGCCACTTTAATGTTGAAATAAATATTGACAGCCTTGAGGCGGCAGCTGTCGAAAAGAAGCAACGCCGCCGCAATATCATGGGTTATAAAATGGCCGATGGCCGATGGCTTAACCTTTTGGCCGAAGGCAGGTTGGTCAACCTTGCCGCCGGTGACGGTCATCCGGCAGAAATAATGGATATGAGTTTTGCCATCCAGGCCCTATCGGCAGCTTTCTTGGCCAAAAACAAGGGCCTGCCTTCCGGCTTCCCCCTCTTAAGCGATGTTCCTCAAGAAATTGACCAAGAGGTGGCTCGTTTACTGCTTGAATTTTCGGGGCTTGAGATTGACAGACTCACAAGTGAGCAAAGCAACTATTTAAACAGCTACAACCTATAAAAAGGTTGAAGGGCCGAATGCTTGTGCACCCGACCCTTCGTGAGGAAGAGAAATAATATGAAAAGGAACCGGCGTTCCCTGGGCGCTGCTTGGCCCATCTATATTCTATCACTCACTTGTTAACATTAATCCTAATTTGTATGAACATAAAATTAACCCCCTATTAATTTTTTTCGGACCGCTTTGGCGGTGGATTTCAGAGGTGTTTTCTTTGTTTAAAATTGCTCCTTCCATGCTCTCATGTGACTTTTCTCAATTCGGGCAGGAAATTATAAGGATGGATAAGGCAGGCGCGGATCTAATCCATTTGGATGTTATGGACGGCCACTTTGTTCCCAACATAAGCTTTGGCGCATCCGTAATCAAAAGCATAAAAGCTTACAGTGACAAAACTTTCGATGTTCACCTTATGCTGCAAAATCCTTTGGATTTTATAGAAGATTTTGCCAAGGCCGGCGCCGACATCCTCACCTTTAATTTAGAGGCCGACTCGCCCGTATACGAAACCATTGCCGCTATTCGTTCTTACGGCATAAGGCCGGCTTTGAGCATAAAACCCGCCACTTGCGTCCGGGAACTTTACCCTTACATCGGTGAGGTTGATATGTTTCTTATTATGACTGTTGAACCGGGTTTTGGCGGCCAAAGTTTTATGCCCCAAACCCTTGACAAGGTTAGGGCCTTGAGAGATAAGCTTTTGGACGGTGGTTTTAAGGCAGACATTGAAGTGGACGGCGGCATAAACTTGGAAACTATAGGCTCGGCCGCAGCGGCAGGGGCCAATATTTTCGTTTCGGGCAGCACAATCTTTGCCGCCCAAGATGCAAAAGCCATGATAGAAAAACTGCGCCGGGCAGCACAGAATGCTCGGAATTCAGTTGTCGGAGGTAACTGATCATGCCTACCGCCACGGTCAACTTCATTGATGAAAAACAAAGCCGGCAAAACTCTTTGTCTTTAGCCCTTATGCTCCTGGGTTCTCTTGCCATGGCTTGGTATAATTACGGGCCCCGCGCCCTGGCACTTACCGCCGTTTGCATTGCAGGTACAACAATAAGTGATTTTGCGGGCCTTTTAATCGTAAAAAGTCGTAAAAGGGAAGTTTATGATTTTTCCGCCCCTTTAACAGGTCTTTTGATAGCCCTTATGTTACCGGCGGACTTTCCTTTTAGCTTCGCTCTTATGGGCTGTGTTTTTGCCGTGATTGTCGCCAAGCTACCCTTTGGCGGTGTCAAGGGCGAGCTTCTCAATCCCGCGGCGGCGGGTCTGGCTTTCTTAAGCGTTTCCCGTCCGGTCGCTCTTTTTGCTTATCCTAAAGTGATTGACCACACCGGTGTGTTTTCCGCAAAAGAAGGTTTGGCCGCCGGCGGTGAATCCTTGGCCTCAATGCTGCAATTGGGTGATTCCATGCGCCTGAACCATATTAATTTTTTCAAACTCTTGACCGGGGCTTTTCCCGGCCCCATGGGCACCGGCTGCATTATTGTTCTTTTGGCCGGCGGGTTTTATTTTATTTTCAGGCAACCTGAAGCACTGCTGAATTTTTTTGGCATGATTACGGCCGGGGCTGCTTTGTCATTCCTCTTCCCCCGTGTTTTAACCGGCCGCCTGTCCTCTCTGGTTTTCGAATTGATGTCGGGCGCTTTTATTTTTGCGGCGCTTTTTCTCATTACCGACCAAGCAAGCTCACCCGTCAAAAAAACACATCGCTTCCTATACGGAGCTTTTGCCGGCGGCTTGGCCATGGCCTTGCGTTATTTCGGCGTGTTTGAAGAAGGGGTTTGGTTTGCTGTTTTATTGGCCAATGCAGGCTGGGTGGTTTTCTCCAGCCCCAGGCCGACTTTCGAGGAACCCATCGCACAGGCAGAAAATTCGAATTTGGATCAAGGGGGTGGCCAAGGTGCCTAAAACAAAAGACAAGGCTTCCGGCCCGGCCGCAGCCCTAATTTTGCGAAATCCGGTTTTAATAGAACTTGCGGGTATTTGTCCGGTAGCGGCAGCAGCCGTTTCCTTGAAGTCCGCCGCTGTTTTGGCCCTTGTTTCTTTTCTGATTTTGCTTTTCACCCAGAGCTTTGCCTCCCTGTTTTTGCGCAAGCTTGTTCGTTGGGTGCGTGTTGCCATATATGTTCTCTTGGGTCTCACAGTGGTTGTCCCCGCTTACCTCCTGCTTGAAAAACATATGCCTGACCTCAGAATCTCCATTGGAATTTACCTCCCCTTGCTGGCTGTAAATTCCCTTACTGCCTTGCGTTGTGAAAAGGTAGGGGTTCGCCAAAGCTTTTTTGAAGGTTTTAAAGATTCCTTGGCGGTGGGCTCCGCTTATGCCCTTGTTTTACTTCTTGTGGGTTTCTTGCGTGATCTTTTCGGCAGCGGTCAACTGCCGGGTTATACCATACCCTACACCTTTGCCTCCCCGGCCTTGCTCATGCCTTTTGGCGGCTTTTTAGTCTTGGGTTTCTTGGCCGCCTTGCTCAAGGTTCTAACCATGAAGCTCTATCCCGGCCATGCAAAACACATGAAACTTGATATCATCCCAACCCCGGTAACCATGAAACTGCCGAAAGACAGCGAGGGCGATTCCCCGGACCTTGACTCCGACCAAGAGAAAAGCTCCCATCATGACCCCGAGCTTGAAAAAACAATTCTAAAAGAAGAAGATGAGCCCCCTATGGATGAGAGAGAGCGGCTTGCTAAACTTTTGTTTGACGATTGGGATAATTGCGAGGGAAGAATTATGACTTTCGGCGATGATTTTATGCAGTCCGATGAAGATAAAAAAGAAGATTAAGCCCCCGACCTTATATTTTGGGAAGTGATTTAATTTGCGCTTTGTTTTTGAAATGCTGAGCATATCTCTATATACGGTTTTTGTTCAAAATTTAATTTTTAGCGGCGGTTACGGCGCCAGTGAAGCCGTCAGAATGGCGGCCAAGCCTTACCGTCTGGCACTTTATTGCCTTTCGGTCACTTATTTTTCGCTGGTAACATCAGCTTTTTGCAGGGCTCTGGATTATGTGGAATTCATATCCAACCTCAATTCCGCCTATCATGCCGCTATTTTCGCCTGTGTTTTGATAGTGGTTTACCTTCTAACCGCACTGTTTTTCCATCTGGTTTTTGGTGCCGAGCCCAAGTATTTGAGTCAGCTGGGCATTACAGCCTTGAACACTTTGGTTATGTCCGTGCCTTTTATCAACTTCAGCGCCGGTTATTCTTTCACCCAAAGCTTGGGGACCGCCCTGGGGGCAGGTTTGGCCTTCTTCATAGCAGTGCTTCTTATAGGTGCGGGTATGCGCAAGTTAGCCCACAGTAAAGAAATCCCTCCCGTCTTCCAAGGTACTCCAATCATGTTTATTTATGTTGCCTTGCTTTCCTTGGCCTTTTCCGGTTTTTCGGGAGCACCGCTTTTTGCTTAAGCCCCTCTTTAAATTGGTGATCAGATGAAAAAAAGACTAAAAGTCAAAAATAAATATGTCATGCCCGATTCCGGCCCCCTTGAACGGGAACTTGAAGATTCTCTTCGCCGTGTCAGGCTCCCCTTCAGAAACAAGCCTTCTTACGCACAGCGCATGAGGCGGCGCAAGATTATCGGCCGTTTTTTGTTTTTTGCGGCTCTTTTATTGCTTTTTATCCTGGCTTATATTTTTATGAATATATTGCTGGATTTGTCAAACATGCCGGTTTAGATGCCTGCCCTATCTAACTTGCCCGGCAAGGTTTTTATTTGACGGGCGGAGGACACCGAATGCATTACATTCCCTTTAATTCATATAAAAGCTACCATAAATCACCCTTTGGTGCCGTAAAGGCCGGCAGCGAAATCACTTTTAGGCTTATTCTGCCCCATAGTTTCGGTGCAAGAAAAGTTCGGTTGGCCATACGCCGTGACGGCAGCGTGCACTATGATTTTCACCCCCTCTCACCGGAAAGCCCTCAAGGTGACAGTGAGCAATGGTGGGCCCTGTCTTACAAGGCCGGGCAGGCAGGTCTTTATTTTTATGATTTTTCTTTTGATACCGACCATGGCCGCCAGTACATCTACAATTGCGGTGCCGGCCCGGGGCAAATTAACTCTTCACCGGCCCAATGGCAGCTAACCGTTTACGACCCTGATTTTAAAAGCCCCGACTGGCTCAAGGGGGGCTTGATTTATCAAATCTTTCCGGATCGTTTTTATGCTTCCGGGCAGGCAAAAACCAACATAGCTTGTGACAGAATTTTGCGCAGTGACTGGGGAGGCACCCCTCAATGGCAACCGGATGAGTTTGGCAATATAAACTCTTACGACTATTTCGGCGGTGATCTGAAAGGGATAGAGCTAAAACTTCCCTATTTGAAAGAACTTGGGGTCAACTGCCTTTACTTAAACCCGATATTTGAAGCCCATTCCAACCACCGCTATGATACGGCCGACTACCTTAAAATCGACCCTCTCTTGGGCGATGAGGCTGACTTTAAGTCACTTTGCGACAGGGCAGCCGCCCTTGGAATCGGCATACTTTTAGACGGTGTCTTTAGCCACACCGGGGCCGACAGCATTTATTTTAATAAATTTAAGCGCTATCCCCAAGTCGGTGCCTATAATTCTCAAGATTCCCCCTATTATCATTGGTATAAGTTCAAGGAATGGCCTCATGAATATGAGAGCTGGTGGGGGATAGATATTTTACCCGAACTTGACGAAGAAAACCCGGCTTATATTGACTTTATCACCGGCCCGGACGGCGTTTTACAAAAGTGGCTGAAGCTGGGTGCCCGAGGTTGGCGCCTGGATGTGGCCGACGAATTACCGGACGGTTTTCTCAACGCTCTTCGAAAAAGTGTGAAATCCTCAAAGCAAGATGCATTCATCTTGGGGGAAGTTTGGGAAGACGCATCAAACAAGGTAAGCCACGGCGGAAGGCGTTCTTATCTTTTGGGCGCGCAGTTGGATTCCGTTATGAATTATCCTCTTTCGGAGGCCCTCTTAAAATTTGTCTCCGGCGGCAAGGCCCGGGAATTTTTAAATTCAATTTTAAGTCTGCTTGAAAATTACCCAAAGCCTGCAATTGATACGCTTATGAATCACCTGGGTACCCACGACACCCTGCGAATTTTAAGCCTTTTGGGCGGTGCCCAAGATGCCGGCACAGACGGCAGGGCCTACAAGAGTTTAAGCTCTGAAGAAAAAGAAAGGGGCCTAAAGCTTTTAAAGCTTGCTTCTACAATTCTTTACTGCCTGCCCGGCCTCCCCGGCATATACTACGGCGATGAAGCCGGTTTGGAAGGCGGCCATGACCCCTATAACAGGGCTTGCTACCCCTGGGGAAAAGAAAACAAGGAATTGCTTGATTTTTACAAGGCTCTGGGGCGAATGAGGCAAGGCCAAGCCTGCCTTATTGACGGTGATTTTGAAGTTGTTTATGAAAATGAGCATTGCATGGCCTTTGCCCGAAGCCGCGGTACCGAAAGCTTGCTTTGCATCGCAAATTCAGGGGAAACACAAGGTTCTCTTGGGCTACCTTCAAAATACTTGGGCGCAAGGCCGCTTTTGGGGCAGGCCGCCTTCAAAGATGACAAACTTCTTATCCCTGCCCACCAAGCCCTCCTGCTCTCACTTGAGTAAAATTTTAATTCGGTGATGGAATGTGAAAAAAGGTAGGAAGCTTCAATTTAAAACAAAAAAACGCTTGGAAGCGGAAAAAAAGAAAAGACTCCTTCTTATCTTCTTCATCTTCTTTTTCCTTTTTTCTGCCGCCTCCCTGCTCTTTTTTCTGCGCTCACTCAATTTTGATCTTTCAAATATTTTAGACAAACAGCCCACGGGACCTTCAAGCCAAGAAAGCTCCCCGACCTTGGACGACATTGGCGGCTTTGCCAACATCCTTGTATTTTCCGCTTCAAGCGATAAAAACGAAAAGGACCCCTTGCGCTTCATCTGCCTGATTAATGCCGACCTTGAACAAGGCCGGATAAGAGTTGCAGCCCTTTCCCCTCAAACCGGGCTTGAACTTAACGGGCAAGCAGCCGGCCTGACCGAGCACTTTAAGCTCTTGGGCCCAAGCGGCTTTAAGCAAGCTTTGGAAGAGCTTACCGGGCTTGAGATTGACCGCTATGCCTTCAGTGATGACACGGGCTTTAAAAAAGCCATGCGTGTCGTGGACCCCGCTTCCCGCTTCATGGTTGATATTAGGGCAACCATCGATTACAAGGGTGATGACTACAGCCTTTTCTTGCCACCGGGTGAGCGGACCATCAATGCCGACAGCCTGCTTAAATATCTGCGCTATCAAGGTAGCTTGGGGCAAGAAGGCTTGAAAGCTCAAGCTCAAACAATTGCAAATATGTTGGAAGTTTTTATCAATGAAAAGAATCTGGCAAAAAACGAGGTTACTTTTGAAGAACTCTACAATGCCATAACACAAACCGACATAAGCAGCTTTGACTTTCACAAGGCCTTGCCGGCCTTGGAAGCTATAGCCCATAACAAAGAACTCGTAAAAATATCCGTTGAGCAGGACACTTCGCTTTTTAGCCGCTCACGCATTGACTAACAGGGGAATCACATGAAAAAGACACTTGTATCGATTTTAATTGCCGGCTTTCTTATAGGGCTTGTTTTGTTTTTAAACCCCGGCGGTATAAGCGACAAGATTCGCGACTTTGACCTACTCGCCTACCTGGACCAACAAACGGACTGGGATTCTGTCCCGGCGCAAGAACCTACCCAAGGCAGCCCCTACAAATATTATTATAAGCAACTTTCCAACAAGGAAAAGCATGCCTATAAGGAAATTTATGATAATATTTTTGATATGCCCGAAGAAATTCCCATCCCCTTTCTCACACAGGAAGAATTGGAAAATGTTTTTCAAGCCTTGCTTTATGACGACCCCTATCTCTTCTTCGTCGGCAGAAAATGCACACTTACCACCAAAGGAACCAAGAGCTTTTTCAATGCGGAATATATTTTAAGCGCCCATGAATATGATGAAAGACGAAGGTTGCTGGAAGCTAAAGTCTATGAAGCGGTTCAGGGCATAGATCTGTCGGATGACTTTGAAAACGAACTTTATATTCACGACTATGTGGTCAATACATGCTCTTATTCCGGCACCGGTGTAGAGGACGAAAATACAGCCTACGGGGCACTTATAAACCGCAAGGCGGCCTGTGAAGGTTATTCGAAAGCCGTAAAGATTCTTTTAGACTTTGTAGGGATAGAATCTTATGTTCTTACAGGTGACGCCCTTGGGCAAGACGGCACCAGTGAACCCCATATGTGGAATATAGTTAAAATAGAAGGCGATTACTACCATCTTGATTCCACTTGGGATGACCCCGTTATAATCGGCGGGCGTGAAGATGCCAGCCCCAAGTATTCTTATTTCAACCTCAGTGACAAGGAAATTTCAATAACCCACAAAAACTTTACTTCATCCAATCTTTGCACGGCTATAAAAGCAAATTACTTTTTTAGAAAAGGGAGTTTGTTTGACTCTTATGACCGGGCGGCTCGTCAAAAAACACTTGAACTTCTTGTAGACGCCGCAGAAAATCATTTAAGCTCTTTTCAGATAAAGTTTTCCGACAAAGAGGCTTACAAAAAAACCTTGAATTCTTTTGCCAAGGAAGGTGAGCTTCATTCCCTGATTTACGATGCCCGCTCGCATACTTCAAAAACTTTACCCTACAACCCCGCCCTAAAGGAAAATGATGATTTCAATATAATTGAAATTTTCCTTCTTATATAACTAAACTTTTATAGGAGTTTTAAGCTATGGATTTAAAAAGAATCGAAAAGGCCGTAAGGGAAATACTTTTTGCAATCGGCGAAGACCCCGACAGAGAAGGTCTGCTGGAAACCCCTGCCCGCGTGGCCAGAATGTATGGGGAAGTTTTTGCCGGTTTGGAAGGCGACCCTAAAAAACACATTAAAATCTTTACCGAAGAGAATAATGAAGAACTTGTCACAGTAAGGGATATTCCTCTCTTTTCCATGTGCGAACACCACCTTATACCCTTCATGGGCAAGGCACACATAGCCTATATACCCAAAGACGGTAAGGTCATCGGGCTTTCAAAATTGGCCCGCATTGTAGATTGCTTTGCCAAACGCCCCCAGTTGCAAGAAAGATTGACCGCTCAAATAGCCGACTTTGTTTTCCAAGAATTAAAGCCTCAAGGGGTCGCTGTCTTGATTGAGGCCGAACACCTGTGTATGACCATGAGGGGGGCTCGTGCCGCCGGGTCCCAAACACAAACTTCCGCACTTCGCGGTTCCATGCGTAGCAACGCCAAAACCAGGGCCGAAGTTATGGCCTTGTTAATCCAGCAAAACCATAGATAGATTTCTTAAAACCAAGAGGTTTTCCATGGGTATTTTTAAATTTCGCAAACACAGCCTTGACTTGGGTCTCCGCACTTATGTTATGGGCATACTCAACATTACACCCGATTCTTTCTCGGACGGTGGGCGGTATTTTGATGCCGACCGCGCCCTTGAAAGAGCTCTTGAAATTGAAGCCCTGGGTGCGGACCTTATAGACATAGGGGCTCAGTCAACCGCCCCCTCATCAAGCCCGCTTGACACGGGTGAAGAATTGGCCCGTTTATCGACCTCGCTCAAGGCCATAAGCAAGCAGCTTAAAATCCCGATTTCCGTCGACACTTATCATCCTCAAGTCGCCCGCTTCGCCTTGGAAAACGGTGCCCACATTATTAACGATATAAGTGCCTCGGTCAGCCCGGAAATGGCCGAAATCGTCGCTCATTACGGCGCCGGCTGGGTTATAATGCACAACCGCGGCGGTGCCGATGCCATAGGCAATGTTTACGAGGGCGGGGTTATAAACCATGTGCGTTCTTTTTTTGAAGAATCCATGCAAAAGGCTTTAGCCTACGGCCTATCGCCCGAGCAACTCTGCTTTGACCCCGGTATTGGTTTTGGTAAAAGCATGGCTGACAATTTAAGCTTGATAAAACACATGGCCGACATTAAGCTGCCTACCTGCGCCTTATTAACCGGCCTATCGCGCAAAAGAGTTTTGGGAAGTGTGACGGGTGAAAGTGTTCCGAAAAAACGGGATGCCGCCGGCCTGGCCGCCCACACGGTTGCCATAGCCCAAGGGACCGACATTATAAGGGCACACAATGTGGCTGACGCAATCCAAGGCGCACGAATGGCGGACGCCCTTTGCAGATAAGAATTAAAGGAGAAAAACTTGGACAAGATTATAATAAAAGGCCTAAAGGTTTTTGCCTACCACGGGGTCAACCCGGAAGAAAAGGAAGAAGGGCAAAATTTTATACTGGATGTCAGTGCACGGCTTGATCTGACAAAGGCAGGTCAAAGCGACAACTTGGACGACACCGTCAGCTATGCCAAAATGATAAAAGTCGCCCTTGCGGTAATGCAAAGCCAAAAGAACGACTTGATAGAGCGTGCCGCCCACCGGGTAGCCCGGGCTTTGCTTGAAAACTTTCCCGACCTTGACAGCGTCAAGGTAAAATTAAAAAAGCCGGAAGCCCCGGTCAAGGCCCATATAGACTATGCGGCAGTAGAGTTGGAATTAAAAAGGAGTAAAAACACAAGATGAACAACAAGGCAGTAATAGGTTTGGGAACAAATATGGGTCATAAAATTGAAAATATTCAAAATGCGGTCAGAGCTATCGGCCATCTCCCAAACACAGAAATCCTGGCTGCTTCACATGTCTACGAAACGGATCCCGTCGGTTTTGCCGACCAAGATGTCTTTTTGAATGCGGCAGTCAACATCCAAACCAAGCTGTCACCCATGGCGCTTTTGGGCGCATGCTTGGGTATCGAAGCCGCTTTCGGCAGGGAGCGTTCCCAAAAAGACGGGCCTCGAATAATAGACTTGGATCTCTTGCTTTACGGCTGCGTTAAAAGCGAAAGTTTTGAACTGACCCTTCCCCATCCGCGAATTTTGAAAAGGGCTTTTGTCATGGTCCCTTTACTGGACCTTTTCCCCGGCGGCAGAGCCCCCGGCCTTTATTTTGGGCCCCATCTCAAGGAAGTCGGTTGTGAAGGTGTCAGAAAAATCGATCTTGAAATAACAGTATGAATTTATAAGGCTTTGGAGGATAAAATGACAGGTTTAATTGATATTGGCGGCGGCATGAGGGGCGTATACGGTGCAGGTGTGCTGGATTGCTTTCTTGAGCACGGCCTTGATTTTGATTACTGCCTGGGGGTTTCGGCAGGCAGTGCCAATATAGCTTCTTTTCTTGCAAAACAAAAAGAAAGGGGCTTGCGTTTTTATACGGTACATGCGGCCGACCGGCGTTTTATGAGTTTGCGAAATTTCATGAAAACCAAGTCTTATTTCGGTTTAGACTTTATATACCGAACGCTAACCGATGAGCTTGACCCCATTGATTATGACACCCTCCTATCTTCAAAAAGTAAAATAAGGGTTGTTGCCACAAGGGCAGACAACGGCAAGCCCCACTATTTTACCAATGAAGACTTTCAAAAAAACAACTCGGAAGTTTTAAAGGCCTCCTGTGCCCTGCCCATGGCTTGCCTACCGGTTGAAATTAAGGGTGAGCTTTATTTCGACGGCGGTGTAGCAGACCCCATACCCGTGAAAAAAGCCTTGGATGACGGTTGTGATAAACTGGTTGTGATTCTTACAAAACCATTTGATTTTGTTATGGGGCGTGAGCGCACCAGTCTGCTGCACCCTTGTTTACTAAAAAAATACCCGGCCATTATCAAAGCTCTGGACCATCGCCGTATCCGCTACAGGCGGGCTATACGGCTTTTAAGAAAGCTTGAAAAAGAAGGCAGGGCTCTTATTATTTCACCCTCACAAAAATACAAGATCAACACCGGCACAAAGGACCGCCAAACCCTCAAGGGTTTCTACCGCCTGGGTTACAATGACGCCTTGCAGAAAATAGAAGAAATCGGCGGGCATGCCAAAAATCTATCTGCCTGCCACTTTTTAGACGGAAGAGGCGTCGTTTAAGAAGAGCAAAATTTTAATAAATCGATAAGCCATATGTCTGATTTTGGAAAGGGGATATTTTTATGAAAGCCTCATTCAAAAGCAAGCTGGGTTATGCGGCGGGTGACATCTACGGGGGCGGTGCCTTCCTGGTTTTCAGCCTGCTCTACATGAACTACTTAACCGTTGTTGAAGGCTTGCCGGTTGTAGCCACATCGGTAATAATTTTGATCGGCAAACTATGGGATGCCGTGACCGACCCCGTTTGCGGTATAATTTCGGACAAGACCCGTTCGAAATTCGGCCGCAGGCGGGTTTTCTTTTTGATAGGAATTTTACCGGTTTTCCTGTCATTTGTAATGCTTTTCTATTCTTTTGGAATCCAAAGCACAAACCTTAAAATTGCTTACCACGCCTTTGCCTATATGTTTTTTTGCACAGCCTTTACAATTGTTATGGTCCCCTATAACGCTATCCTTTCCGATATTACGGATGACTATAACGAGCGCACCGGCTTTACCACCGTCCGCATGGCCATGAGTTCGGGCGCTTCGCTTTTGTGCGCCGTAATTCCGGGCCTTATAATAAAATCCGCCGGTGGGGACACAAACGGGCCCGAACAAAAAATCGGTTATCTGGTTATGGCGCTCATTTTAGGCGCCGTTTTCGGCTTTAGTTGGTTGCTCACCTTTTGGGGAACCAAAGAAAAGGAAGACCTGCCCGAGCCCGACACCATGACCGTAAAAAAATGGCTGTCTGTTTTCAAAAATCGGCCCTATCTTAACTTTTTAGGCATCTTCTTAACCTTTCAAATTGCGGTTGACCTTATGTTGGCCCTTTTCATTTTTTATGTTGATATTGTCGTTTTAAAATACAAGAGTTATGAACTAATTGTGGGCACTCTTTTGGTTTTTTCTCTGATTTTGTTGGCCCCCATGGGAGCCATTGCCAAAAAGCGGGGCAAATACTTTCCTCTCTTCATAGGCCTCCCCATTTGGATTTTCACTATGTTGGCCTTTATCCCCGCCAACCAAAACACGCCCGTCGCCCTTCTTTGTTTCTTGTCTGTCCTGATAGCCTTCGGCTCTTCCTCCGGCAATCTGGCCACCTGGTCCATGCTAACGGACATTTATGATGTTGATGAAGTGATTAGCGGAAAAAGGCGAGAAGGTATCTACAGCGGTATTACAACCTTCTTGAGAAAGTCCGCCAGCGGTATCGCCATCTTGGTTTTGGGTATAGGGCTCAAGGTCTTGGGTTTTGACCAAGAGCAATATAACCTTATTAAGGCCACGGCTGCCGATTTTGACCCAAGCCAATACGCCCAAAGCGGAGTGGTCTTTGGGGTTAAATGGATGTTTGTTGTCATCCCCATCATTTTCATGTCGGCCTGCCTCTTCTTTGCCGCCCGCAATAAGATCAGCCAAAAGCGTTATGACTCCATTCAAAAAGGAATAACCGCCTTCAAAGATGAAGACGGCTTAAATTCCTTGGACCAAGAAAACTTGGAAGATATTCTTTTTGTCACGGGTTTGGGTAAAGAGGAACTCTGGGGCAGGGGTAAATAAGCAAAAAGTTTTTACCATTTGCCAAGCTCAAGCTTTTCAGCGTTCTAAAACATATTCTACATTTTTGCCTTGCCCTACCCTACGAATAATCTGTTTGCCCATCATGTTCCCAAGCAAGGTAATAGCCGTCGCTTGGGAGATCTGCCAAGCCCTTCTACTGCTTCTAATGATTATAATAATCATGCTAATAATTAGAATCATTAGAACCGGTTTTATCAAGCAGTTTTGTAGAAACATTTCAAAAAATCACCGGAAGCTATCGCTTTCGGTGATTTTTTAGTCTAAACATGGATTATTTCTTTAAGGTCGTTATAAAACTTTCTGCCGCGTCTTTCATGCCCTGCTCCAAGGGGATTGCTTTAAGCAAGCTTTTGAGCTTGAAGGGCCTTGCCAAGGTCAAGAAAACATTTAAAATCCCCTTCTTACCGCCTATGGCCTGCTGCACTATTTCGCTGTTCAAAAGCCCTTTGACTTCTTCATTTTTAAGCAGGGCGCCCAGCCTGTCATCAAGGCTAAAGTAATCTGCCCCATCACCTTCTTCAACAAACCAATTGCGGACCATTGAAAAGGCTCCCTTGGGCAAAACATAATCCGGGTTGGGGCTTTGAGTGCCCTGAATTTTAATTTCATGCTCATCGGCACCGCTAACCGATGCCACAAGTGTGTTTTCACCCTCTTTAATCTCTATCCCTTCAAAGCGGACCACACGCTCGCAGTCTTTTTCAAAGCTTTCGCCGTTGACCGTCAGGCTGACTTTCGGAGCGTTGGAATAAACTACTATTGTGCTCTTCCCCACCGGCCGCCGGGCATAGCGTTCCCCGCCGATATGAACAAAGGGTTCGTCTGTCCAATAGGCCTTGTAAACATAAAAACTGTCTTTTCTTGTTTTTCTGTCAATGGTAACAAGCCCCTTGTTGTTGCGCCCCTTTACCCCGCCTTCATCCCGGTTGGCCGCGCCAAAGTCGAACATGTTCCAAACATAAGAACCCCAGAGCCAATCGCGCTTTTCAATTTCACGGGCATAAATTTCATGAAAATAGGCCTGATAAGTTTCACTGTAGTCACCTTGAACACCTTTTTCATTTTGGTAACGCAAAATACCCTCTGCCCCGTATTCGGAAAGGCAAAGCTTGAGTTGGGGGTTGTTTTTATGGAAATCATCAAGCCATCCGCCGATTTCTGCCGCCGTCTTCATATACCAACCATAGTAAATATTATAGCCCAAAATATCCGTAATTTTGTTGAGGGGGCCGCTTGTGGCGTACATCATTACCTGGGCCGAAACGGTGGGGCGTGATGGGTCCAAACTTTTTGCCAGGGCATTGAGCTCTTTTAAAGCCTCTTCCATGCCCTTGGCCTTGCCTCCTATGGTTATTTCATTTTGAATACCCCAAGCGTAAACTGAGGTATGATTGTAGTTTTGTTCTATAAGTTCGGTTAATTGACTTTTGGCGTTTTCTTGTTTGGCTTGTGAAAAGCGTGATATGACCGGAACCTCTGCCCAAACCAAAAGCCCTGCTTCATCACAAAGATTATAAAAGTATTCATCTTGTTGGTAGTGAGCCAGGCGCACGGAATTGGCCCCCACTTCAAGTATGAGCTCCAAGTCTTCTTCATGTTCTTTTTTTGTCAAAGCATTGCCCATATGCAGGCGATCTTGGTGGCGGCAAACACCCTTCAATTTTATGGGCTCTCCGTTTAAGAAACAGCCTTTCTCACTGTCAAACTCAATGGTACGAAAACCGACTTTTGTTTCTACCCTATCGGTTTCTTTTCCCTCTTTTATAAGCGAAGAAGACAGTGTATAAAGGTAGGGGTTTTTAACACCATCCCAAAGTATGGGGTTGAAAAACTCAAGCATTTGAATCCGCTCGTCCGTTTCCGCTAAAAGCTCCCCAACACACTCACCCTTGGCATCAAACAGTTGATGGCGGACTGTAAGATTGGCGGTTTCACCCAAGGTATAGGCCTCAACCGTCAAGCAAGCCCTGCCGTTTTTTACACTCGGCGTAACAAAAATCCCCTGCCGCCCCTTGAGTGGTGAAAAGTAGGCCTCACCCAAGTCGGTTATAAGGTTTACATCCCTGTAAAGGCCGCCGTAAAAGGTAAAGTCGGCCATGGAAGGGTAAATATCTTCAAAGTCGCTGTTATCAACGGCAATTTCCAGCTTGTTTTCCCCATTTGTCAGGTAGGGGGTCAAATCGAATCTAAACATGGAATAACCGCCCCGGTGGCTACCGACTTCCTTGCCGTTGAGCTTGACTCCAGCCACGGAATTGGCGGCGTTAACTTCCAGATAAGTTGTGCCCGACAATTTAGGTAATATCTTGCTGTAAACACAGCGCCCACGGTAATAGTCGGCCCCTTCCTGCCCGTCCACGGCATTCCAAGTGTGGGGCAGGTCAACCGTTTGCGTTTTTCCCTGCTTATTAAACTGCCAAGCCCGGTTTATATTAATTGTTTTTCTCATTACCTTATCCTCCCAAAAGTTTAACTGCCAAGGCCGGCCTCTCGCCTGGCCCTTAAGTCTTCGGACATTTTTATGGTCGCTCCCTTATCTAAATTGTAGATAAACTGCATGCCCGCAAACATAAGCACTATGCCCACCAGGGGCAAGATAATCGAGATTTGCAGCACGCCCTTGGCCACCTTATCTGTTGTTGCTATAACATTTTCGGGGTCAAAGCCCACAGCGGACAAGAGCAGGGCCACGAGGCCCTGGCTGACGGCCTGCCCCATTTTGCGGACAAAGGAGTAAACCGCATAGACCGTACCCTCTTCCCGCCGGCCTGTTTTTAGGTCCTGGTAATCCACGGCGTCCGCCACAAAAGACCAGGTAATCAACAAAAAGACACCCGTGCTCATATTGGCAATCCCCATTAAAATCAAGTAAATCCAGCCGCCCTTATCATTGCCGGGTAAGGCGACAAAAGGCATTACAGCCATTACCGCAATACCAAGGAGCATGGGCCATGTGCTTATTTCTTTCTTGCCAAAGCGGCGGGTCAATTTTGGTATAAGGGGTATAAACACAACCATGGGCGCAAAGACCACCAAGTTCCCCAAGACAATCAGGTCAGTGTTTTTAAAATAAACTTGGAAAACATATTGCAAAGTAGTCATGTTTGACCCCAAAAAAGCCAACTGGGCAAAAGAAGCCAAGCTTATACCCAGGGCAGCCCGATTTTTTAAGAATGAAGTCAAGCTTTTTGTAAAACTGTACTTTTCTTTTTGCTGTGTTATAACCAAGCGTTCCGTTGTCAAAAAATACAGTGCCATAAAACCCGCCAAACCGAAAAGGCCCATAACCAAGGCTATCCACACAAAGCGCTCGGGTATTATGGGAGCAATACCCGTTACTTGATCTTTCGCCCCGTAAATGAGTTTGGGCATGGCCAGCATTATCGGCAAAACGGCAAGCCCGGCGCCGATGCTGCGTAGGGATGAAAGTTGGGCTCGCCCGGAAATATCATCCGTAAGGGCGGCATTGAGCGAACCGTAAGGCACATTGGCCGCCGTATAGGCGATTGACCACAAACAGTAAACAAGCAGGGTATAGGCAAAGCGCAGGGCGTAGGGCAGGGCTCTTATATCAACAAAAAACAAAACCGTGGTTATGAGAATTGTAAAAGACCCGTAAAAAATCCAAGGCCTGAACTTTCCGTTTTTACCGGGTTGGCGTCTGTCAACCATGGCACCGATAATAGGGTCGTTTATGGCATCAAAGATCTTGGCCAAAACAACGATAAGGGCCCATGATTTGAGTGAAAGCCCCATGCCTTGGGTGAAGTAAATCATGGCGTAATTGGTGACCAATTGGAAGGACATGTTGCACCCGAAGTCACCCAAAGCGTAACCCACCTTGTCACGCAGACCAAAGGCTGCCTGTTTCTTCCCCATGCTTAATCCCCCTTTTATCCCCTTAAAAGTGCTTGTTCGATTAAAAGCCGTAAGCTAATGATTCTAATGCCTCAATTATAGCTTGTTTCGCCGAGCTTGACAAATCTAACTTCCGCCTAAAATTCATACCCTTTAGGGTATAAATCGCATCTCTATCGCTTAATTTATACCCGAAAGGGGTTTTTATCTCGTTTAGCATTGACAATCACCCCGATAGGGTGTAAAATTCACCTGTATTGAATCCTATGGAGGGGTTTTATGAACGAGATTGCACGTTTTGTTAAAAAAAACAGAAAAATGGTCGGCCTCACGCAAGAAGAATTTGCCTTAAGAGCCGGCTTGGGTCTGCGCTTTGTTCGTGAATTGGAACAGGGCAAAAGCACCGTGCGCATGGACAAGGTGAACACCGCCCTTGCCATGTTTGGTATGCAAGCAGTACCGGGTAAAAAGGAGAATGAGTCATGAATTCCTTTAGAAAAGCTCACATATATGTCAGAAACAACTTCGCCGGTCTACTTGAGGAAACCGACGAAGGCTACCGTTTTACCTATGATGAAAATTATCTTCAAAGCGAATTTGCAAGCCCTGTATCACTTACCTTGCCTTTACAAAGCTCAAGCTATGATTCTAATACTCTCTTTTCATTTTTCGATGGCCTGATCCCGGAAGGTTGGCTTTTAGATATAGTAAGCCGAAACTGGAAAATAAGTCCAAACGACCGCTTTGGCTTGCTACTTGTGGCTTGCAAAGACAGCATCGGTAATGTCAGTGTGAGGGAGGAAAGCTTATGAATTGCTTGCATTGTGGCAAAAAACTTCCCTTAAACAACAGCACGGGCTGGCATAAGGCCTGTATTAAGCGTTTTTTCGGCACGAAAGACTTACCCACGATTGATATTAATAAGAAAAAATTGGAGCTCTTGGCAGACAAGGGGTCTGAAAAAGGCTACACAATCCCCGGGGTTCAGAAAAAGCTTTCGCTTCAAGTTTATGCGGACCAAGGTAAGCACAGGCTCACAATCGTTGATTACCCCACAGGCTATATTTTAAAGCCGCAAGTTGAAGAATTTGAGGCCCTGCCTCAAGCCGAACACCTAACCATGCATATGGCCGCAAAAGCCGGTATCGAGACCGTGCCCAATGCCTTAATTTTGGATAAAAAAAGCACAGCCTACATAACCAAGCGCATTGACCGAGTTTTTAGCAAGGATGAAACACAGATGCTGGCCATGGAAGATTTTTGCCAGCTTGACCTCAGGCTCACTCAAGACAAATATAAAGGGTCATATGAGCGTTGCGTTAAAATTATTCAAAGGCACTCATCACGGCAAGGCCTTGATATAGCCGAGTTTTTCATACGCTTGGTTTTTTCATATCTTGTCGGTAATTCTGATATGCACCTTAAAAACTTTTCACTTATTGAAACAAGTGAAGGCTCGGGCGACTATGTCTTGTCCCCCGCCTATGACCTGTTGCCCGTAAATATAATCATGCCCGAAGATAAAGAGGAATTTGCCCTTACCATGAGAGGCAAGAAAACGAATATTCGCAAAAATGATTTTCTTGCTTTTGCTCAAAGTTGCGAGATTGAAAAAAAGACTGCTCTGAAAATAATAGAAAAACTTATAGGCTTGAAAGACGATTTTGTTTTGATGTGCGAAGATTCTTTTTTACCCGAAACAATGAAAGATGAATTTAAAAAATTAATAGTTGAAAGGGCGGCAAAACTTTCCTAATACTTAGGGGGGCGGCGACCCTCTCAGGGTTCGAATCCCTCCCTCTTATGTATAACAAAAAGCCACCCCAAAGGGTGGTTTTTTGCTGGCGCGCTTGGAGGGATTCGAACCCCCGACCTACTGGTTCGTAGCCAGGCACTCTATCCAACTGAGCTACAAGCGCTTATTTGATTGCCGCAGTATTCTACCACAAGAATCTTTAAAAATCAAGGCGAAGAAGGGCTCTTTTTATAGAAGAATTTTTGAAAGTTTCTCAATTTCACCTTCTGCCAAGCCAATGCTTTTAAGGTAGCCTATGGGCCCGGAGTACTTTTCTTCAAAATGTTCATAAAGTTTGAGAAGATTTTCCGGCCTGGAATAAAGATGGTCATCATCGCCTTCCCAGATCAAATCGCTGTTATTGGCATTTTCTCTTTGGTAGAAGGCTTCCAGATAAGTGCCGGATACTTGATAGTCCGCAATAATGTCTTCCATAGGCACCTCGGCCAAGTAAAGGAGTATAGATGCCACAATGCCCGTGCGGTCCTTTCCTAAAAAGCAATGAAAAACCGTGGGGCCCTCGCTATCGGCCAAAAACCTGAAAACTTTAGCATAATTTTCTTTATATTCTTCAACGCTTTCCAAATATACATCGGCTAGGCTCTTGTCGCTGTTTGTGGAAGCGGGGTTTATTTCAAGCAGTGACAGTTGGGCGTAATCTATGCCATGGGCCGGGTCTCGGAAAACCGAGGGCGTCATTTGAGCTTCACCGTCACCACGCAGGTCGATAACTTCCTTAACCCCCAGCTGGGCAATTGTTTTCATATCACACTCGGAAGGGTCGCGCGGAATACCGCAACGGTAAAGGCGGCCGAATTTTGTAAAACCACCGCCCTTGATCGGGTAACCCCCAAGGTCCCTGAAATTATTTATATTGTCAAACATTATACGGCGACGGGCAATCATTTCTTCCTCCTATTTTTAAAAACAGGGACGGTTCTTAAGCTTAAGAACTGTCCCCTCACTTTATCGCTTGTTGGAGCGGATGACGAGGCTCGAACTCGCTACCTCCACCTTGGCAAGGTGGCGCTCTACCGGATGAGCTACATCCGCACCTGTAAGCAAAATTATAACAAAATAATTCATTTTGTCAAGATTTCAAAATCGTAACAGTGAAACTCATCCGGGGTTATGACGCTATATTTGTAAATTCTTGAACAAACGGCCCAATTGCTCCATATCAAGCTTTTCCGCCCTGATATTTGGGGCAAGCTCCGCTCTTTTCAAAGCTTCTGCAACCTGCTCTTTTGGCAAGTCAAGCCCCGCGCTTATGGCGTTGAGTGCCGTCTTTCGCCTTTGGCCGAAGGCAGCCCTGACCATGCGGAAAAATCCCGCTTCATCCTCAACTTCAATCGCCGGTTTTTCAAGTAAATCCAAACGGATAACACAGCTGTCAACCTTGGGTTGGGGCAAGAAAGACCCGCGCGAAACATTAAAGAGTTTGACCGCCTTGGCATAATAGGCCACGGCAACCGTCAGGGCGCCCGCCTGCCTGCTGCCCACCGGGGCACAAATGCGGTCGGCCGCCTCCCTTTGCACCATCAGCGTCAAAGACTTGAAGGGCAGGCTGCTTTCGAGCAAAAGCATAATAATGGGCGAGGTTATGTAATAGGGCAGGTTGGCGCAGACAACAAAATCTTTATTGGCAAATTTTTCATTTATAAGTTTTTCCAAATCCAACTTCAAAATATCGCCATATACAACTTCAACATTGTCAAAGTCACCCAGTGTTTCTTTTAAAACCGGTTCAAGCTTTTTATCAAGCTCAACCGCCAACACTTGGTCGGCTGCCTTGGCAAGTTCTTTGGTCAAAACGCCCAGGCCGGGGCCGATTTCAAGCACTGCCATGCCCGGCCCGGCTCCGCCTTCCTTGGCCATTTTTGGTGCTACGGACGGGTTTGTTAAAAAGTTTTGCCCCAAGCTTTTAGTAAAAGAAAACCCATGCCGGCCAAGTATGCTTTTAATTACCCCTACATTTGTCAATTCCATTAAAGCAACCTCGTGTTATTAATTAAAAGTTCAAAGCTGTGGTCAAGGTAGAGAGCAACTTTTTTACTTAAGATCATTCGCTCCAAGAAAATTTCAAAATATTCCAACATGGGGCAAACCTTGGTGTCAATTTCAATGCTTAAGCGGATTAACCTTTCTTCCGCTATTACCCGCAAACCGGATTTCCTGACGGCATAATTTACCCTGTCGTGTATGTCCGTATAAAGGTTTTCACCGCTGCGGTCGCGCACACGGCTACGGCGGACATCGCTCTTGTCCGCCAAAATCAGGGCCGCCGCCACCGAGTGAACAACAGCCGCCGTTTCTTCGTCATGGTGGCCTATGGCCGATACAATCTTGGCCACTTCCCGGGGCGGGAAGTTCATCCTGATTAAAATATCACGGGCAAGAAGGGCACCGTGGTGGGCATGGTCTTTCCTGTTGACCATGTTGCCTATATCGTGCATTAAACCGGCTATTTGTGCCAACTCACACTCACGCTCGTCATAGCCCATGTCCCGCAAAATTTGCCCTGCCAATTCCGCCACAAGCCTGCAGTGGGCTATACCGTGTTCGGTAAAGCCCAGGGCTGCCAAAACTTCATCGCTTTGTTTAATATATTCAAGAATTTCTTCGTCCTTAACCACATCTTTAAAACTTACCATTTAAGATTGCTCCTTGCCTTGATTTTATTTGATTTTTTCTGTCTTTGCTTTATAATATCTGTATGGTCCTTTGCCCCTTTCCGGGCGGGAAATTTAAATTCAGAAAGACGGGAAATTATGGCTATTTTAATCACCGGCGGTGCCGGCTACATAGGCTCACACACCGCAGTCGAACTAATGAAAACCAAACACGAAATTATTATACTTGATAATCTCTCTAACAGCAACCGCGAAAGCCTTGAAAGGGTTAAGGAATTGGGTGGCCGCGACCTCAAGTTTTACGAGGCCGATATCCGCTCACGCCAATCGCTTGACCTGGTTTTCGCCGAAAATAATATTGAAGCCGTCATACATTTTGCCGCTCTAAAAGCAGTCGGTGAAAGCCATGAAAAACCGCTTGATTATTATGAAAACAATATCGGCGGAACAGTCATCTTGCTGCAGGCCATGAAGGCTGCCGGCTGCAAAAAAATTGTTTTCAGCTCCTCTGCCACCGTTTACGGCAGTGAAAACACCTCACCGCTCAAAGAAAACATGCCCCTGGGCCGTGCAACCAACCCTTACGGCACAACCAAAATGTATGTTGAACAAATTTTGCAAGATTTATACGCGTCGGATGAAGACTGGAGCATTTCCCTGCTGCGTTACTTTAACCCCGTCGGCGCCCATAAAAGCGGCCGTATAGGCGAAGCGCCCAGCGGTGTCCCCAACAACCTTATGCCCTATATAGCGCAAGTTGCCGTCGGCAAGCTTGATTTTTTAAGGGTATACGGCAATGACTACCCCACAGACGACGGAACCGGCGTGCGCGATTATATTCATGTTGTGGACCTTGCGGCAGGGCATGTCAGTGCGCTTGAAAAAGTTTTGGCCGGCCCCGGCTGTGATATCTACAATTTAGGCACGGGCAAGGGTAGCAGCGTTTTGGAAGTTGTGGCGGCTTTTGAAAAAGCTTCCGGGCGAGCAATTCCTTACAAGTTCTTTGACAGGCGCCCCGGTGATGTGGCCGAAAATTTTGCAGACCCGGGCAAGGCCAATGATGAATTGGGCTGGCGGGCCGTCAGAGGGCTTGAGGAAATGTGCGAAGATTCTTGGCGTTGGCAATCACAAAACCAGGACGGCTACTAAATTACAAAGGTTTGCATATTGAAAGGAAGGCAAGTTGACCCAATATTTTGAAACAGAAGTAAAAGCGGAAGAGGCCCTCTTGGTTGCCCTTGACACGGGTGATTATGACATTGAGGCTTCGCTCAACGAGCTTGAAGAGCTGGCTTATACGGCCGGCGCTCGGGTTGTGGGCAAAATAAGCCAAGCCCGCTCCAAGCCCGACAATGCCACCTACATCGGCAAGGGCAAACTTGAAGAAATAAAAGATTTTGCTGACTTAAATGAGGTCAATCTCCTTATTTTTGACTGTGAATTGAGCCCCGTCCAGCACCGTAATTTAGAGGAAGAGACGGACATTCGTGTCGTTGACCGAACCACACTGATTTTAGATATTTTCGCCGCCAGGGCTCGCAGCGGTGAAGGCAAGCTGCAAGTTGAGCTGGCCCAACTGAAATATTCCCTGCCCCGCCTAACCGGCAAGGGGGTAGAGCTTTCGCGTTTGGGTGGCGGTATAGGCACCAGGGGCCCCGGCGAAAAGCAACTTGAAACCGACCGCCGCCACATCCGCCGCCGTATAAAAAACCTTGAAGGTGAGCTGGCCACGCTGCAAAAACGCCGTGACATGGCAAGGGAACGCCGCGCCAAGGACGGCATTGAAACCGTCGCAATCGTCGGCTACACCAATGCCGGCAAATCCACCCTAATGAATGCCCTGACCCGGGCCGGTGTTTTGGTGGAAGACAAGCTTTTTGCCACC
>LSQX01231741.1_pt1 | contig 42786 bp, 36 predicted proteins | sample 654561 | NCBI WGS metagenome assembly LSQX01 (sample SAMN04489861, study PRJNA283612) | anaerobic digester metagenome | isolation source: 4 biogas reactors fed with cattle manure at either 37C or 55C with and... | place: Denmark: Kongens Lyngby | collected 2014 | reverse complement strand
TAGTTTAGTACTGCAAAAATAGTAAAAAAGACCTACATTTGTTAAGAATATCAAATGAATACATATATGAAAGGTTTTAATGCGGGTGTTTACCTGCGCCGGGTTCTGAAATACGTTATTTTTTACACAGTTTTTATTTTGGCTCTGCTGGCTCTTGTTTATTTTACAGGGGATAACCACTCCATATCTTTTTGGGAACTTATTCGCCCCGGATCCCAGAAGAATCTGATTTTACTCATAGTAGCTTTCTCTGCTGTTTATCCGTTTATTGGATTTATAAGTAAAGAGGTACCTGTTAACAGGTTTCAGGCAACAGACAAAGAGGCGGTCTGCCGTTTTGCAGCAGAAGCGGGATTTATTCTTGTTTCCGATGATAATGGAAAAATGGTTTTTAAGGCACGTCGTGTAGGTATGCGCCTGTTCCGCGTTTTTGAAGATAAAATTACCGTGGATTACAATGAAAATCCACTTGTTGTGGATGGTATGCGACGCGATGCGCTACGCATAGCACGCCATATGGAGTATTACTTTAGGCAAGTGGGGAAGGAATAAACAGGCACCGGATTACAACAAGTGAAAAAACAGCAAATAACAAGGTAGAATACACCAGGGCTGCTATCCGTAAAACGGGCAGGACACGTTGGTTGCTTAATCCCAGGGTCTGGAAAGCAGACCAGAAACCATGGTTGATATGCAACCAGAGGGCTACAAACCAAATTATGTAACAGGCTGCAATCCATGGCGTTCCCAGGTGTTGCGTAACCAAAACATAGCCGTTTTGCGGGTTTCCTCCTATCAGTTGTTGCCATTGCATTTTTGTCCAGAACTGGGATAGGTGCAGTACCAGGAAACCCAGTACTATAATACCCAACACCAACATGTTGCGGGATGCCCAATGTCCAAATCCCAAACCGCGTGATTTGTGCCCCGAAGCGTAAGTCACGGGACCGCGGGCTTTCCTGTTGTTCCATGTGAGCAGGACAGATAAACCAATATGTACCAGAAACCCCAGAGCCAGAACGGGTACCATAAGCTGCACAAAGGGGTTGGTTCCCATAAAATGTGTAACGGCATCATAAGCCTCTTTGCCCCACAGTATGGTAAGGTTGGCAGTCGCATGGAGCGTTAGAAACAGGATAAGAAACAGTCCCGTAAGGCCCATACATACTTTTTTAGCAATGGAAGGTATCATGTCAGGTTGTATGTAAGGCAAAGATACACGGAATTTTATATATCTTTGTGTACTAGCAACTGGTAACGTATGAAGTATTCTTCCATTTTATTAAAACTAAGCGGAGAAAGTCTTGCCGGAAAAGCAGGCAGGGGATTGGATTCTGCCGTATTGGAAAACTATGCTCAAGAAATCGAACTTTTGGTACGGGCCGGAGTCCGTATAGCCGTTGTGACAGGAGGCGGGAATATTTTTCGGGGGCTACAGGGAGCAGGGAAAGGGATGGACCGTGTGCAGGGAGACAAAATGGGTATGTTGGCGACTACTATTAACAGCATAGCCTTGGCGGGAGCTTTGCGGGACAGGGGCCTGAAAGCCCGGGTGTATTCTGCTACGCTTATGCCGGCTGTGGCCCATTACTACCGCCGGGATGAGGTCTTGGAAGAGATGCAAAACGGAACGGTTGTATTGCTGTCCGGTGGTACGGGAAATCCGTTTTTTACCACAGATTCCGCAGCTGCCCTGCGGGCGGTGGAATTGGGTGTAGAAGCGGTACTTAAAGGAACACGTGTGGACGGGGTGTATAGTGCAGATCCGGAAAAAGACCCGCATGCTGTCAGGTACGATGTGCTGAGTTTTGATCAGGTATTGCAAAAAAACCTACAGGTAATGGATATGACGGCTTTTACCCTGTGTAGGGAAAATAACATGCCCATAGTAGTATTTAACATGAACGTCCCCGGAAACCTGGGCAGGGTGGTGGACGGTCAGGATATTGGAACAATAATAAAACAATAAAAATAAAAAATGGAAATCAGTGATGCTCAATTAGTATTGGAGCTGGCTAAAGAGAAAATGGTAAAAGCAGTAGAGTATCTGGAAAATGAACTGGCTACCTATAGGGTAGGTAAAGCCAATCCATCTGTTTTTTCCGGATTGACCGTAGATTATTACGGAACGGCTACACCACTGGCACAGGTGTCCAGTATTTCTGTCCCCGATGCAAGGACAATGATCATTCAGCCCTGGGAGAAAAGCCTGATACCCCTTATAGAAAAAGCCATTATGGGGGCCAATCTGGGGTTTACTCCCCAAAATAACGGAGAAGTTATTCGTATATTGGTTCCTCCGCTTACGGAAGAACGGCGAAAAGAGTTGGTTAAAAAAGCCCGGGCAGAAGGGGAAAATGCTCGTATTAGCATTCGCAATGCCCGCAGGGACGGTGTAGACCAACTTAAAAAATACCAAAAAGACGGCCTTTCAGAAGATATCGTGAAAGATACGGAAGGGCTTATCCAAAAAGAAGTAGATACTTTTTCCAAACAGGTGGAAGACGTGCTTCTTGACAAGGAAAAAGAGATAATGACTGTATAGTATTCGGGCTGTGCCTGCAGGCAAGCGCTTTTATTGGCGGATGGCTGCAATGCCGGGCAGTTCTTTGCCCTCCAGGTATTCCAGCATGGCACCGCCTCCCGTTGACACATAACTTACTTTATCTGCGTAGCCCATTTGGGTAATAGCTGCTACGGAATCTCCCCCACCAACCAGGGAGAAGGCTCCGTTTTGGGTGGCTTGTGCTACGCACGTTACCAGATGTAATGTGCCACTTGCAAAAGCAGGCATTTCAAAGACACCGGCCGGACCGTTCCACAATAGGGTTTTGGAATGCAGAATGACTTGTTCCCACGCTTTTAGGGTTTCCGGACCTGCGTCCATACCTGTCCATGCAGTGGGGATGTTGTCAACAGGGCATATTACAGTCCGGGCGTTGTTGTCAAAGGCGTCGGCTGCCAGTACGTCTGTGAACAGGTAGACGCGTACCCCTTTTTCTTCTGCCTTTTTAAGAATGTCCAACGCCGTATCCAACAGGTCGTCTTCGCAAAGGGATTTACCAATATGTCCGCCACGGGCTTTAATAAACGTAAAGACCATGCCCCCGCCTACAATCAGGTTATCCACTTTATCCAGCAGGTTTTCCAGGATGGCAATTTTGCTTGACACTTTGGCTCCTCCCAGAATAGCCGTTACCGGACGGACCGGGGAGCTCAGGACCTTGTCCAGGGCATTGATTTCGTTTTGAAGCAGGAACCCAAACATTTTGTCGTGCGGGAAATATTCGGCTACGAGTGTGGTAGAGGCGTGTGCTCTGTGGGCTGTTCCAAAGGCGTCGTTGATGTAGCAATCTGCATAGGAAGCCAGGGTTGCGGTAAATTGTTTTTGGCTCTCTTTGAGGGCAGCTTTAGCTGCCTTTTTTTCCGGGTCGGATGCATTGTCCGGCAAGCCGCGCGGCTTGCCCTCTTCTTCTGCGTAAAAGCGTAGGTTTTCCAACAGCAGTACCTGTCCGGATTTCAGGGAACGGGCCATTTTTGCAGTTTCTTCTCCCATACAGTCGGGGGCAAAAAGGACCGGAACCCCCAATTGTTCTTCTACCTGGGGCAGGATGTGGCGCAGGGAAAACTGTGCCTCGGCTTTTTTAGGACGTCCCAGATGGGACATGAGGATAAGCGATCCGCCTGTTTCCAACACTTTCTTAAGGGTGGGTATGGCGGCTCTTATGCGGGTGTTGTCGGTTACATGAAAATTGCCGTCCAGCGGGACGTTAAAATCAACGCGCACCAGGGCACGCTTTCCTTCAAAATTGTAGGTATGGATATCTTGCATTTCTTCTGATTTTAAAACAAGGCAAAGATACATTTTTTATATCTTTACCTTATGCAACTATTACATCCTGTGTCCTGGCCGGATTACCAATTGCTGGACTGTGGTGAAGAAGAAAAGCTGGAACGGTTTGGACCGTATGTAACCATACGGCCCGAGCCAAAAGCCACATGGTCGCGGAGCATGCCGTTTGCCTGGTGGAAAGAACAGGCTCATTGGTGTTTTCAGCCGGGTGCCGGCAAGGGAATTCCCGGCAGGGAAGACAGCGGAACGTGGCAGCAGCTTAAAGAAGTACCTTCTTTGTGGACATTGGACTACAAAGGTCTTTTTTCCGTACAGGTTGGACCCACATCTTTTAAGCACGTGGGAGTTTTCCCGGAACAGGCTCCCAACTGGGATTATATCTACGCTAAAACGGCAGGCAGTCGGGCGCTTGGGATAGGTTCTGTTCCGTGGGTATTGAACCTGTTTGCCTATACGGGGGCGGCATCGTTGGCTGCACGTGCAGCCGGGGCCGAGGTGGTACATGTAGATGCGGTGCGGCAAGTAGTTACGCGGGGACGGGAAAATATGGAGCAGAGCGGCTTATCCGGTATCCGGTGGGTAGTGGAAGATGCCCTCAAATTTGTAAAAAGAGAAGAGCGGCGGGGTAATAAATACCACGGAATTATTCTGGATCCGCCGGCTTACGGGTATGGTCCGCGGGGAGAAAGATGGAAGCTGGACAACAGCCTGGATGTTCTTTTGGCGGGATGTTCTTCTATTTTAGAACAGGAAAATGCTTTTTTGGTGTTAAATTTGTACGCTTTAGGTTATACTGCCGGTACGGCAGAGCGTCTGATAAAGACGTATTTCCCCGGAAGCAAATACAGTACGTTTGGAGAATTGTGCCTGGAAGACACTTTTGGAAAGCAATTGTCCGTAAGTGTTTTTGCCCGAGTTGAACAATAAAAAATAAATAATATGAGCATGCTGGCCATACAATGGGATGTGAATCCCGAAATCATCTCTTTAGGAAAACTGGGGATACGTTACTATTCGTTGTTCTTTATTATTGCTTTTACCATAGGGTATTTTCTGTTCAAATACTTTTTTAAAAGAGAGGAAGTTCCGTTAAAATTATTGGATCCTCTGCTTTACACCTTGGTATTGTGCACATTGGTAGGAGCCCGGCTGGGGCATTGCTTGTTTTACCAGCCTCAATATTACCTGGCCAATCCCATAGAAATCTTGTACGTGTGGGAAGGGGGATTGGCATCGCACGGCGGAGCCATTGCCCTGTTGTTGGGTATGTGGTGGTTTGCACACCACTACGGGCGCAAACATAAGTTCAGTTTTTTGTGGATTATGGACAGGCTGGGAATTACCGTGGCACTTGCCGGTTTTTTCATTCGTATGGGCAACCTGATGAATTCAGAGATTTATGGAAATCCCACCGATTTGCCGTGGGGGTTTGTGTTTGTGCGTAACGGGGAAATCCTTCCCAAACACCCTACGCAATTGTACGAAGGGTTGTCTTATTTGCTTCTTTTTGGCGTGTTGCTGTTCCTGTACCGTAAAAAACTGCCGAAACTTAAAGAAGGAACGCTCTTTGGGATTTTTCTGGTCGTGTTGTTTGCGGCACGTTTTTTCATAGAGTACATAAAAGAACCTCAGGTTCCTTTTGAGCAGGGGATGTTACTTAATATGGGGCAGATTTTAAGCATTCCGTTTGTTGTAGCCGGAGTGACTTTGTTGGTGTACAGCCTGGTGCGGGGTAAACCGGCCCTCAGAATAACAGAGCAGGAGCAACGGAAAGAAAAAGAGAAACCTTCACCACTGAGCGGAACGCACGGGACGTATTGAAATTTTTAACAACATGGCAAAAGCAAAACAGGGGGTAGTAATCAAGAACAAACGCGCTTCGTTCGAGTACGAACTTATAGAGACGTACACGGCAGGTATTGTTTTGGCAGGTACGGAAATAAAATCTATCCGTGCCGGCAAGGTATCCCTGGCAGATGCTTATTGTTATTTTGTAAAAAATGAGCTGTATGTTAAAAACATGAACATTTCTGAGTACGAGTGGGCGTCTTATAACCGGCACGAACCGGGACGTGACAGGAAGTTGCTGCTGACACGTCGCGAACTGAATAAACTGTTCCGGGCCACGCGTGAGAAAGGGTTTACCATTGTGGTAACCAAACTGTTCATTGCAGACAACGGCTACGCTAAGCTTGTTATTGCACTGGCCCGTGGAAAACGGAAGTACGACAAGCGCGAATCCATTAAAGAAAAGGATATGCAAAGGGAATCAGACCGGATGGCCCGGCTCTGATTCCTTCATGCTACCCTGTTGGCTATTCCAGTTCGGGGAAAGGAACAAAGATGGCAACGGCTACAATGGCTATAATGGCAACAAGGCCTGCTACGAGCCCCCATATGGAAATACCCATAGATTCAAAAAAATTCTGTAAAGCTGACCAAAGTCCGTTATCTAAATAATCCAGGTACCATTGTCCGGGTGTTGATAAAATCATATCCATACTGTTGGTTTTTTAATAGAATAGATGCAATTTTCTTATAGAAGGTTGCAACAAACCAGATTTCTGTCTCCGTAAGCATTGTCCACACGGGTTACTATGGGCCAGAACTTATGTTGTACAATCCATGGCAGCGGATAGACGGCTCTTTCTCGGGAATACGGGTGTTTCCATTCGTTGGAGCAGACTTCTGCAGCCGAATGGGGTGCGTTTTTCAGCAAATTATCTTCCGGTGTTCCGCAAGAAAGGTCTTGACGGGCCAGGGCTTCGCATTCTTCCATAATGGTGAGCAAGGCATCTGCAAAGCGGTCCAGTTCTTCTTTTGATTCACTTTCTGTGGGTTCTATCATCAGGGTTTCGTGCACAGGGAACGAGAGGGTAGGTGCATGAAATCCGTAATCCATCAGGCGTTTTGCCACATCGGTAGCATCTACGCCGTACGTTTTGCCAAAATGACGCAGGTCAAGAATGCATTCATGGGCTACGTACCCGTTCTTGCCTGTGTAGAGGGTGGTGTATTTTCCTGCCAGTTTGCGGGACAGGTAATTGGCATTCAAAATAGCGTATTCAGAGGCAAGTCTTATTCCGTCACGTCCCAGCATGTTAATATAACCATACGTGATGGGGAGCAATAGCGGGCTTCCGTAGGGAGATCCGGCTACGGTATGCCCTCCTCCGCAGTTCACAAGCGGATGTCCCGGCAGGTGCGGTTCCAGTTTTTTTGTACAGCAAATGGGTCCTACGCCCGGGCCTCCGCCCCCGTGGGGCATAGCAAATGTCTTGTGCAGGTTCAGGTGGCATACGTCGGCTCCGGTAATGCCCGGATTTGTGATGCCGGTCTGGGCATTCATGTTGGCCCCGTCCATATAAACCAGCCCTCCGTTGCGGTGTACAATATCTATAATTTTACAAATACCGTCTTCATATACTCCGTGGGTGGAGGGGTACGTGATCATGATACAAGACAAATTGTCTTTGTGCTGTTCCGCCTTTTGGCGCAAATCTTCCACATTTACGTTGCCTTGTTCGTCGCAATTCACAATGACAACCTCCAGTCCGGCCATAATGGCACTGGCTGGATTTGTTCCATGGGCCGAGGAGGGGATGAGTGCTACGTTGCGGTGTTCCTGTCCCTGTGCTTTCTGGTATGAACGAATGACCGTGAGCCCGGCATGTTCTCCCGCTGCACCTGAATTGGGTTGCAGGGAACAGGCGTCCAGACCTGTGATAACGGACAGCTGGTGTTCCAATTCCCGTATGAGCTGTAAGTATCCTTCTACCTGCCAGGATGGAGCAAAGGGGTGTACGGCACTCCATTCCGGCTGGCTGAGCGGCATCATTTCAGCGGCTGCATTTAGTTTCATGGTACAGGAACCCAGAGGAATCATGGAGTGTGTGAGGGAAATATCCCTTGTTTCCAGCGTTTTAATATAGCGCATCATCTCCGTTTCTGAGTGGTAGGTATTGAATACGGGTTCCCGCAAAGCTTCCGTTTCCCTTTCCATAAAACCGGGGATGCCGGCAGGTGTTATTTCAGCGTCTATATCAAAAATATGCAGCACTTCTTTCAGTTCTTTGCTTGTAGTGAGTTCGTCAAACGAAATCCGTACGGTATCTGCGTCGGGATAGCAGAAATTGATCATAGAAGCTTCTGCAGCAGTCCGTATGCGCTCTGTGTCTATTCCTGTAATTTCCAGGGTATCAAAGAAGTGTTTGTGTTTTACCGTTATGCCGTGTTTTGCAAAAGCTTCTGCGGCAACATGGGCATAATACCTGCCGTTTTGGGCAATTTTTCGTATGCCGTCGCTTCCGTGGTACACGGCGTACATTCCGGCCATAGTTGCCATGAGGGCCGTTGCTGTACAAATGTTGGATGTGGCCCGTTCCCGTTTGATATGCTGTTCCCGTGTTTGCAAGGCAAGGCGGTAGGCCTGGTTGCCCAGTCTGTCTACAGAAAGTCCCACAATGCGCCCCGGCAGGTTGCGTCTGTATTTTTCATCGCAGGCAATGTATCCGGCTGTGGGTCCGCCAAAGCCCATGGGTAAGCCAAACCGCTGCGCACAACCTGCTGCTATGTCTGCACCCCAGGCGGCCGGCTCTTTGAGTACGGCAAGGGATAATAAATCGCATACGGCAGTAACCATTAGTTGCCTGTCGTGTGCTTCTTTGCAGAGTATACTGTGGTCGCACACTTTGCCGTCTGCTCCTGGGTATTGGACAACAACTCCAAAAATACGGGATTCGTGTTTTTTAATAATTTCCAAGGGGTTGGTCTCCAGGTCTTCTGTTAAAATCTCAATTCCCAGTCCCAAAGCCCGTGTTTCCATAACTGCCAGTGTCTGAGGAAAGATGTTCCGGTCAACCAGAACAGCAGTTCGGCCTTCTTTAACAAACGTTCTGGAACGCAGGTCCAACATCATGCGCATGGCTTCTGCCGCCGCCGTGGACTCGTCAAGCAACGAGCTGTTGGACAGGTTGAATCCTGTCAGGCTGCACACCATGGTCTGGTAATTAAATAAAGCTTCAAGCCTTCCCTGGGAAATCTCGGCTTGATAAGGAGTGTAAGAAGTATACCAGCTCGGGTTTTCAAAAACGTTTCGCAATACAACGGGCAAACTTGCTGTTCCGTAATAACCTAATCCTATGAGGGAACGGAAGGGCAGGTTCTTAGCTGCCATGGTTTTCAAGTGCGTTGTAAATTCTTGTTCGCTCATGCCTTCTTCTAAAGACAGCGGTTCCTTTATACGGATTTCTGCCGGGACTGTTTTTTCAATAAGTTCTTCCATAGAATTCACCCCAATGAATTGCAGCATTTCCTGCGTTTGCTCAGGGCGGGGTCCAATGTGTCTTTCTGTAAATGATCGTGCCATATATGACTGTATAAAAAAGTTTTTAATCGTTATCTGTGTCCAGTTTCAGTAAAATAAACAAAAGTAATGTAAAAGTCCAAAGGGAGGAGCCTCCGTAGCTGATGAACGGAAGGGTAATCCCAATGACAGGAGTCAGGCCAATAGTCATGCCAATGTTAATGAAAATATGAAAGAACATACAGGCCGCTACCCCATAGCCGTAAATGCGTCCAAATGGATGCCGCTGTCTTTCAGCTATTTGTAGAATACGGAAGAGCAGAATAGCGTACAGAGAAATAACAAACAATGCTCCCAGAAAGCCCCACTCTTCCCCAATGGAACAGAAAATAAAATCTGTACTTTGTTCCGGGACAAAATTGTATTTTGTTTGTGTGCCTTGCAAAAAACCTTTTCCTGAAAACCCTCCGGATCCAATGGCAACTTTAGACTGGTACACATTATAGCCGCTGCCGTAAATGTCTTTATCAATACCCAGAAGTGTTTCAATACGTGCCTGCTGGTGGGGTTTAAGCATGTTGTTAAACAAGTAATCTACAGAGAAAACCAACAGTACGCACCCGACAAAAACGGGAACCAGGATTTTAAGGAACGTGCGTTTTTTTCTGAAAGCAATTACCAGCAGGGTTACGGACAGCAAGGCTGTAAGGGCTAAAAACCACTGGTAACGTGCAATCAATGAAAAAAGGTCCACAGAAAACATGTTCAGTAAAAGAGGAATAAGAAAATAGGTACCTGTAAAAGACGCCAGTACAATAAGTACCGGCCTTTTTTGGGGAGATTCCAGGAAACCTACAAAAAAGCAAATGAGGAAACAGAGCCAGAGAACGTATATGGGTTCCCATAAAATGGACAGCAAAAAAAGGACTACGGCTACTATTCCCATAAACGGAACCCATCCGGACAGTCCTTCCCGGTATAAAACAAAGATAAATGCAGACAGCACTACGGCAAGACCTGCCTCTTTTTCCAGCAAGATAAGCACAGCCGGTAATAAAATAAGAAGGGAGGCCTGCAACAAGCCTCGGGCGCTCTTGATATGAAAGTGGGGACGGCTCATAATTCCTGCCAAGCCAATAGACACAAAAACCTTTGCCATTTCGGCAGGTTGAAAATGTACCGGACCCAACATAATCCAGGAACGGGAACCGTTGCGCTCCACGCCAATGAAAAGTACGGAAATCAGAAGCAGGATTCCCAAAAAATAAATCAGGTTGGAGTACAGCAGGTACGTACGTGCCGGAATCAGTATAATTGCAAAGGCAAGAAGCCATGCCCCAATTATCCATATCATTTGCATTCCGTACCGCTGGGTTGTATCAAACACAGAGCTGTGTTCCGGATCGTATACTGCAGAAAACACACTGAGCCAACCAATAAGGACAAGTACTATGTATATGGCTATACTCCACCAATCCAGGTTTTTGACAAACGAGTGTTCCCTGCTTCTTCTTTTCATTTTAGATGACGGCTTAGTAAATCTTGTTCCAGGGTTCTTTCATACAACCAGGTGCGGGAAGGGTGTATTTGCCCGGTCAGGTATTTTTCTACAAGGAGGGAAGCCACGGGAGCTGCCTGCGATGCGCCAAATCCTCCTTTTTCAATATATACGGCTACGGCTATTTTTGGGTCATCCTTGGGGGCAAAGCAGATGAATACAGAGTGGTCTTCTCCGTGGGGGTTTTGGGCTGTGCCGGTTTTGCCACATAGGTCTACTCCCGGAATGGCTGCCAGGCGGGCTGTTGCACCGGAACCGGCAGGGGAATTGACTGCCAGGTACATACCCTCCACAATAGGCGTGAAATGTTCTGGATCTACCAGGGTGCGGTGTTGCTCTGTATGGGGTTGTGAAAGGGTATCTTCCGGTATTCTTTTGACTAAATGCGGTGTATAGTAGTGGCCTCTGTTGGCCATGATGGCCGCCAGGTTGGCCAGTTGAAGGGGGGTGGCGCCTATTTCTCCTTGTCCTATAGCCAGCGAGATAACGGTCAGTGACTTCCAGCCACGCTTTCCGTAAATTTTGTTGTATAGGTCGGTGCCGGGCAAAGAGCCGGTCAGCTCACCGGGAATATCAATGCCCAGACGTGTTCCAAATCCAAAACTTCTTACATAGTTTTGCCAGGAATTCATAGATTCAGCAATGCTCTCATAGACCGGATTGTCCAGGATGTTGCGGAGAACATTGCAGTAGTATGCATTGCACGACATCATAACAGACTGTACCAGGTTTGTGGGAGACGGGTGCACATGACACCCTACCGTAAGTGACCCGGCGCGGAATCCCGAATTGCATGAAAACCGTGTTTCCGGTACAATAACACCTTCTTGTAGTCCAATAAGACCGTTCACCAATTTAAAAACAGAGCCGGGAGGGTAGGATGACATGATAGCCCGGTTGAAAAGGGGCTTTAGGGGGTCCGAAATAATCTGTGAATAATATGCTCCAAAGTTGGTAAGGTATTCAGTGGACAAACCGGTGGATGTGATGAGTGTCAGGATCTCTCCCGTTGAGGGATCTAAGGCAATAACGGAACCCACTTTGTTTTTCATTAGTTCTTCCCCAAACAGTTGCAATGGAAGATCAATGGTAGTGATCATATCATTTCCGGGTACGGATGCTTTGTCGTAGGCACCTTCTGCATAGGGGGATTTGATGCGGTTGTGCACATCCCGCAGGAAAATTTCGTATCCTTTTTCTCCCTTAAGCCTGTTTTCATAGGCCTCTTCCAGTCCTGTCCTGCCAATGTAATCCCCGGCGCGGTAGCCGGGATTTTTGTCTAAGAATTCCCTGTCTGCCTCTACGATGTAACCCAGGAGGTTTCCGCAAATAGCAGACGGGTAATTGCGGACACTGCGTGTTTGAACAGAAAAACCGGGGAATTTGTAGGATTTTTCCAGGAAATGTGCATATTGTCGGTTGCTTACCTGCCGTAAAAAAATAACGGACTGGTATCCGATAGATTGCCGTCGGGCATGGATATCTGCCAGCATTTTCCGCAGATTTTCTTCGCTCAGGTTGAATATGGAACAAAAGGCAGTAGTATCAAAAGTTTTCAGTTCCCGTGGTGTGATGAGTATGTCGTAAGCAGCCCGGTTTCCGGCCAGTATATTGCCGTTGCGGTCGTAAATGAGACCTCTGGAAGGATAAATAATTTCGTACTTGAGCACGTTGTTGGCTGCCGTTACTTTGTATTCTTTGTTTATGAGTTGCAGAAAAACCAAACGGAAAACCAGTAGCAACAGGCAGGCGGCAAAGAAAGCCAGGATGGTATTTTTTTGTCTGATTCTGTGTTCCATGGAACCTACCTCCTCTGTTCAAAAAGCGTTCTCTGGAAAAGTAAGATTAGCAGGGTATTCAATAATACACTGCACGTAAGGCGCGCCAGCGTATGCCAAAAGAAAAGAAAACTGAAGGCCTCCAACATGAAATAGGCTGTATGGTGTATGGCCACACACAGCAAAACAAAAAAAGAATACCGTAGAGCCCCAAACTGTACAAAACCGGGAACAGTCAGGCTGTCCAAATCGCCTTTTACGGTAACGGTTTTAATCAACCCGTTGCGCAAGGCGGCTAATGTCACACAGGCTGAAGTATGTAAACCCAGGGTTGGTCCACCCAGTACATCTAAAAAAAAACCAAAGGCAAAAGCCCACAACATAAGACCGGCAGTGGGGTAGGTACACGGAAACAGGAGCAGGAAAATCAGGTACGGCATGGGGTACAGGTACAGCCCCAGATCCAGGTGTTCAAACAGCAGAAGCTGTGTGGCAAGAATCAGCAGAAAGTGCAGTGCGTATTTTAAACTACGGTTCATAAGGCCTCTTCTTCTTTTTGGGTTACCTCGCGGAGTTCTTCTTCTTTGCTTCTACAAACTACGTTTACATAACGGAGGGTTTTAAAGTCCTGGAACAATTCTATTTCCAGTTCCCATGCCGTTCCTTGCTTAAGACTTTGTGACGTGACAGTTCCCAAAGGAATGCCATCAGGGAAAATAAGGGAAAACGGGCTGGTGACAACCGTGTCTCCTTCTGCCACTTCTGTGTGTTGCGGAATTTCTGACAAGAGAGCCCTTTTGTAATGTGTACCGTTCCACCGTAAGGTGCCAAATGTTCCGGTTTTCTTGTGTTCTGCGGTAAAGCGCTGTTGGGTGTTTAGCAGGGAAATAACAAGAGCGTAATGGTTTGCAGCATAGGATACAACACCTACAATACCCTGTGATCCAATGACACCCATGTCCGGATGAACACCGTCTGCAAGGCCTTTGTTGATGATAAGGTGGTTGTGCTGGTGGTTGACGGAATTTTTAACCACCAAAGCAGGAATAAAAGAGAATGTGTCAGATACAGGTATGTGGTTTTCTGTTCCTGCGTATTGTTCATGTTTTAGAAAAGAAAGCCGGGCAAGTTCCGTTCTTAGTTCCAGATTTTCTTTGGTAAGGGCTTCGTTCGTTACCTTTAAGTTTGTAAAAGCAACCCAGGAAGAACGTTTTTCCCACATATTTGCCTGCCAGCCCCGTACTACTGTCAAGATAGCATTCTGTTGGAAATAGCTGTTGTTGACAAGCATTACAATAGCTACTGACTGCAGCGCAATGAAAAGCAGCAGCACCAGAATCTTTCTTAGCAAATAAGGCAGGCCGCTCATGCACAACCTTTGTTTTTATCGTAATAAAAAAGGGAAGTTCCCTATATTTTTCAAAGCAATTCCTGTTCCTCGTGCTACTGAATGCAATGGCCCTTCAGAGATATGGAACGGAATGTTGATTTTGTCCCGCAAACGCTTGTCCACTCCGCGCAACAAAGCGCCTCCTCCTGTCAGGAAGATGCCGCGTTGTACAATATCGGAATACAGCTCGGGAGGTGTTTGTTCCAGAACAGAGAGTACAGCTGTTTCTATTTTAGCCAGGGATTTGTCCAGGCAATGGGCTATTTCCTGGCTTGTGACAGATACTTCAACGGGAAGGGCTGTCATCAGGTTGGGACCGCGTACCAGCATGGGTTCCGGTTGTTCTTCCAAATCGGTCAGAGCAGATCCTACGCAAATCTTGATGTCTTCTGCCGTGCGTTCTCCAATTTTTATGTTGTGCTGGTGGCGCATATATTGTTGGATTTCCTGTGTAAACACGTCGCCTGCCACCCGGATACTTTGGTTGCAGACAATTCCCCCCAGGGCAATAACGGCGATTTCTGTGGTCCCTCCGCCTATGTCCACTATCATATTGCCCTCCGGTGCCGTTACGTCAATACCAATTCCCAGGGCAGCTGCCATGGGTTCGTAAATCATATAGACGTCACGTCCTCCTGCATGTTCAGAAGAGTCCCGTACGGCACGGATTTCGACTTCTGTGCTTCCGGATGGGATGCATATTACCATACGCAGGCTGGGCATAAAGAATTTGCTTTGGGGGTTGATCATTTTAATCATACCGCGAACCATTTGTTCTGCCGCATTGAAATCTGCAATTACCCCGTCTTTTAAAGGACGTACGGTCTTGATGTTTTCGTGTGTCTTTCCTTGCATTAACCGGGCTGTTTTCCCAATAGCCAGTGGCTTACCCGTGTTTTGATCAATGGCAACAATAGAGGGTTCATCTACTACAATTTTGTCGTTGTGGATGATAATGGTATTGGCAGTACCCAGGTCAATGGCCAGTTTTTGAGATAGAAAAGAAAAAGCCATAAAGTTGTGTCTAATGTTTAAAGTGGCGTATACCTGTAAAGATCATAGCCATGTTGTGGTTGTTACAAAAATCAATACTCAGCCGGTCTTTTATAGAACCGCCCGGTTGTATGACAGCGGTTATACCCTCTTTTTGCGCCAGTTCTACACAGTCCGGGAACGGGAAAAATGCATCGGAAGCCATTACGGCACCTTGCAGGGAAAGGTTATTTTCCCGGGCTTTTGTGATGGCTTGCTTCAGGGCATCTACACGGGATGTTTGTCCCATGCCTGCTGCAAGCAGCATACCATCCGCGGCCAGAACAATAGCGTTGGAACGGGTGTGTTTGACCAATGTATTGGCAAACAGCAAGTCTTTCATTTGTTGCTCCGAGGGTACCAGGCGGGTAACCGGTTTGCAGTCAGGCAGGTGCTGCGTTACGGCATCTCTGTCTTGTACGATAACCCCTCCCAGCAGGGAGCGAAATTCAGTGGCAGGTACGGGCTGGTTCGGGTTGTAAACAAGAAGTATCCTGTTCTTTTTTTCTTTGAGTATTTCCAGTGCTCCGGAGTCAAATGCCGGCGCCAGGATAATTTCCAGAAAAAGGGCGTCCATTTCATGCGCCAGGGCTTCTGTTACGGTACGGTTGGTAACGGCTACACCTCCAAAAGCGCTGAGCGGGTCTGCTTGTAATGCCCGTTTCCAGGCAGTGACAAGGTCTTGGTGCATGGCACACCCGCAAGCGTTGTTGTGTTTGAGAATAGCAACAGCCGTTTCATCAATATCTGAAATCAGGTGGAGGGCTGCCCGGGTGTCCAGCAAGTTGTTGTAAGAAAGTTCTTTGCCATGCAGTTGCTTTGGGAGGCTGTCCTCTGTTCCAAAAAACCGGGCTTGTTGGTGCGGGTTTTCTCCGTACCGCAAAGATATTGGTTGGTTATCCAGGCAAAGGTTAAAGGCAGAGAGGTTCGAATCCTGATTAAAGTATTGGAAAATATCCGAATCGTACCGGCAGCTTACCTTGAATGCATGCGTTGCAAAAACCTTGCGTTCCTGCCACGTGGAGCTTCCGTTGCCTTCTAGCAGCAATTGAAGAAGGGACCGATAAAGTGACCTGTCGGGTACAACCAGTACGTTTTCATAATTCTTGGCTGCTGCTCTAAGGAGCGATATGCCTCCGATGTCAATTTTTTCTATGATTTCTTCATGCGGTGCACCGGAGGCGGCTGTTTCACTAAACGGATACAAATCAACAACAACCAAATCAAAAAGACGGGTATCCAGCCGTTCCAGGTCTTTTTTATCTTCCGGGTTGTCCCGGCGTGCCAGGATTCCTCCAAAAATTTTCGGGTGGAGTGTTTTAACACGTCCTCCCAGGATAGACGGATACCCGGTAAGATCTTCTACCGGAATGGGATTTGTTCCCAGGCTTTGCAAGTAGTGTAACGTGCCTCCGGTAGCATACAATTGAACCCCCGCTTTTACCAGTTCTTGTATGACGGGTTCCAGACCCTCTTTGTGGTATACAGAAATGAGGGCGTTGCGGATAGGTATATCTTTCCGGTTTTTTGTCATTGTTTAACCCAAACTTGGCGTTCAATGGCTTGGTCCAGAGAAATGAGTGTTTCTGTTTGAATGACTGAAGGTATATTGCGGATGATATCAATGAGTACTTCCATCAGGTGGTCGTGGTCGCGACAATACAATTTTAGCCACAAAGCGTATTTCCCTGTCACAAAATGGCATTCAACTACTTCCGAGATACTTTTGAGGGCTTCAATAACAGTAGGATACTGGTTGGCCTGAGCCAGTTGGATACCAACAAAAGCGCATACATTCAAGCCCAACGTTTGCGGTTTTACCAGCAACCGTGAGCCTGTAATAACCCCCATGGCTTCCATTTTTTTTACTCGTTGGTGAATGGCGGCTCCTGATACTCCGCACTCACGTGCAATTTCAAGGAAAGGCATACGGGCATTCTTAACCAGAAAACCCAATATTTTCTGATCTGTGGTGTCAATGGGGTATTTGGACATGATAATTTTTCGTTAGGTGCGTAAAGTTATGAAAAATTATTAGACTTTTGATAGTAATACAGCCATTTCATAGGAATTTCTCCCTTGCAAGCCATTGCGTATTCGCTGATAGAGCAAGAGATGTAGATGGGTTCTGCAGGGTGCTTACTATTTGGAACCTCCATCCACCAGCGCCCGCTTTTTTCTGATTGAAAAAAAATGAGCTCCTGGCCATCATCCCCCATCTGGACGGCCTTTCTTCGGAAATATTCCGGATTGTCTTGCGGATGTTCGTCAACCGCTACAGCCAGCCCTTCTGTCAGGTGCCAGATTACTTGTGCCACCAGCTGTGCGGCCTGCGAATCCTGAGGGCTGTCGGCAGGATATCCGTAAATAACGGCCTGGTGGAAACGGCGGGAGAGTCCCATATACCGGGCTAATGTACAGACTTCTTCTGCGTACAATCCGTTGGGAGATGTACAGATTCCATCCGGCAAGTCTGCATGGCGGACAGAGCGCATATCCAGAAAGTGGTGTGTAGCTTCGCGCAATAACGGTTCAGCACGTAGGGGTGTTTCCCTGAATTCACCCAAACGCAAAATTTCCATAAATTTGTCTGTTAGCAAATTTGAAATATCGGGCCGGGTAAGGTAGCGTTGAAAACCTATCCATGTAAGGTATTCGGGGCAGGGATCCTTAAGAAACGCCTCCATGGGATCGGGAGTCTCTGTTCCACGGGACACAAGGCTTACACGCGGTGTACCTTGAAGGAACGCATGTGTTTCCGGTGTTGTTTCGCCATACAGAACAATGGTGGGAATGTTTCTTTTTTTTGCTGCTTCTAAAACAAACGGCAGCCGGTTGTGCAGCAGGTCTTCTGTGTAGAATATACGTACATGGCTTTGCCGGTACAGTTTTTTCAGTTCCTTTAACACACCGTTACCGCTGCCCGCAAAAACCAAAAGGGCCGTACAGGAAGGCATGTTTTCACACAGGGCATCTGTGTGAAGGTATTCCAACGGGAACACAAAGTCATTTTTTTCCTTTTTTGGGCTCATGTTCCTTTTTTTGAATAATTGCCCGGCAGTCTTCAAGGGTCAGCGTCTCCGGGTCTGTTCCTTTAGGAATTCTGTAATTTTTGTTATCATAGCTTATGTAGGGTCCGTAACGGCCTCTGAGTACGCGTATGTCTTCTTCCGGGAATTCCAGAACGTGTTTTTTCTCTTCCTGGGCCACAGCCTGTTCAATAAGTTGTATTCCTCTTTCCAGCGATACGGTGTACGGGTCGTCTGACTTGTCTAAGGATACGTTTTTCCCCTGCCATTTCACGTAAGGTCCGTAGCGGCCACTGGCTACAACCAGGGGAGCGTCTTTGTACAACCCCAATTCCCGGGGTAAGCGAAACAGTTGCAGGGCTTCTTCCAGTGTGACGGATTCCAGCAGTTGTCTTTTGCGCAGACCGGCAAAACGTTTTTCGGGGTCTTCGCGGTCTCCCAGCTGGGCCATGGCGCCGTACCGGCCAAAGCGTACCAATACCGGTTTGCCGGTTGCGGGATCTGTTCCCAGCAGCCGTTCCTCGCTGGCAGGCCGTGTTGTTTCAAGAGCTGTATCCAATGTCTTGCGGAAAGGTTTGTAAAAATTTTCCAGCATGTTGTTCCATACCAGTTTGCCGTTGGCAATACGGTCAAAATCTTCTTCTACCCGGGCCGTAAAGTGGTAATCTACTATGGAGGGGAAGTGCTCTGTAAGGTAATCATTTACAAGAACACCTGTGTCGTCCGGGAATAGTTTTCCTCTTTCTTCGCCGTGGTTTTCGGTATGTGTCTTTTGTGTAATAACGCCGTCCTGCAACAAAATTTCCAGAAAATCCCGTTTTTGGGCAGGGCGGTCTCCTTTAACAACGTAGTTTCGTTGCTGGATGGTGGATATAGTAGGGGCGTAGGTAGAGGGGCGTCCAATGCCAAGCTCTTCCATTTTCTTGACCAGACTGGCTTCCGTATAACGGAACGGGGGTTGTGTAAAGCGTTGTGCAGCCCTTATGGAAGAAGGAACCGGAGTATCGCCTTTTTGCAGCTGCGGTAGCATGCCGGCCTTGCTGCTGTTCTTGCCGGAACCGTTGTTTTCCTGCTCGTCATCAACGGATTCCCGGTAAACCTTCAGAAAGCCATCAAAGACAACAACTTCACCGGTAGCTGTGAAAGTTTCCGGGGTATTGCTGTCGTTTATGGTGATTTGTGTTTTGTCAATCTGTGCATCTGCCATCTGGGATGCCAGTGTTCTTTTTCTGATGAGGTCGTACAGTTTTTTTTCTACGGCTGTGCCTTTTATCTGATCTGTTTCCAGAAAAGTGGGGCGGATGGCTTCGTGCGCTTCCTGGGCACTTTTTGAACGGGTGGCATATTGCCTTGTTTTGCTGTATTCCGGTCCGTAAGTTTCTGTTATGACTTTTTTAGCCACTCCAAGAGCCAGGCCGGAAAGCTGCGTTGAGTCTGTACGCATATAGGTAATGCGTCCTGCTTCGTACAGTCTTTGAGCTACACTCATGGTTTGTCCAACAGAAAAGCCGAGTTTGCGGGCGGCTTCTTGTTGTAAGGTAGATGTTGTAAAAGGCGGAGCGGGGCTTTTGCTGCCTTTTTTCTTTTCTACCTGCGTGACAACATACGTGGCACCGATGCTTTGCTGCAGGAACTCCAGGGCTTTTTCTTCTGTGGGGAACCGTTTGTTCAGCTCGGCTTTGAAAGGTTCTGTGTTTTTAGCGGGGCAGGTGAATAGTCCCTCGACCCTAAAAGAAGAGGATGGTTTGAATTGCAAGATTTCCCGTTCGCGGTCCACCACCAGGCGTACGGCTACGGATTGCACCCTTCCGGCAGACAGTCCCGGCTTTACCTTTTTCCAAAGGACAGGTGATAGTTCATAGCCCACCAGGCGGTCCAAAATGCGGCGCGCCTGCTGTGCCATCACCAGGTCCATATCAATGTCTCTGGGATTTTCCACAGCCGTTCTGATGGCTTCTTTGGTGATTTCATGAAACGCAATGCGCCTGATTTTATGTTCAGGGATATTAAGCGTTTCTTTAAGATGCCATGCAATAGCCTCACCTTCACGGTCTTCGTCAGACGCCAACCATACAAGTGAGGCCTCATTAGAGGCTTTGGTAAGGTTTTTTACCAGTTCCTTTTTTTCCCGGGCAACCAGGTATTCCGGGGCAAATTTATTAGTAAGGTCTATTCCAAGTTTGTTTTTTGACAGGTCCCTTATGTGACCAAAACTTGATGCAACCTCAAATCCTTCTCCCAGCGCTTTGGCAATGGTCTTTGCCTTTGCCGGCGACTCTACAATTACCAAGTTTTTCTCCATACACGTTCTAATCAGACTTTGCAAAGTAAGACATAATATAAGGTATATTCCAAATATTTATGTGTAATTTTGCTCCGTTACACGATTGTCCTATGAAAGAAAAAACAAAGAAAAAAATCAACAAATGGCTATGGATCATTGTGTTGGTTCCTTTGGCAGGTGTTTTCCTTATGTTGTTTTTAGTGGGTGCTTTTACCAATATCCCTTCATTTCGCGTCCTGGAAAACCCGCAAACGAATCTGGCGACAGAACTCATTTCTGAAGACGGGGTTGTTATAGCAACATACCATATAGAGAACCGTTCTTATGTACAATACGAAGATTTGCCCGAGGCCCTGAAGCATGCCACTATAGCAACGGAAGACATACGTTTCTACCGGCATTCCGGTATAGATTTCCGGGCTTTGGTCAGAGTAGCCGTTAAATCTATATTGCTTAGGCAAGAGAGCGCCGGCGGGGGGAGTACCATTACGCAACAGGTGGCAAAAACGCTGTACCCCAGAGACACTACTGTTTATCGTTTTCCCGGAGGGAATGCGTTTAAGATGGTGGTTATTAAAATGAAAGAGTGGATTACTGCCGTTAAACTGGAGCGTAACTATACAAAAGAAGAACTGCTGACCATGTACCTGAATTCTGTTTTTTTCGGGAGTAACGCCTACGGTATTCGTACCGCTTCTTCTACTTTCTTTGATAAGCATCCGTCACAGCTCAATACAGAAGAAGCAGCTACGCTGGTAGGTATGGTCAATAAGCCTACCCGGTACAATCCCGTACTGAATTATGAATATTCCCTGCGCAGAAGAAATCATGTGCTGGGGCAGATGAAAAAATACAAATTTCTGGACAGCCATACGGCAGATTCACTTAAGGCATTGCCTATAGTGCTTAATTATACTACACAAGACCACAACGCCGGATTGGCTCCCTATTTCCGGGATATGTTGCGGCGGGTAATGGCCGCCGGAGCACCCGATCGCAGGAGCTATACCTACGAAGAGCATTATCTGGCAGATCTGGATATGTGGGAAAACGATCCCTTGTACGGATGGTTGCATAAAAACCGGAAACCGGATGGATCTATGTACGATCTGGACAGGGACGGGTTAAAAATCTATACTACCATCAACGCCCGTATGCAACTTTATGCCAACCAGGCTGTAGAGGAACACCTGGGCACGTACCTGCAACCGACCTTTAACCGCGAACTCAGGTACAAAAAGAACAGGCCGTTTTCGGACGATGTTCCCAAAGAAACCAGGGATCTGGTAATCCGGCAGGCTATGCGCTGGAGTGACCGCTACCGCAATATGCGCGCTGTGGATGCGACAGACGAGGACATTGACCAGGCATTCCGTACTAAAACACCCATGCGGGTATTTTCCTGGAATGGGAAAGACGGGACGTATGCTACAGATACGGTGCTTACACCACTCGATTCCATTATGCATTACAAATCGTTTCTGCGCGGTGCCATTATGGCTATGGAGCCGGCTACCGGTTATGTCAAAGCGTATGTAGGGGGGCCCAATTACAGATACTTTAAATACGACAATGTCCGTCAGGGCAGAAGGCAGGTGGGGTCTACCATTAAGCCGTTTCTGTATGCATTGGCCATGCAGGAAGGGTGGACTCCCTGTGATCAGGTGGTCAACGTTCCACAGACGTTCATTGTGGGAGATACTACCTGGACTCCGGAGAGTGTGGACAAAGAAGAATGGATTGGCAGGAGGGTCACGTTAAAGTGGGGGCTGACCAAGAGCAGCAACAACATCTCGGCTTACCTGATGAAGCAATTCGGGCCGCAGGCTATGGTGGCCATGTGCCACAAACTGGGCATCAAGAGCCGGTTGGATCCTGTGGTATCTTTGTGCCTGGGGCCGGCAGATTTGCGTTTGTTTGAAATGGTGGCCGCTTACAACACGTTTGCCAATAAAGGGGTTTATGTAGATCCTTTTTTAGTTACACGTATTGAAGACAACAGCGGCAACTTGCTGGGTGCCTTCAGCCCGCGCAAACGGGAAGCCATAGGGGAGAATACAGCTTACCTTATGATTAATTTGTTGCAGGGAGTTGTTAACGAGGGTACGGCCATTCGTATAAGGGCACTGTACCTGCCACGGGGATCTGTTGCAGGAAAGACAGGAACAACCAACGATCAGGCAGACGGGTGGTTTATGGGAATTACGCCCAACCTGACTGCCGGAGTCTGGGTGGGAGCCGAGGACAGGCAAGTGCATTTTGAGTCGCTTGCTCTGGGGGGAGGATCCAACATGGCCCTGCCTATCTGGGGTATATTTATGAAAAAAATTATGAACGATCCGTCCCTGGGTTTTTCTGAAGAAGATATTTTCCCCGCACCTCCGGGATTCAATATCTCTTTGGACTGTGATGGTTCTGATCAGGATATGGATCAGCAACAACGCCGGAGAGACGCTTTTTTTAACTGATCATGAACATAGCTCTTGTTTACGGGGGGAGCTCCTCTGAACGTGAAATCTCTATTCTGAGTGGGAAAAATACAGCGGCCCATTTGGTCGCTCCGGATAGGGATGTCTTTGAGATTGATATATATAACGGCACCTGGAATTTGGTTGCCGTTAACGGAAAAGCAACTGCGCCGGTACCGGTTGATAAGAACAACTTTACCTTGCAATGGGAAGGGGAGTCGGTTTCTTTTCATATGGTGCTACTTATGGTGCACGGGACTCCCGGTGAAGACGGTTTGCTTATCTCTTACCTGCAGATGCTGGGCATTCCCCATACAGGATGTTCGGCAAAGGTAGCCCTGCTTGCGTTTGATAAATATGCCTGTAAATGCTTTTTACGTACGCAAGGTGTGCTTATGCCCAAAGAAATACGTATTACAAGAAAAAACAGGGAGGGTTCCTGGCAACAGCAGGCCGAAGAAGTACTTGGACCCATGCCCTGGTTTGTGAAACCGGCGGCGGGAGGCTCCAGCTTTGGGATTTCCCGGGTAGATAGTAAAGAAGAGCTTGTGCCTGCCATTGAGCGTGCCATGCAGGAAGACGAGGTGGTACTTATAGAAGAGTATATAGAAGGGGTGGAGGTAACCAACGGGATGATGAAAACAGCCACCAAAGAGTTTGTGCTTCCCGTAACGGAAATTGTACCGCACAGCGCCAGTGGTTTTTTTGATTACCAGGCCAAATACAAAGGAGCTTCCAGTGAGATTACACCGGCCCGTATTTCTCCGGAAATGACAAAGCTTGTGCAAGAGACTACTTCTTTTATTTACGATGCCCTGTTGTGCCGGGGGGTAATACGGGTAGATTATATTTTAAGAGGAACCGCTTTGTATTTCTTAGAAGTGAATACCGTTCCGGGAATGACAACCAAAAGTCTGGTTCCGCAAGAAATAGAAGCGGCCGGCATGACCCTGCGGGAATTTTTGGAATCCATGATAGAAGCAGCCATTGATGAACATAAAAGAGTTTAAGGCATATGCCATTTTACGCCTGAAGGATCAGTATGAGCCACCCGGATTGCAGCTTTTTATCAGTACCCTGCTGCAAGAAATGGCAGAGATCCCCGGCCACTGGTACTATACAAAGGAAACGTATGTGCCGCATCCGGAAAAATTGAAATCCCTGATGTTTGCTGTAGATCAGGCAGCAGCCGGAAAACCGCTCCAATACATATTGGGGCAGGTGGTGTTTGGGGGCTGTTCTATAAAAGTAGACAGGCGTGTTTTGATACCTCGTCCCGAAACGGAACAACTTTGGGATAAAGCCAGACGGACTGCTACCGGTCCCATACTGGATGCCTGCACAGGCAGCGGTTGCCTGGCCGTTGCTTTAAAAAAAGAAAAACCGCAGGTGCCTGTTTTTGCTTTTGATATCAATCCCAATGCGCTGGAGCTAGCAAGAGAAAACGCCGTTCTGAACAAGACAGATGTGTGTTTTTTCCAAGCAGACATTGCAGATACAGATGCTGTAGAGGCTGCTGCAATCCGGGCCGGATTGAAAAAAGGAACTACAGATTTGCTTGTTTCCAATCCCCCGTATGTAACGGAAAAAGAAAAAGAGCAGATGTTGCACCGGGTATTGGCTTTTGAACCTGCAGAAGCTTTGTTTGTGCCGGATGCTGACCCCTTGGTGCATTACCGTCCGTTGGCCTTGCTGGGCAGCCGTTTTTTACGCCCCGGGGGCACGTTGCTGGCAGAGGTAAACGAAGCGTATGGGGAAGAACTGCGTCGGTTATTTGTCCAGAGTGGGTATTCAGAAGTGCTGGTGGAGAAAGATTTAAACGAAAAGGACCGTTTTATTCACGCCCGGTGGGTACCGTGAAAACAAAACTTTAGTATATTTGTAGTCTTATGAGAAAAACAACTATGATTAACAGATGGTGGTGGTACGGAGGAGAACCCGTCCGCGTCGCATCTGTGGCATAGTCTGAATATTTTTATTAACCGGTAATGCCCTCTTGCAACGCAAGGGGGCATTTTTTTTGTAAAACCTATGAAAACAACCAGGAAATTCCTTCTTCCCGACCACCAGGTCCCCACGGCATGGTACAATGTATTGGCAGATTTGCCCACCTTACAGCCCATGCTTCATCCGCAGACAAAGCAGCCGTTGCAACCGGTTCATTTGGAACCCATTTTTGCCAAAGGGCTGATTGAACAAGAGTTCTCAAAGGAACGCTGGATAGAGATTCCGGAAGAGGTACGCACGTTGTATAAGATTTACCGTCCCAGTCCGCTGGTGAGGGCCAGTGGTCTGGAAAAGGCATTGGACACTCCGGCCCGGATCTATTTTAAGAACGAGAGTGTATCTCCCGTGGGCTCCCACAAGTTGAATACGGCGCTGCCTCAGGCTTACTACAACAAAATAGAAGGCATTCAACACCTGACTACAGAAACGGGAGCCGGTCAGTGGGGATCTGCCATAAGCATTGCAGGAAAGCACTTTGGTCTGGATGTGGAGATTTTTATGGTACGTTTAAGCTACGACCAGAAGCCGTACAGGAAAATTGTTATGCAGACATACGGAGGGCAGGTGCATCCGTCTCCGGGAACAACCACAGAAGCCGGCCGCAGGTTTTTGGCTGAAAATCCCGATACCCCGGGGACGTTGGGAATGGCTATTTCGGAAGCGTGTGAAAGAGCTGTGACCCGACCGAATACAAAATACACCCTGGGAAGTGTGCTGAATATGGTTATGCTGCACCAAACGGTTATTGGGCTGGAAGCAGAACGCCAATTTGAAATGGCCGATGATTATCCCGATACTATTATTGGTTGCTTTGGCGGAGGGTCAAATTTTGGAGGCATCAGCCTGCCGTTCTTTCGCCATCAGCTGGCCGGCAAAGCTACGTTTGATTTTATTGCAGCAGAAAGTTCCGGATGTCCCAAACTGACAAAGGGGACATTCCGTTACGACCACGGAGATACGGCAGGACTTACTCCTTTGATTCCCATGTATACGCTGGGAGCCGATTACGAACCGGATGCCATCCATGCCGGAGGGCTGCGGTACCACGGCGCAGGGGCCATCATGAGCCACTTGCTGAAAGAAAATATCATAAGGGCCGTGGATGTGGAGCAACGCAGGTGCTTTGAAGTGGGGACTTTGTTTGCCCGGGCAGAAGGTATTATCCCGGCACCGGAGTCAACCCATGCCATTGCGGTAGCCATTGACGAGGCCCTAAAGGCCAAAGAGGAAGGTAAAGAAAAAGTAATCCTGTTCAACCTGTCCGGCCACGGATTGCTTGATCTCTCGGCTTACGAAGCCTTTTTTAACGGTAAATTATGATGCCATGGTGCCTTAGCGGGCTGCGTTTACCAGGTGCTGGAAAATTGGCAACAAAGCGTGGTATCCCTGCGACACCGGTCCTTCCGGATGGAATTGTACCCCCAGTACGTTGGGGTTGCCCACCATCTCGATGGCTTCGGGGACACCGTCCCGGGCATAAGCACTTACTTTAAAGCCGGGAGCTACGTCTTTCACGGCCTGGTGGTGGTAGGAATTAACACGGAAGGTATTGTCTTTTTCCAGGACATCTTTCAGGATGCCGTGCAAGACCGTTCCCGGTGTTACCGTGATGGTATGCGAGCCGTATTCCCGGGGCGCTTTCTGATTGTGTTTTACCGGGGTGGCAGAACGTACTTGTGAAGGGATGTCCTGGTACAGGGTGCCTCCAAAAGCTACATTCAGAGTTTGTTCCCCTCGGCAAATACCCAGTACGGGGATCCCTTGTTTAACAGCCGTTCGTGCCAGATGGATATCAAAAAAATCCCGTATGGGAACAATGGTCCCCATGGCGGGAAGCGGTTCTTCTCCATACCAAAGCAGGGGGTCCAGGTCTTCGCCTCCTGTAAGGATAAGTCCGTCAATGGCTTCTACCATGCGGGATATGATTTCCAAATCATCTGTCACAGGAAGAACCACGGGGATTCCTCCGGCTTTTCTTACGGCAATGATGTATGTGTTGGGAACGGTATTCTGTCCCGTTTCATAGGTAGCCGATAACCCGATAATGGGTGCTTTCTTTTGTGCAACAGGCTCTTTACTCTGAGCGTAAATATTTCCTGTAAAAAGAGTGATGAAAAGAATTGGAATAAAAAACGTGCGTGCTATATGTGATTTACGTATCATTTGCGGGCCCTCCAAAGTCCCATATTTTCATTTTGTTTAAGATTCAGATCAAATACCAACAGGTAATCTTCCATAGAGAAGGTGAGTGTAAAAGCAGTACCTCCTGAACGGAAGCGGAATTGTTGTCCGTTCACGTGCGTCATCTTGTGTTTACGCCACGGGAAATCTTCCGGCCCCAGGGTAATGTACAGTTCGCCTTCTTCCAATGTTATTACGGCTTCTCCTAAAGCAGGGTGTGTGTATGTACCCACATACTGGGAATAGGGAGCTGCCGGTTCCGGTACCATGGCTGCTTGTTCCTGCTTTCTTTTTTCTTCCTGCGCTACAGCATCTTTCAGGTATATTTCCAGGTCGGCAGTACTGTAATCTTGTGTGGGCAGGTTCATATAGTAATCAATGATATGACGCATAATGGCATACCGCGGTTCTGCAGGCGGTTCGCTATTGCCAAGCCACATCATTCCCAGGTTCAGCTCGGGAACAAAAGTACAGAGGGCTGTAAATCCCCAGGTGCTTCCCGTGTGAAACCAAACACGGTACCGGCTGTTTTGTTCTACAAACCAGCACGGAGAGTATATGTTTGTTTTGCTGTCTGTTTGGGAGGTAATCGTTTGTCCTCTGTGCAGGTAGTTCATTTGGGCAGCCGAAAGCAAGGTGTCTCCGTCAAGTACTCCGTTAGACAGGTGCAGGCGGCACCATTGCATCATATCCAATACCGTAGAATTGATGCCGCCGGCTGCGCCAATGACTGTAAGCCAGTGCAATGCCTGTTCTTCTCCCTCCATGGGGGTTGTGATAATCTTTCCGTCCTTTACCAGGGACTCGTGTGGGGTATTCCCGTCTGCATGGGCCAGAAACCCTTCTTCGTTAACACTGGTATTGTGCATGCCCAAGGGAGTGAAAATCCTTTCCTGCAGGTTTTCTTCCCAGCTTTTTCCCGTAACGGCGGCTATGATTTTTTCAGCTACTATAAACAAAATGTTGTTGTAGCCGTAGGTGGTTCTCATGCTGTTTGCCGGGGGTATATACTTAAGCATATGGTACATATCGTCCCTGTCGTATCCCAGACAAGGAATGTACGTACCCGCCTGTCCCGGCAGACCCGAGCGGTGCAACAGCAGATCCCTTACCTGCATATTTTCACTTACCCAGGGGTCGTACATTTCAAAATCGGGGAGGTACTGTTTGATGGGAGCAGACCAGTCAACCTTCCCTTCGTCTACCAGCATGGCAATGAGCATTGCTGTAAACGATTTGCTGACAGATCCAATCTGAAAGACCGTATTACCGTCTACCGGCAAACCGCTGTCTTTGAGTTTTTCTCCAAACCCTTGTACAAAGACAAGGGAGTCGTTCTTAATCACAGCCAGAGCTGAGCCTGTGATGTTCCAATCTTTGGCTACCTTCCGGGCATAAGGCGCAAAATCCTGAGCCCATAAACTGACAGGTAGCAAGAGTAATAAAAGCAAGCCATATTTTTTCATAGAGTAAAGATAGAATAAATTATCTTTGTGTTATGGGTAAAGTAAAAAAAGCATGGTTTTGCAGCAATTGCGGAGCCGAGTCTGCCAAATGGCTGGGCCGGTGTCCGTCCTGCGGGGAATGGAATACGTTTGCAGAAGAAATAATACAGGCACCGTCTGCGGCCGGGGGCCGGTCTTCCGGAACAAGGGTATCCACAGGAGCCCGCGCCGTTCCCATTGGGGAGATTTCCACACAGGATCAGGAGCGGATTTCTTTGCATAATGACGAGTTGGACCGCTTGCTGGGAGGCGGTCTGGTTCCCGGGTCGGTCATCCTGATTGGCGGAGAACCGGGTATAGGTAAATCTACCCTTAGCTTGCAGATTCCGCTGCACGCCCCGCATTTGCTTACACTGTATGTGTCGGGCGAGGAGTCGGCCCGCCAGATCCGCATGCGCGCCCAGCGCCTGGCGCCCGCCGCTGCAGCGCCTGCTGTCGATGCCCCTGTCGGCAGTCCCGCTGTCGATGCCTCTGTCGGCAGTCCCGCTGTCGATGCCTCTGTCGGCAGTCCCGCTGTCGCTGCCCCTGTCGGCAGTTCTGCTGTCGCTGCTGCTGCCAGCCCTTCTGTAGCTGCTGACAGCTCCGCCGGCCCCGCTGCCAGCCTCGCCGGAAGTTCTCCCGTTAATCCGGTTTCCACGGCCTCTGTCACTCCCGCCGCCGGGCCGGATAACTGTCTGGTCCTGTGCGAGACCATGCTGGAAAACATCCTGGAACGTGCCCGTGAAATAAATCCGGCCCTGCTCATCATTGACTCCATTCAGACGGTGTATTCGCAGCTGCTGGATTCTTCACCGGGCAGTGTAACCCAGGTGAGGGAATGTGCCGCCATGTTGCTCCGCTATGCCAAGGAAACGCATACACCCGTCATCCTGGTGGGGCATATCACCAAAGAAGGCAGCATTGCCGGTCCTAAAGTGCTGGAGCATATTGTGGATGTGGTATTGCAGTTTGAAGGGGACAACACCCATACCTACCGTATGTTGCGCAGCTTTAAGAACCGGTACGGTTCTACGGCAGAATTGGCCATTTTTGAAATGACACAAACGGGGTTGCGGGAAGTGAAAAATCCTTCAGAAATGCTTATCCCCATGCACGAGGAAAATCTGAGCGGTATGGCGGTAGCGGCCATGGTGGACGGTACGCGTCCTTTCTTAATTGAAACGCAGGCACTTGTTAGCACAGCCGCTTACGGCACACCGCAACGATCAGCCACCGGGTTTGATATCCGCAGGATGAACATGCTCCTGGCCGTTCTGGAAAAACGGGCAGGCTTCCGCCTGGCTACCAAGGACGTATTTTTGAATATGGCCGGTGGCCTGAAAGTCACTGATCCGGCGACCGACCTGGCCGTTGTCAGTGCTATTCTTTCCTCGGCTTTTGACCTGGCCATTCCCGGCCGGTGGTGCTTTTCGGCAGAAGTGGGGTTAAGCGGTGAAATTCGCCCCGTGCCTCATTTGGAACGCAGGATTGCCGAGGCCAACCGCCTGGGATTTGAAAAAATATTTATCTCGTCGTACAACGCCCGCACCCATATCCCCAAAGGCACACGCATAGAGATTGTGAAAGTTTCCGGGATGGGGGCATTGGGCAAGTTGCTTTTTAAAAGCTAAGGAATCATAGCTCCATTTTCCTCCAATAGACTTGTATTCTTGTTTCCTGATAACTCTGATTTTCGCCTCGACATCCGTCCGCGTATTCCGTTGCTGACGAATTTTGTTCTCCTCTACCGATACATTCCGCTGCTCCTTCGCGGCATACTCTGTTGCTGCTCCTCCGGCCCCTCTTCTCTGAAGGGTAGTGAGTGGTGGTTTTGAAGGTGGCGCGCTAACGTACAAATATATAGTGAGTTGCAGCAATAAGCGCTCCACAAGCACTCACTACCCTTGCCATAATGACGCGTTCGGTCTGTATCGGCCCGGAAAATCCTCCCCACCTTGCGGCGGGTCCCCTCCCTTTTCGGGAGCCAATGTTTTCCTTAGCCGATACAGACCGAACGCTGACGAATTTCGTTGCAGTTCCGCCTGCCCCTCTGAAGGGTAGTGAGTAGCGGTTTTGAAGACGGTGCGCTAACGCGCAGATATTTAATTGGTTACAGCTGTTTGTGGCTTTGGGGTACTTACTACCCTTCGGCAGAAGTGACTGTTTTCCGTGTTTTTCGTGAAGGGTAGTAAGTAGCGCCATCAAAGGCGGTGCGCTAACGCGCAGGGATATAATGAGTTGCAGTAAGAAGTGCTCCACAAGCACTCACTACCCTTGCCATAATGACGCGTTCGGTCTGTATCGGCCCTGCAACTCCTTCCCACCTTGCGGCGGGTCCCCTCCCTTAGCTGATATACAGGGATTTATGACCGCACTAAATTTGAAAGGGACTAAATTTGAAAGGGACAAGATTTGAAAGGGACAAGTCGGGATCCTTAATGTGTTTTTACGCTCTTTTTGGATACGCTCATGTAAATGACAGCAAACAGTCCGGTCAGCAACATGGTGACAGCTTGTGCCTCGTGACTTATGGTGGCGAATACCATACCGTTTGTATGGGATAGCCCATACACGGCAACCAGAGCCAAGGTGACAATGAAATGGAACGCCCCAAAACCTCCCTGTACCGGAACTACCCAGCCGAAACTGCCGACTACCATCAGAAATAAAGCGTCTGTAAATGTGAGCGTATCCCGTAACGGGGTGGCCAGTATGGTGCAATAGCTGGTGCACACGTACAGGAACCACATGAGGGCGGTAAGAAAGAAAAACATTCCCTTGTGGGGCATTTTAAAACTTTCAATCAGCCCGTCCCACATACCCTTGAAGAAACCGGTAATTTTAGTAACGGCCTTGTATTTTTTCAGTTTTTTGCGAAAGACAATCCATAGCAGTATGGGTAGTATAATCAGGGCTGCAAGCAGCGAAATGACCCATACAGCAGAACCATCAAACCAGTGCGTAAGCGGGGTCCAGACCTGCCGGACTAAAAATTCCCCAAATACTTCCATCCTGAGAAAGGCCACGGCTATGGTTATGACCACAAGGCATATCATATCAAAAGTTCTTTCCAGAATGACAGTTCCCAGCACCTTGTCAAAACCCAGTCCGGTCCGGTTGGCCACTACGCCACATCGGGTTATTTCTCCGGCACGCGGCAATGCAAAGTTGGTGAGGTAGGCAATTCCTACTCCGTTGAACGTGTCGATTCTCTTTACCGGTTTTCCCAGTCCCATGAGGATAATCCGCCAGCGGGCAGCCCGTACGTAAAAAGAGAGGGCCCCAACAAAGACAGACATCAGTACCCAGAAATAATTGGCAGAACGCAAGCCGTCCAGGAATTCGTTCCAGTGGATGCCTCTGAAAGAAAAATACAGCAGTACCAAAGCCAATGCAGCAAAGAGAACTGCCCGCAGGATTTTTTTTCGGTCCATAGCCGCGTAAAGGTACGAAAAAAGGACATTCAGAAAATTTAGGCTACATTTGTAGTAAAGTAAAACCGTATGAAATCTATTTTGGGGATGGGGAATGCCCTCACCGATATTCTGGCTTTGTTGCCGGATGAATCTCTGTTGGAAAAATTTCATCTTCCTCACGGGAGTATGCAACATGTAGATGCCAAAACGGCCGACACCATATGGCGCGACTTAAAGCCTCTTGGGGTACAATATGTGGCCGGCGGGTCTGCTGCCAACACCATTACGGGGACAGCCGTTCTGGGTATGCCGTCCGGTTTTGTAGGCAAAGTGGGAGATGATGAACTGGGGTCACTTTTTTATGCAGATCAGCACCGCAACGGCATCAAATCCTGTTTGCTTAAAGGGGAGCATGCCTCGGGGCGGGCTATGGTTTTTGTTACAGGGCCCGATGCCGACCGCACATTTGCCGTGTACCTGGGGGCAGCCCTGGAGCTGGGACCGGATGACTTGATTCCTGAAATGTTTCATGGATACGATTACTTTCATATTGAAGGATACCTGGTGCAAAACCAGCACCTGGTGCGCCGGGCGGTAAAATTGGCCAGAGAAGAAGGCATGATTATTTCTCTGGATATGGCCAGTTACAATGTGGTGGAAAGCAACAATTCTTTTCTACACGATATTATAGAGAACTACGTTCACATAGTTTTTGCCAACGAAACAGAGGCTTTTTCCTATACGGGAAAAGAGCCGGAAGAGGCGTTGCACGCTATTGCCGAAACGTGTGATGTTGCGGTTGTTAAGCTGGGAAAAGAAGGATCGCTTGTAAGAAGTAATAATAAAACATACAACATAAAACCCTGGCCGGGCATTGCTAAAGATGCTACGGGTGCAGGCGATTTGTATGCGGCAGGTTTTCTGTATGCACATTCCCTGGGTCTTTCTCCTCAAAAATGTGGGGACATAGGCTCTATGATTGCGGCCAAGGTTGTAGAAGTCATCGGTCCCAAGTTGGATATTCCCCGGTGGAAAGCCGTGAAACAGGAAATCCGTGAGCGCATTCAAGACCCTGAGTAATGAACCATCCAATACTTATTGCCGGTCCTTGTGCTGCAGAATCGCAGGAGCAGGTAAGGCAGGCTGCTTTGCAACTGAAAGATTTCAGGCTTCCGCAGGCAGCCGGAGGCGGGGGTATTTCGTTTTTCCGTTCCGGTCTATGGAAACCCAGGACCAGCCCCGGGGGGTTTGAAGGCGTAGGTGAAGAAGGCCTGCAATGGCTAAGAGAGGTTCAGGAAAGTACCGGACTTAAGGCATGCACAGAAGTCGGCTCGGCCCGTCATGCAGAAATGGTGCTCAAGGCCGGTCTTTCTGCCGTTTGGCTGGGTACACGTACTACGGCCAATCCTTTTCTGGTAGAAGAAATTGCCAGGGTGCTGGAAGGAACGGCACTTCATATTTTTGTAAAAAACCCCATCAATCCCGATTTGAATTTATGGATTGGTGCTGTGCAGCGTATAATGCGACACCACCCTGTAAACGTATATGCCATTCACCGGGGATTTAGCGATTACCATTCAGGACAATTGCGAAATGCTCCTTTGTGGAGGATTCCTATTGAATTTAAGGTAGCGATGCCCGGGGTACCGTTGTTGTGTGATCCGTCGCATCTAACGGGGAATACGGTATTGATTCCGAATGTAGCGCAAAGGGCCCTGGATTTGAACTTTGACGGATTGATGCTGGAAGTACATCCCTGTCCTGTAGAAGCGTTGTGCGACGGACCGCAGCAATTGACTCCGGATGCATTTAAACAGCTGATGCACTCGTTGTCCTGGCGCAGGTCGCTACCTTCAGAAAACCCTTCGGCAGAAGAAAAAATAGAGATAGATGCCATCCGCACCCGGATTGGTATATTGGATGATGAACTGGTTGATATTCTGGCCAAACGTATGTCGCTTATAGATACTATAGGAGAGGTGAAAAAGCGCGGAGGCATTGGAATTGTTCAGATTGAACGCTGGAACCGGGTGTTGGAAAGAATCCGGCAGCAGGCCACAGAAAAGGGACTGGATAAGGATTTTATAGAAGAAGTATACCGTGCTATCCACCAGGAAGCCATCAAACGACAGGAAAAAATCATCCGAAATGAATAAAGCCGAGAAAGACGGGCAGGTAATCCTTTCTGAGGATTTTGGCAAGTTGCGCAAGTTGGTGCCGGAAGGCAGCCGTGTAGTGGTTTTGTACGACCGCAACGTAGAACCCTGGTTTAAACGGATGGCTGATCCCGCCTGGAAGGCGCTGCCCTTAGACGCCGGCGAGGAGTTAAAGCAGTGGGATAAAGTAGAAAAAACCGTAGAAACCTTTTTGGAATGGGATGTAGATCGCTCCTGGTTTTTGGTTGGCATGGGCGGAGGGACGGTGTGTGATTTTGCGGGATTCATTGGGTCTGTATATATGAGGGGGATGCCCTTTGGTTTGGTACCTACCACGTTGTTGGCTCAGACAGATGCTGCACTTGGAGGGAAAAACGGCATTCATTTTGGTCGTTACAAAAACATGATTGGGTGTACGGTACTTCCCCGCTGGGTGTTTTGCAATCTGCTTGTACTGGAAACACTCCCCGCAGAAGAGTTTCGTTGCGGTCTGGCCGAGTGCATCAAGCACGGGGTTATTGCCGACGCCTCGTATTTTTCTTTTATCAAAGAACACGTGGCTTGTTGTACAGGTCCCGGCACGTCTTCCGGCACGGATTTCTGCAATTTGCCCCTGTCGGTGCTTCGCCGGCTGGTACAAGGTTCGCAGGAAATTAAGGTACGGTTTATAGAAGAGGACCTGCTGGAGCAGGGGGTGCGCAAAGCCCTTAATTTTGGGCATACTTTTGGCCACGCCATAGCAGCCTGCCATCCGTCCATAAGCCACGGGCAAGCTGTCGCACGGGGCATGGCTCTGGCAGCCACCTATTCTGTGGAACAAGGCCGGCTTGCTGCGGGCACACAACATCTTCTTTCTGCGGATCCACAAGGCCGACCGTCCTCCGGCGCACACCTTTCTGCCGGGCAGGTACAGACCTTTCTTTCTCCCGCAGAACGGGATGAGCTAGTAGAGGTGTTGATTGCCTGCGGGTTGGATGTGGAACTTCCGTGTCCGGAAAGGGAGATTATCCCGTATATGTTGCACGATAAAAAAAGACGAGGCGAAGACTTGCAGTTGGTTCTGCTTTCCCGAATAGGGCAGTACGTGTTTTCAAAAGAACCTGTCGTCAAGTGGGAAAACCGTTCCCGAAACCCCGGTGTTTGCCTGGGGGCTTCTGCCGTTCAGGATTTTTCTTTGTGGATTGACCGGGCCCCCTGGGTAGAATTGCGTCTGGATCTGATGCCGGCGTTATCTCCCGTGGCGTTGCTGGCTTTCCGTATGCAATGCATGGGGAAAGAGCACCGCTTGATGCTTACGCAGTTGGGCGCTTTCGTACCTGACCGGCAGGCAACAGCCGTACCTGACCGGCAGGCAACAGCCGCACCTGATCGGCAGGCAACAGCCGTACCTGACCGGCAGGCAACAGCCGTACCTGATCGGCAGGCAACAGCCGTACCTGACCGGCAGGCAACAGCCGTACCTGACCGCTCTGCCGTCGGGTCTGAAAATCAGACTCTTGTTCCGGAGGTACTTGCAGAGATGATTTCCTGGGGTGTCGGGTGGGTGGACGTTCCGATAGAGGCTCCGGCTGCGTATGTGCAGGAAGTCACGGCGTTAGCCCGCCAACACGGAGCAAAAATTATCCGCTCGGCCCATTTTTGGGGCACTTCTGCAGGCAGCATGTATGCAAGCATCCCTTCTGAGGAAACGCTGAATACGCTGGCGGAGCAGGCTTTTTCCGCAGGAGCAGATTTTCTGAAAATAGCAGTACATACACAATCTCGGCAAGAATCGGATTTCCTGTTAAGCTGGTGTGACAGGCAGAATTCCCGGGGCGTTAGGTTGTCCGGCAAAGCAGGGGATGGCGTGCCGGTTGACGGCAGGGATAGTGTGCCGACAGACGGCAGGTACCGCGTGACCGTGATGATCATGGGAGACGATGCACTTAGGGCCCGGCAACATGCCTTGCATAATGGGTATCCGTTTGTGTATGCTGCCCCGGATCGGGAGGGCGCTACGGCACCCGGTCAGCCATCTTTTGAAGAATTAGCTGTGTAGCTCCTGTATTTTCCAGTACGTAGTTGCCTGCCGTTTTACCGGCCTGTTCCCGTAATGCCGGGTTATCCATCCAGTGTTTAACAGCAGAAAGCAAGGTGTCGTAATTGTGAAAGCTTACGGCGGCTTGCTGTGAAATCATACTGCCGGCCTCTTTAAATTTGCTGTGGTTCGGACCAAAAAGTACAGGTTTGGCGTGTACTGCCGGTTCCAGGATGTTGTGAATGCCGGAAGCATTGAAACCTCCGCCTACATAACAAAGGGTGGCGTGCCGGTAAAGGCGGGAGAGCAGACCTACGCTGTCAATCACCAGTATTCTGGGAGGAGCCGGATTCTTTTCCTGCAATGCTTCTGAGTAGAAAACCGGAAGAGGGGAACGGAAAAGCCGCCTGATAGCGCGCAATTGGGCGGGATCTGTTTCGTGCGGGACCAAAACCAGTTGCAGCAAAGGCATGTCTTCTGCAAGACGCTTTAGAAAGACATGGTCTTTTGGCCAGGTGCTGCCGGCAATAAGGACAGGGTCCCGGAGCAGTTGTATAAGGGTTTCCGGTGCGGTGTCTTGTGTTACACCCGCCACGACCCGGTCAAACCGGGTGTCTCCTGCAACAGTTACCGGAAGGGTGGCCGGCAGTGCGTTTGCTTCCGCAGGAGTTGCTGTTGCAGGAGTTGCTGCCGCAGGAGCTGCTGCCGCAGGAGCTGCTGCCGGAAGGGATTCCAGCAATTGACGTGATGACTCGTCCTGCACAAAAATATGTGTAAAGCACGTGAGCATGCGACGGAACAGGGCTCCGTATTTCTTAAAGAAGATTTGGTCTGCTCTGAAATGTGCCGATACCAGGTAGGTGGGAACATTCCTTTTCTTTAGGCCTGTAAGGTAGAAATACCAGAATTCGTATTTCACAAAAATAGCTGTTCTTGGCTTGACAAGGTCCAGAAACCTGCGGGCGTTACGTGGTGTATCCAACGGCAGGTAAAACACATAGTCAGCCAGCCGGGTGTTTTTTCGGATTTCATAACCCGAGGGAGAAAAGAAAGTCAGCAGAATTTTTTTGTCGGGATATTTTTCCCTGATGGCGCTAAGCAACGGGCGTCCTTGTTCAAATTCTCCCAGCGATGCGCAATGCATCCAAAAAGGTTGGAGGGGTGTCGGGGTGCTTCCAAAAACAGCCTTCAGCCGTTTCCATTGTCCGACTCGTCCCGTAAAGAACTTTAGGTATTTGCTCATTGCGTAAATGTAATGCAAATTTTCTGAAAATATAGGAATCGGTGTTGCGCACCATCTGGAGGATGGCTATTTTTGGCAGTATGAAAACATCAAAAAAACGCAGGGGATTGTTTTGGGGTTCAGGCCTGTTGGTATTGTATGTGTTGGTACGTTTTATGCCGCTTTATAAGCCGGCCCCTGCCATTCCTTTCGAGGGGCCGTATTGGTACAATCCGTATGAAAATGTAAGTTCGGAAGGCAAGTGGTTGCGGGCCAATTTCCACGCCCATTCCAACGCCTGGGGGTTTGTAACAAGCGGCCGGAAAAATACGGTGGATGATATGCTGTGCAAATACGATTCGTTGGGGTACGATATAATAGGGATATCCGATTACCAGCATATAACAGAAATGTCGTGTAGGTTGTACATACCTGTGTATGAGCATGGATACAATGTAATGAAGACCCATCAGGGTGTTATTGGAGCGCGCAAGGTGTATTGGAACGATTATATATTGCCGCAGACACGTTCGCAGAAACAACACGTTCTTAAGAAGCTGAAGGAACACTCCCGTTTGGTTGCGTTGCACCACCCTGCGTGGATGGGCGGGTACAGCAAAAAAGACATGTGCCGGTTAACAGGGTACGATCTTTTTGAAGTGCTCAACGATTTTTGGGTTTCGGAAGGGTTGTGGGATGTGGCGTTGTCGGCGGGTCGGCCGGCGATGCTTCTTGCCGGTGACGATGCTCATAATGTGTTTAAGCCGACAGACATAGCCCGGGATTTCACCATGATTTTTGTAGGAAATTCCGGTAGTAGTATGGAAAGTCCCGAGGCGGTGTACCGCGCGCTTGAAAGCGGGGCGGCTTATGGCGTAGAGGTGACAGAAAGGTTGGCGCACAGTTCGGTGTCCCGGAAACGGGAGGGTCTGGATTCCCTGCCTTTGTTGCAGAGTTGCCGGGTTTGCGACGACAGCCTGGTGGTGGTCTTGAGCGGCAGTGCACTGTGCTTCAGCTTTATCGGCCAGGACGGTCTGCTGTTGAAACGTGTGTCGGGCGAAACCGGCAGTGACAACTCCGCCATCAGTAGCAGCGAGCTTGGCAGTAGCACCTTCGGCAGCAGCAGCGCCTCGGCTTTTTACAAGCTGAGGCCGGAAGACCATTACGTGCGGGTGAAGATTACTTTGGTTGACAGCTCTCATATTTACCTGAACCCGGTCATGCGAACAAAAGAAAAAGATGTGAAACCACAAATGCCACCGATTAAAAAACGCCGTCTATTTACTATCTTTGACGCATGATCAAACTTTGGGAGTTGCTAAAAAGAACCCTTGAACTGATAGGAGAATATTTTCTGCTTATGAAACGGGTTTTTACCAAACCTGAAAAATGGCGTATTTTCTGGAAGCAATGTGTAGTAGAAACAGAAAAATTGGGGTTAAGTTCCGTGCCGTTGATTGGTATTATCTCTATTGCTATTGGTGCCGTTCTTGTAATTCAGACTGCGTACAATATTGAAAATCCGTTTATTCCCAAAATGTATGTAGGGTATATGGTTCGGGAAAGTCTTATTCTGGAGTTTTCCTGCACCATGGTTGCGCTGATTCTGGCCGGCAAGGTGGGATCAAACATTTCATCGGATATTGGGACCATGCGGTTGACGGAACAAATAGATGCCATGGAGATGATGGGAATCAACTCTGCCAACTACCTCATACTTCCTAAAGTGGTTTCTGTTTGCCTCTTCAACCCTTTGCTTATGTTGTTCAGCTTAATGGTTGGTATTTTTGGCGGATGGCTGATTGTGGCAGCTACAGGAATGATTACCCTAAGTCAATATTCTACCGGTTTGCGTTTTGCCTTTAACGGGTACTACATTGTATATGCCTTGATTAAGATGGTGGTGTTTAGCTTTATTATTGTGACGGTAGCTGCTTTGTATGGGTATTCTCCGAAGGAAAACTCCCTGGCTGTAGGACGCGCCAGTACCCGTTCTATTGTTTCTATCTGCTTGCTGATCCTGCTTACGGACCTTGCGCTGACCCAACTGATGCTCAACTAAAACCAGTGTGACTGTTTGTGATACAAATACAAAACATATCTAAATTTTTTGGGAAACAACAGGTTCTAAAGAACGTGTCTGTTGATTTTGAACAAGGGAAAACCAACCTGATTATCGGAGCCAGCGGGTCGGGTAAGACAGTTTTGCTTAAGGCAATAGCAGGACTGCATTCTGTGGATGAAGGAAGCATTTTTTACGGCACAACAGATTTTACCAACCTGGAGGAAAAAGAACGCAAAGCAATCCACAAGCAGATGGGCATGCTGTTCCAGGGAGCCGCTTTGTTTGATTTTGCCACAGCCTTGGAAAATGTCCGATTCCCCTTGGACTTCTTCACAGATTGGTCGCTGGCAGAAAGGAACGAACGGGCCGGGTTTTGTCTGGAGCGAGTTAACCTGAGAGATGCCGGAAATAAATACCCGTCCGAGCTGAGTGGTGGTATGCAAAAACGGGTGGGCATTGCCCGTGCTATAGTGATGAATCCTCGCTATCTGTTTTGTGACGAGCCCAATTCCGGATTGGATCCCCAGACAGCAATTGTCATAGACCGCCTGATCAGCGACATTACCCACGAGTACAACATGACCACCATCATCAACACCCATGACATGAATTCTGTAATGGCCATAGGGGAAAAGCTGGTGTTCTTGCACAACGGGGAAAAGGAATGGGAGGGTAGCAAAGACACCATCCTGCAAGCCGAGAACCAAGCGCTGAATGATTTTGTGTTTGCCTCTGAAATGGCCCGCCTGCTGAAAACTTCCGAGCGCTGAGAATATTCTGCTCGCTGACAGTTTTGGCTGTTTGGCGCACTTTACCTTCAATGTAACGCGCCACATTTCCGAGCCATTCCAGTATTTCGCTTCTAATCTGATAGTTGCAGCTTCTGCAAAAAATCTTGGCGCGCTACATTGAAGGTAACTTTCTTGCCGCCACATTCCGGTCGCTGCACCAAAAGAACGGGGAACGCCTCCCGGATGCTACGCTATCGCTACGCAACCGGGTCCCTCCCTCCTCGGGTGCGAGGTTCCCCTTTTCTTTTGGTGCCAGCTCCCTTGACGCGCCATTTATTTTTTGATTGCTTAACGATAATTTGAGGAGAGGGTGGAACACATTTCACTTTCAACAATAAAGCAACATCGGTTTCCCCATGTCAGAACAAGGGTTCTACTTTGTTTTTACTGATCAAAATCCGAAAAAAGATGTAACTTTAAGCACCTAATTAATAAAGCATTAAATTTTCTCGTTATTTTTCACAATGTTTTAATTTTGAATGAACGGCGTGACAAAACAATAACAATCTGGAAACAACGTATCTTATTTTAGATGACAAAAATAAAAACAATACATACATCAAGAACTATCATGTTTGCCGAACTTTCTCAAGTAATGAACCATAGCATTGAGAACAGTGATTTTGATGATATTCTTACATCAAATGTGTTTAACAAGCTCTCAAACAGAAATCTTATAAAAACAAATAGTTATTTAAAACAACTATATGGACTTGATAAGAAAGATTTATTGTTCAGTTGCTTTAAACATTATTGGACATTAGTGGGCAATGAAAAGAAAAGCATTCTTGCCTTATTATTTGCCTTATCAAATGATTTTTTGCTCCAAGAAAGCATTGACCTTGTTGTAAATACCAACGTTGGTGAAAGAGTCGCAATAGAAAAATTTGATGATAATATTGAAAAATACCATCAAGGCAGGTATTCTGACAATACAAGGCGAAGTGCTGCACAGAATGTTGCAAGCTCATGGAAACAGGCCGGATATTTACAGGGGAAAGTCAAAAACATAAGAGTTCAGCCGGCACATGATTATTATACTGTAGCTTTTGCATTATTACTATCATATCTGCATGGCGACAGAGGCGAATATATCCTTTTAAGTAAGTGGGTAAAAGCACTGGCAATAAATACTGAAGAACTGAGAAATTTGATAAAAGAAGCCGCCAAAAGAGATTTGTTGCAATACCAGTATGGTGGAAATGTAACAGTGATTTCTTTTGAAAACCAGTTAAAGACGATAAAATAATGGTGAATAATGTTGATGGTTTAATTCAAGCCTACGATAAAGCTGTAAGCGGCAAGTGGGAAGAAACCTTATCTGCTCAGGAACGGATTTGGTTTTTGGTATATGACCCTGACAGCCAGAGAAAAATAGATTTTCGCCTCAGTGATTTTGAAAATGCAACCAAAAGAGCAGGAAAGAAATGGGCAAACATTTCATTAAAAGACTGTTTTCCCGAATGGATGGCTTCCCATGAATACAGAGACGAATATTTTCAAGATCCCAATGCTTTGGTTGACCAATTGGAGTTTGATTTTAAGAAATTTGCAATTGAAAATATTGTTCAGAAAATCAGAGAGCAGCAGGTTGATAACGAAACAGTAACAGCATTTACCAATGTGGCTTCTCTATTTGGGTTTAGTAGGCTTTCCGATATTTTAAATCATGTTGCCGGTGAAGTTAAGGGGAGATTGCTTGTTTTCTTCCCCGGTGAATTTGAAAAAAATCAATTCCGTTTACTTAACGCAAGAGACGGCTGGAGTTACTTAGCAAGACCAATAACCACATAAATGAAATAAGATGAAAAATAAAGAACTTTTTAATCTTAATCCTGAAGAAAACAATCTCTTAAATGATGGTGTAGTTGAGATTAATATTTCTAAAGACAAGAATGGATTAGCAACTTTAAGACATGAGTTGAAAACATTTGTGTGTGAGGGGGAATATCAGAAAGGGTTGTACAGAATTCTTGATACTTACTTAAAGTTTATTGACCAACCTAAACAACCTGCAGTTTGGGTAAGTGGTTTTTTTGGTAGCGGTAAATCGCACCTGGTGAAAATGCTGGGTTATTTATGGCAGGATTATAAGTTTCAAAATGGTGAAACTGCCCGTACTATAAAACCACTACCACAGGATATTCAAGATTTATTTGTTGAGCTACAGAGGAAACAAGATGTCTATGGTAGATTATCCATTGTTGGTACGTTGAAGGATTTTCCTTCGGCTGATGTCCGGTATTCGTTTTTACAACTGGTACTTAATGCGTTGGGATTACCACCTCAGTACCATCATTTTAAATTTATTTACTGGGCAAAAGAGGAAGGCATATATGATGAGCTTAAAAATATTATTGAAGCACAGGGAAAAGACTTTGTGAAGGAGTATGAAAATTTGTTTGTCTCGACCGCACTTGCAAAAGCAGTTTTGCAAATAAAGCCTGATTTTGCCGAGAATGAAGCTCAAGTAAAAGAGAGCTTCAAGATCAATTTTAAACGACAGGATACAATTAGTCGCGATCAATTCATCAATACATTGAAAACCGAAGTTTTTCCTTTGTCTTATGGCAATAAGATCCCTTGCACCATCATTGTTTTAGACGAAGTTCAGCAATTTATAGGACAGGATGGTAATAAAACTATTGATATACAAAATCTTGCTCAGGACGTTTGTAGCAATTTTGAAGGAAAGTTACTTCTTGTCGGTACCGGTCAGAATGCGCTGGCTGAAACGCCCCAGCTTCAGC
>LSQX01099928.1_pt1 | contig 42787 bp, 39 predicted proteins | sample 654561 | NCBI WGS metagenome assembly LSQX01 (sample SAMN04489861, study PRJNA283612) | anaerobic digester metagenome | isolation source: 4 biogas reactors fed with cattle manure at either 37C or 55C with and... | place: Denmark: Kongens Lyngby | collected 2014 | reverse complement strand
ATCCCCTGCAGGGCTGAGTGATTCCTTCAGCGATGGACACACTCCGAAGCCCGATCAGGGCAGGTCCTGGATGCGGGCCTCCGCCTGGCGCTCGGCGCGGCGTACGACCCGTTTCGCCGCCGGATCGATCCGCCGCCTCCGGCCGACCGTGAAGAACGTCACGACCCCCATCGCGCCCACGACCCCCGCCACGACCGGCAACCGTGGATGGAATCCGATCAGGATGACGCCGAACGAGATGAGCGCGGACCAGACATACATGAGGATCACCGCACGCCGATGCGAGTGCCCCTGGTCCAGCAGTCGATGGTGCAGATGCTGCTTGTCCGCGACCCAGAACCAGGTGCCGGCATAGGTACGCCGGAGAAACGCCAGGAGGAAATCGAGGAAGGGCAACGCCATGATCGCGAGCGGGAGGATCAGCGGCAGGTACGCCGCCATCAGCCCCGTCTCGGTGCTGTGGAGCCCGGACGAGTCGATCTGACCGGTCAGCGAAATCGTGGAGGTCGCGAGCAGCAGGCCGAGCAGGAGCGCACCGGAGTCGCCCATGAACATGCGTGCGGGGAAGAAGTTGTGCGGCAGGAAGCCGAGGCAGATGCCGGCGATGGCGATCGTGAGCAGGCTCGCGGTCGTCGCTCGGGGCAGGGCGAGGCTGGCGACGAGGAGATAGGAGTACGCGAAGAACGCCAACGCGCCGATCGCAACCACGCCGGAGGCCAACCCGTCCAGGCCGTCCACATAGTTCACCGCGTTGGAACACAACACGATGAAGAACACGGTGATCGCGATGGAGATGGAGTCGTCGAGGGAGATGATCGTGTTGGGCAGTGGGATCCACAACATCTTCACACCGTTGGCCACCACGACACCCGCCGCGAGGACCTGACCGGCCAACTTGGTGATCGCGTTGAGTTCATAGAGATCGTCGAGTACGCCGACGGCGCAGATCACGACCGCCGCGATGAGCACCGCCCGGAAGTCGTGGCGAATCAGCAGATTCCGCCCGAGGAACGGCAAATGCGTGGCCACGATGTAGGCCACCGTCACCCCGCCCAGCATGGCGAGGCCCCCGAAATAGGGAATCGGCACCGCGTGCACGTCCCGGTCCCGGACACGGGCGATCGCCCCGGTGCGCAACGCGAGCCTGCGACACAATCCACTGAGCAGATAGGTCACGGTCGCCGTTACGAACAGCACCAGGAGGTATTCGGTCATGGGTCAGCCGGTCTGATCCGTCGATTCGGGCGGCTGCTCGACGTCGGCGGGCTCGGGTTCTGCCGGCTGTGGCTCGGCAGGCTCGGGCACCTCCGCGGGACGCTCCTCGAGATAGGGCACCACCTCGCGGAGTGCATCGACGGTGATCCGACCCGACCGCACGACGACGCCATAGTCCGACACCGTGAAATCCACGATCGTCGAGGGCACCTGACCGGAAGCAGGCCCCGCATCCAGATAGACCCCGACCGAGTCCCCCAACATGTCCCGGGCCGCGGCGGCAGTGACGGCGGCCGGCTCCCCCGTCCGGTTGGCGCTGGACACCGCCAGAGGTCCCGTCGCCCGCAACAGCTCGCGGGCCACCTCATGATCCGGGACACGCACGGCGATCGTGCCGTGGGTGTCGCCGAGGTCCATCGTCAGGCTCGCCTGCGCGTGCAGAATCATGGTGAGCGCACCGGGCCAGAACCGCTCAGCAAGCTTCTTGGCCGCCTCGGGAATGTCGCGGCCCAGGGCCATGAGGACGGCGGGGTCTCCGATCAGGACCGGCGGCGGCATCTCCCGCCCCCGACCTTTCGCCGACAGGAGCCGCTGGACCGCTGCTCGCGAGAAGGCGTCGGCGCCGATTCCATAGACGGTGTCCGTCGGCAGGACGATGCACTCGCCGTCACGCACTGTGGCCACGGCAGCGGCCAGCGCGGAGTCTCGCTCGTCGCCGTTGCAGCTCAGCAGTCGCCCCTGGTCGGAGCTGGCTTCCTGGTTGGGCTGGGGCACATCAGTCACGTCGCCATCCTGCCACCTCTGGTTGCGGCGGGCTCTCGGCGACCCGTGGCGGGACAGCGGTTCACCGCCGCCTCGCCGTGACGAAGCGCGGACGTCCGGTCAAGTCCTTGTGGCCGCGGATCTCCGTCCACTCCCCGTGGTCCAGAAACACCCGTGGTGCGGACTCCGCCTGCACCTCCGCATGTTCCGCAGCAAGCCAGCCACCGGGCTTCAACAGCCGCGCGCCGCTGTCCGCCAGGACGCGGAGAGCATCCAGGCCGTCCGGTCCGGAGAACAGGGCGAGGGGTGGTTCGTGCCGGCGTACCTCCTCGGTCACCCCGAGATAGGCGTCCAGGGGAACGTACGGCGGATTGCAGATCACCACGTCCACCTCGCCGTCCAGTTCGGGCAGCGCGTCGGCCATGTCGCCGAGCACCAGGTCGACATTGGTGCCGGTGAGATTGCGGGCGGCGAAGGCGTACGCCGGCTCCGACAACTCGACCGCAATCTGACGGCAGCCGGGCGCCTCGGTCGCGATCGCCAGCGATATCGCACCGGACCCTGCGCAGAGTTCCACGACCACGGGCACGTGGCCGGCCGCCTGCAGCTCCCGGACCCGATCGATCGCGAGGCCGGTCATGACCTCCGTCTCCGGACGGGGAACGAACACGCCGGGTCCCACCTCGACCCGGACGGTGCGGAACCAGGCCTCACCGGTGATGTGTTGCAAGGGAAGGCCGTCGGCGCGTTGGCGCAGGGCGTCGAGGTACGCCGCACTCTGCCGGCCATCCGGGGTCGGAGCGGTGAAGAGCTGGGCGAGGTCGAGGCCCATGGCGTGGGCGAGGAGAATCCGCGCATCGGCAGCGGGCGACGGCTGGCCCGCCGAGTGGAGCAGCGCCGTGCCGACCCGCAGCGCCTCGGTGGCCGTCGGCCACCGCGGAACACCTTCAGCCATCGGCACCCTCAGTCATCGCCACCGCCGCCCACGCGGGCGAGCCGCTCGGCGAGATCCGCCTCCTGCAGTGCCGCCACGACGGCCGAGAGATCGCCGGCCAGCACCGCGTCGAGGTTGTAGGCCTTGAACCCGATCCGGTGGTCGGCGATGCGGTTCTCGGGGAAGTTGTAGGTCCGGATCCGCTCACTGCGGTCGACCGTGCGGATCTGCGAGGCCCGGGCGGAGGACGCTTCGGCGGCTGCCTGCTCCTCGGCCAACGCGGTGAGCCGGGAACGCAGGACCCGCAATGCCTGAATTTTGTTCTGCAGTTGGGATCGCTCGTTCTGGCACGACACGACGAGCCCGGTGGGCACATGGGTGATCCGCACGGCGGAATCAGTGGTGTTCACGCCCTGACCGCCCTTCCCCGAGGAACGATAGACATCCACGCGCAGGTCGTTCTCGTCGATCTCGACGTCGTGCTCCTCGACCTCGGGCATGACGAGCACGCCGGCCGCCGAGGTGTGGACGCGTCCCTGGGTCTCGGTGACGGGCACGCGCTGCACGCGATGGACGCCGCCCTCGAACTTGAGGACCGCATAGGGCATCGCATCCGGTTCGGCGTGGCCGGAGGCCTTGACGGCCACCGTGACGGACTTCACTCCCCCGAGGTCGGTCTCCTGGGCGTCGAGGATCTCGACCTTCCAGCCGCGGGATTCGGCATAGCGCGTGTACATCCGCAGCAGATCGCCCGCGAACAGCGCCGATTCCTCACCGCCCTCACCGGACTTGATCTCCATGAGCGCGTCGGCCGAATCGTTCGGGTCCCGGGGCGCGAGCAGCCGGGTCAGCCGCTCGGCAATCTCGGCGGCCCGTGCGGCAAGCGCGTCGGCCTCCACGGCAAAGCTGGGATCGTCGGCGCTCAGTTCCTCGGCCGCCGCCATGTCGCCGAGGAGTGCTTCGTGCTCCGCGAGCGCCTTGACGACGGGCGTGAGCTCGGCATAGCGCCGGGCGAGCTTGCGCGCGAGACCAACATCGGAGTGCACCGCCGGGTCCGCCAGCCGTGCCTCGAGCTCGGCGTGTTCAGCGCGCAGGGGCGCGGCGGACTCGAACATGCGGTTCCTCCCGATCGGATCGATGGACGACAAACGCCGGGCACCCGGTGGTCCCGGGTCCCGGCGTTGCGCGGAAAACTACTTCTTCTTGCCGATCTTGGCGTTGCCGAAGCGCTTCTCGAAGCGGGCAACGCGGCCACCGGTGTCGAGGATCTTCTGCTTGCCCGTGTAGAACGGGTGGCAGTTCGCGCAGACCTCGGCACGGATGATGCCGTTGTCGGCAGTGCTGTTGGTCACGAAGGTGTTGCCACAGGTGCAGGTCACCCGGGTCTCACCGTAATTGGGATGAATCCCCTGCTTCATGGTGTCTCCTTGATGTGGTTGTTGCCCGGGTCCCCGATCGGAGATATGGGGTGAACCGGACCGACTGTCCATTGTGCCGCACTGTGGGCCCCGGGACCAAATGGGCCGGGCCTGCATCGCCCTGCGTCAGTCGTCGCGCCCCGGCGTCGTCTTCGAGATCAGCAGCAGGAACTCGTTGTTGGACTTCGTCTTCTTCATGCGATTGAGCAGCATCTCCAAGGCCTGCTGCCCGTCGAGCCCGGAGAGTACGCGGCGCAGCTTCCAGATGATCGCCAGTTCCTCGCGGCCGAGCAGCAGCTCCTCACGGCGCGTACCCGACTGGACGGCGTCGATGGCCGGGAAGATCCGCCGGTCGGCGAACTCGCGCCGCAGACGAAGCTCCATGTTGCCGGTGCCCTTGAACTCCTCGAAGATGACCTCGTCCATCTTGGAGCCCGTTTCGATCAACGCCGTGGCGAGAATCGTGAGCGAACCGCCGTTCTCGATGTTGCGAGCAGCACCGAAGAACTTCTTGGGCGGATAGAGCGCTGCGGAGTCAACACCGCCGGACAGGATGCGCCCGGAGGCCGGGGCCGCAATGTTGTAGGCCCGGCCCAGCCGCGTGATGCCGTCCAGCAGGACCACGACGTCCTTGCCCATCTCGACCAGGCGCTTGGCGCGCTCGATGGCGAGCTCGGCCACTTGGGTGTGGTCGCTCGCGGGCCGGTCGAACGTGGACGCGATGACTTCACCGGACACGGTCCGCTGGAAGTCGGTGACCTCTTCCGGACGCTCGTCCACGAGCACCACCATGAGGTGGACCTCGGGGTTGTTCTCGGTGATCGCATTCGCGACGTGCTGCAGGATCATGGTCTTGCCCGCCTTCGGCGGGGACACGATCAGCCCGCGCTGCCCCTTGCCGATCGGGGAGACCAGGTCGATGATGCGGCCCGTCATGTTGAGCGGCGTGGTCTCCAGTCGCAGGCGTTCCTGCGGATAGAGCGGCGTCAGCTTGTTGAAGTCCACCCGCCCCTTGGCCTGCTCGGGGTCGTGGCCGTTGACCGTGTCGAGGCGCACCAGCGGGCTGAACTTCTCACGGCGCTCACCCTCTCGCGGCTGGCGCATGGCGCCGGTGACCACGTCGCCCTTGCGCAGCCCGAATTTGCGCACCATCGCGAGGGACACGTACGCGTCCTCGGAGCTGGGCAGATAGCCCGTGGTGCGGACGAACGCATAGGAATCGAGGACGTCCAGAATGCCTGCGATGTCGAGGAGCACGTCGTCCTCGCTGATCACCGGCTCGGCATCGAGTCGGTCGAGACCGCTGCCCCGGCCACGGCGGTTCTGCCGGTCCCGGCTGCGCCGACGCCTGCTCCGGCGGCTGCCGCCACCGTCGTCGTCGAAATCACGCGAGTCGCCCCGGTTGCCGCCACTGTCCCGTCCGGACTGCTGCTGTTGCTGCTGGCGGTCACGGTTGCGGGCGGGACGCTGGTCCCCGGTCTGCTCGCCATCGTCCTTCTTGCTGTCCCCGGACTCGCCCCCGCGCAGCTCGGCCTCGAGTCGGCGGCCCAGCTCCCGGCGGGTCTCATCATCGGGACCGGACTCGTCGGTGCGGCGGTCCCGACGGGAGCGCCGGCTGTCACGGGAACCGGCATGGTCGGATTGGTCGCGTTCCTGGCGGTTCTCGTGTGCAGGCGATTGCGCCTGCTGCGTCTCGTCATTCTTCTTCGCATCGTCGCGCTGCTTCGCCTCGGCCTGCTGCGGCTCGTCACCGTGCTTCGCTTCGGTTCGCTTCGGTTCGGTGTGCTTCGCCTCGTCAGCCTGCTTGGGCTGTTCTGACCGTTCAGGCTGTTCTGAGCGCGCGGCGTGTTTGGTCGGTTCCTCGGTTCGCCGCTGGCGGGCACTTTCGTCAGCGGAACCGCCGCCGGACTGGGCGGCCTTGATGGCGTCGATGAGTGCGCTCTTGCGCATCGTCGCGGTGCCACGCAGCCCCATGCTGGAGGCGAGCTGCTTCAGCTCGGGCAACAGCATGGCGTCCAGGCCGGAACCCTTGCGACGCCGTCCGGAGGTGGTCTCCGCTGCGGCTTCGGCTTCAGTGCCGGCCGCGGTGGGCGCCGCTTCGGTGGTTTCTGTCACTGGTGTCCTTTCAATCCAGCCGCGTCGTTCCCGATGAACTCGCTCGGCCGGTGCGGACCACATGAGCGTGGTGGTGATCCTGATCAGGTCGGAGCCTGCACTGGGCGAAGGCATCCAATAGTGGTGATCCTCGGACGCTCCGGGCGCGACCATTCACGTGGAGTGCTGAGGAATCGGGCGCCAGACCTGTGCGGCGCGCAAGGAACAACAGAAAGTGTCCCCGTTGGTCTCCACACTAGCACCGGACCGGGAGCTCCTCGCAACATTCGGTCTGCGAACAGCACTCGGATCTCGGTGGGATCAGCCGATGACCTCCGCCGGTCCACCGACGGCGAGGGCATACCGGCGGAATTCCCCGGCCTCGCTGCCATCGAGTTCGGCGGCCTTCGCCGCATCGGTGAGCACCAGCACGGTGGGACCAGCTCCACTGATGACGGCACCGAAGCCCCGGGAACGCAGCGAGCGGACAAGGGCCGTCGCTTCCGGCATGAGCTCGGCGCGATAGTCCTGATGCAGCCATTCCCGGGTCGCGGCGTGCAGCAGTGTCGGGTCGTCGCCCATGGCGTGGGTGAGCAGAGCCGCCCGGCCGGAATTCTTGGCCGCCTCTGCGTGCGGCACACGGCTCGGCAGGGCCTTGCGGGCCGCTTTGGTGGCCACGGGCGCCGGGTGCACATAGGCGAACAGGCGCACATCGGGGTGGATCCGCCCCGACGCCGCGCGTACGGCACCCGGCTCGTTCTCGTCATCGATCCAGGTGAGCACGAAACCACCGAAGATGGCGGCCGCCACGTTGTCCGGGTGCCCCTCCACCTTGTTCGACTCGGTCAGCAGCCACTGCCGATCGACCTCGTCCTCCGGACGCGCGAGTGCCCAGGCGGCCAGGAGTCCCGCCACGGTGGCCGCGGCGGAAGACCCGAGTCCACGCGTGTGCGGAATCGTGTTGTGGGCGACCAGGCGTACGCCCGGGGCGGCTGCCCCGAGGGACGCGAGGCCCTGGTCCAGACAGCGAATCACCAGGTGGGAGCGGTCCCGCGGGACGAATCCCGCGCCCTCGCCGGTCACCTCGACCTGCACACCGGAGCGGAGCACCTCGACCGTGCAGTCGTCGAGCCAATCGAACGCCAGTCCCAGGCTGTCGAATCCCGGTCCCAGATTGGCGGTGTTGGCGGGTACGCGCAGGTGAACCCGGCGCCCCGCCCGAAGCATGTCAACGTCCACGGATCAGGCCAGCCCGATCGCATCGGCGACGGCCATCGCCTCAGGGGCGACGACCTCGGTCCGGAGGTCGATCCCAGAGAGTGCGGTGTCGATGTCCTTCAGCCCGTTGCCGGTCACCGTGATCGTGATCGTCTGGCCCGCAGCGAGTTCACCGGCCTCATGGGCCGCGAGCAGGGCAGCGACGCCCGAGGCGGACGCCGGTTCCACGAAGATCCCTTCGTTGGCGGCGAGGAAACGCTGGGCGGCCAGGATCTGTTCATCGGACACGGCTGTGAACCGGCCACCGGACTCGTCGCGGGCCGCGTTGGCCAGGTCCGCGGAGGCCGGATTGCCGATCCGGATCGCAGTGGCGATCGTCTCGGGGTTGAGCACGGGGTGGCCGAGCACCAGGGGCGCCGCACCCTCCGCCTGGACCGCCCACATCCGCGGGCGCTTGGTGGCCTTGCCGGCGTCGGCGTACTGCTTGAAACCACGCCAATAGGCGGGCATGTTGCCGGCATTCCCGATCGGCATCACGTGCAGGTCCGGGGCATCACCCAGGGCGTCGATGATCTCGAAGGACGCCGTCTTCTGGCCCTCGAGCCGGAACGGGTTGACCGAGTTGACGAGCGCGACGGGATAGGACTCCGCGAGCTTGCGGGCCACCGTGAGGCATTCGTCGAAGTTGCCGTCCACCTGGACGATCTGGGCGCCGTACACGATCGCCTGGGCGAGCTTGCCCTTGGCGATCTTGCCCTGGGGCAGCAGCACGATCGGCTTCATCCCGGCCCGCACCGCATAGGCCGCCGCGGATGCCGAGGTGTTGCCGGTGGACGCGCACACGACCGCCCGGGCACCCTCCGCCTTGGCCTTGGAGACCGCCATCGTCATGCCGCGGTCCTTGAAGGAGCCGGTCGGGTTGGCACCCTCGACCTTGACCCAGACCTCACAGTCGAAGCGGTCCGAGAGCACGGGCGCCTGCACGAGCGGCGTGCTCCCCTCGCCCAGGCTCACGACCGGATCACCGGATTCGATCGGCAACCACTCGCGATAGCGCTCGATCAAACCCGACTGCTCCGCGCTGAAGCGGCGTACGTTCGCCATCATTCACCCTCGACTCTCATCACCGACAGAACCTCATGCACCTGGGGCAGGTCGCCCAACGCGCGCACGGTCGCACTCAACGCCGCCTCCGGGGCGGAGTGCGTGACCAGCACGAGCCGTGCACCGGCCCCGTCGGAGCGCAGCGACGCCTCCTGCCGCATGGTCTGCACGGAGACGTGGTGATCGGCGAAGCAGGCGGCGACGGTCGCCAGCACGCCGGGCTGGTCGACCACCTCCAGGCTGATGAAATAGCGGGTGATCACGTCGTCCATGCTCATGACCCGACGGTTGGCGTACGCCGACTCGCCCGGCCCGGCAGTCCCGCGCACCCGGTTGCGAGCGACGGTGACAAGGTCCCCCATGACGGCGGATGCGGTGGGATCGCCCCCCGCGCCGGGGCCATAGAACATGAGCCGGCCGGCATTGGTCGACTCGACGACCACCGCGTTGTAGGCCCCGCCCACCGACGCGAGCGGATGGCTGTTGGGGATCATCGCCGGATGGGTCCGCACGGAGATGAAACGTTCGCCGTGCACGATCTCCGAGCGACAGATTGCCAACGCCTTGACGGTGCAGTCCATGGATTTGGCCGCGGCGATGTCGGAGCTGCTGATCTCCGTGATGCCCTCGCGGTGCACGTCACCGGCCGTCACCCGGCTGTGGAAGGCGAGCCCGGCCAGGATCGCGGCCTTGGCGGCGGCGTCGAAGCCCTCGACGTCGGCGGTCGGATCGGCTTCGGCATAGCCGAGCGACTGTGCCTCGGTGAGCACCTCGTCGAAGCCGGAGCCCTCGGTGTGCATCTTGTCGAGGATGAAGTTGGTGGTGCCGTTGACGATGCCCATGACGGTCGTCACGTCGTCACCGACGAGCGATTCGCGCAGCGGTCGGATGATCGGGATGGCACCGGCCACGGCCGCCTCGTAGTAGAGGTCCACCCCGGCCTTCTCCGCCGCCTCGAACAGCCGCGGCCCGTCCTCGGCCAGCAGCGCCTTGTTGGCGGTGACCACGGAGGCACCGTGCTCGATCGCGCGCAGGATGAGCGTGCGGGCGGGTTCGATCCCGCCGATCACCTCAACGACCAGGTCGACGTCGTGCCGGGCGACGAGGCCCTCCGCGTCGGTCGTGAACAGGTCGGGGTCGATGCCGGGACGCTCGATGCCGGTGCGGCGGACGGCGATGCCGGCGATCTCCAGCGGACGCCCGACGCGGGCCGCCAGGTCGTCCGTGTGCTCGATCAGCAGCCGGGCCACCGCCGAACCGACCACGCCACAGCCGAGCAGGGCCACCCGCAACGGCTCGTGGCTGGTCTGCTGGGCCCCGGAGTCGGACGGGCTCGTGTTCATGGGTTCAGACTCTCCCTGTTGGTCGTGCGCGGTGGGCTGGGCCGGATCATTCTCCCGCTTGACACGCGTTTGGTCGAACCGGTCGGCCACACCGATCCTGCCATCAGGTCCCGGTGGTGCGCGCGGCTGTCAGCCATTCGGCACATAACCGGCGTCGAGCGCCAGCAGGTCGGCCATCGTCTCCCGACGGATCAGGGTGGTGAGCACACCGTCCTGCACCGCCACCACCGGTGGTTTGAGCGCATGGTTGTAGTTGTTGGCCATGGCCCGGCTGTACGCGCCGCTGCCCGGCACGGCGATGATGTCACCGGGGGCGATGTCCGCGGGCAGGAACTCGTCGCGCACCAGGATGTCGCCGGATTCGCAGTGCATCCCGACCACCCGGCACAGCATCGGGCCGGCATCCGATCGGCGCGAGGCGACCGTGGCCGAGTATTCCGCGCCATAGAGCGCGGGGCGGATGTTGTCGCTCATGCCGCCGTCAACCGAGACATAGCAGCGCTGCGCGCCCTCCGACAGATCGACCATCTTGACGGTGCCGACCCGATAGAGCGCCATGCCCGGCGTACCGCTGATCGCCCGCCCGGGCTCCACCGACACCTGAGGGATGGTCGGCAACTCCAGGCCCCGGCACTCGCGACGGACCAGCGCCTCCATCGCGCCGGCCAGATAGTCCGCCGACCGGGGGCGATCCGCGCTGATGTAGGGGATGCCGAACCCACCGCCGAGATCCAGCTCGGGGAGCTCGATCCCGGTGCGGTCGAAGAACTCCTTGTGCAGTTCCAGCGTCCGTCGGATCGCGACCTCGAAGCCCGCGACCTCGAAGATCTGCGAGCCAATGTGCGAATGCACTCCGCGCAGGTCCAGATTGGGTGACTCATGGCAGGCCAGGAGACCCTCCAGTGCCTGCCCGCCCGTGATCGACAGGCCGAACTTCTGGTCCTCGTGCGCTGTGGCGATGTATTCGTGCGTGTGGGCCTCCACCCCGGCCGTCACGCGCACCATGACCGCGACCCGGGCGTCACGCTCACCACAGATCTCCTGCAGGCGCTCGATCTCGGTCAGCGAGTCGACGATGATCCGCCCGACCCCGGCCTCGACGGCCTGGGTCAGCTCGGCAACCGACTTGTTGTTGCCGTGGAAGCCGATGCGCTCCGCGGGCATTCCCCCGGCCAGTGCGACCGTGAGCTCATTGCCCGAGCACACGTCCATGTTGAGCCCCTCCTCCGCAATCCAGCCCGCGCTGGTGGTGCAGAGGAACGATTTGGCCGCATAGAACACGTCCCAACCGTCGAACGCGGCTTTGAACTCGCGGGCGCGGGCACGGAAGTCGAGTTCGTCCATGACGTACGCCGGAGTCCCCACCCGGTCGGCGATCTCGTTCACGTCCAATCCACCGACACGCAGCACGCCGTCGCTGCCCCTGGTCACAGTGCGTGACCACAGCTTGGGGTCGAGCGCGTTCACATCCACCGGGACTTGAAGCCACTTGGGGGCGGGCGTCACGGTGTCTGCGTGGATCGCTCCGGCAACGTGCATATGGGTCATGCCTGAACTGTGCCAGATCGGGGCAATCGGCCGAAAATTGTCTGGTACTGTGTTCGTCGGCCCAAAACGCCGGGCCCCCGTAGCTCAGGGGATAGAGCACCGCCCTCCGGAGGCGGGAGCACAGGTTCGAATCCTGTCGGGGGCGCCACGAGTTCGATCCCGTCGCCATCACCGAGCGCATCCTTCGGCGCGAACCTCACCGGAGGCGCGCCGGTCGTCTTTTGCGCCTCACCCCTGAAGCCGGACTAGCCTGCCTGTGTGCCGGCCATCGATTCGTCTCCACCCAACACGGACGCTGCCTCTCGTCAGCAGAAGGCTCGGCGTCTGGTGACGGCGGGCGGCGATCTGCGGCTGTTGCCCGTGGTCCTGGTCGTCATCCTCTGCCGGGCCGTGATCGCCTGGACCTGGGTCGTGGCCGAGGAATTCGCACTGGGGGACGTTCCCTACTACTGGAGCCGCATCTCCGATCTGGCCGAGGTCGGCATCGAGATGACCATGCGGGAATATCCCACCCCCATGGTCTGGCTCTTCTCGATCCCGCACGCACTCAGTGACGGCAGTCTGGAGAGCTTTGCCGCCTGGTTCGTGGCGTTCATCCTGCTCACCGATCTCGCGTTCTGCGCGCTGATCGCCTGGAGCCGCCTTCCGGGCAGGGGGTGGGCGATCACCGTCTGGTCCGTGACGTGCATGGCGCTGGGCCCCCTGATCTGGCTGCGTTTCGATCTGGTGCCGGCGGTGATCGTCGGTGCGGCGCTGGTGCTGGCGGTCCGGCGGCCCGGCACGGCGGGCGGGCTGTTGGCTGTCGGCGCGGGCACCAAGCTCTGGCCGGGAGTGTTTTTCCCGCTGCTGCTGAATCGCCCGGGCGGACGGTCGGCCACCCCCACCTGGCTCGCTCCGTCGATCGGGTTCGTCGGAGCCGGGATCGGGCTCGTGGTGGCGAGTCTGCTGTCCGGCGGGTGGACGCGCCTGATCTCCCCGCTGGTCTGGCAGTCCGACCGGGGCCTGCAGATCGAATCCATCCCGGCCACTGTCCTCATGACTGCTCGGGCCATCCAGCCGGATGGCTGGGACATCGGCATCTCCCAATACCAGGCCTTCGAGGTGTTCGGACCCGGAGTGGCGGCCTCCTTGGTGGTGGCCGACGTGTTGACCCTCGTCGGCGCCGTGCTCGGGGTGGCCATGCTGTTCCGGCACTGGCGGCGGGCGTACGCGGACGGGGCGGACTGGGCGACCGGAGCCGCCATCGCCACGCTCGCGATCGTTGGGCTGTTGATCGTGACGAACAAGACGTTGAGCCCCCAGTACGCGATCTGGCTCGCCGGTCCGGTCGCCGCTCTGGTGGCAGGGCACCGACCCGGCGTACGCCCCGCACAGGGCAGGGCACCGATCGCACGCTGGACCGCCTTCCTGCTCGCCACCGCTGCCCTGACCCACGTCGTTTTCCCGGTGCTCTATGACCGGCTCAACGGGTTGGCCGACGACCCGGTCTGGACTCCGTGGGCGACCGTGGCGCTGGTGGCGCGCAACCTGGTGCTGGTCGTCTTCGTCGCCGATGTGGTGCGCTGTGCCCTGCGCTCCACGGCCGTCCGGCCCCACCTGGAAGAAAACCCGGACCCCAGCCAATGAGAGATGGGCTCCACCGGGGCCGTCCGCGTTGGGTACCCTCGTTGGAAGGCTTAGCCTCACAAACAACCAGGTTGATTCTCAGCTAATTCGGAAGAAGGCGATTGTGGCCATCGCGCCTGAGCAAGAGCAGTCCGACTTCGGCGCCAATGACTGGCTCCTCGAAGAGATGTATGAGCAGTACCAGGCCGATCCCGCATCGGTCGATCCGCAATGGGCCGAGTTCTTCAAGGCCCGCGGGCAGGGCGGCAATGATGCCCCCGCCAAGCAGACTGCTCCCGCCGCAGACAAGAAGCCCGCGTCGGCGAAGAGTGCCCCACCCAAGGACGCTCCCCCACCGCCCGCGGCGAAGAAGCCCGCTGCGGACAAGAAACCCGCACCCGCCAAGAAACCGCAAGCGCCCGCACCCGATATGCCGGCTGCGAAAATCGAGCCCGCCCCCGGCGCTCCTCGAGCGACTGTCGAGGGCCCGAACGTGGTGCGGGACATGCGTCCCGACCGTCGCGCCGCCGGTGGTCTGCCCGCGGACCCGCCGAACCCGACCGTGCGGGAGGCCGCGGGTCGCAACGTCCCCACGCGGACCGTCCTGCGCGGCGCTCCCGGCCGGACCGCGAAGAACATGGACCTGTCGCTGGCACTGCCGACGGCGACCAGCGTCCGCACCGTCCCCATGAAGCTGGTCATCGATCAGCGCATCGTGATCAACTCGCATCTGCGCCGTTCGCGCGGCGGCAAGATCTCGTTCACGCACCTGATCGGTTATGCGATGATCCGGGCCCTCCGGGACGTCCCGGAGATGAACAACCACTATGACGAGACCGACGGCAAACCGACCATGGTCGAGCCGAACACGATCAACCTGGGCATTGCGATCGACCTGCCCAAGGATGACGGAACCCGGCAGCTCATGGTGCCGAGCATCAAGAGCTGCGAGGACCTGGATTTCGCCCAGTTCTGGGCGGCCTATGAGGACTTGGTCAAGCGGGCCCGGGCGAACAAGCTGACGCTGCCGGACTTCGCGGACACCACCCTCACGCTCACCAACCCGGGCGGGCTCGGCACCCAGCATTCGGTGCCCCGGCTCATGCCCGGCCAGGGTGTGATCATCGGTGTCGGCAACATCGACTATCCGCCGGAATACCAGGGTGCCGACCCGGAGCGCCTCAACGACATCGGCGTCTCCAAGATGATGACGCTGACCTCGACCTATGACCACCGGGTCATCCAGGGCGCTCAGTCCGGTGAATATCTGCGTCGGATCCATGAACTCCTGCTGGGCGACGGCGGATTCTATGAAGAGATCTTCAGCGCTCTGCGCGTGCCCTACGCGCCGATCAAGTGGAGCACCGACACCTCGGTGAGCCACGAGTCCCAGGTCAGCAAGCAGGCCCGGGTGCTCGAGCTGATCAACGCCTACCGGACGTCCGGCCACTTCATGGCCGACATCGACCCGCTTGAATACCGCCAGCGCTCGCACCCGGACCTGGAGATCGAGACCCACGGGCTGACCCTCTGGGATCTGGACCGCCCCTTCGCGACGGGCACCTTCGGTGGCGACAAGCCGTTCATGCCGCTGCGCGAGATCCTCGGGGTGCTCCGGGATTCCTACTGCCGCCAGATCGGCATCGAATACATGCACATCCCGGACCCGGATCAGCGCAAGTGGGTCCAGACCCGGATCGAGAAGCACACGGAGAAGCTGCCTCGTGAGGAGCAGCTGCGCATCGTCGACAAGCTCAACGAGGCGGAGATCTTCGAGACCTTCCTGCAGACCAAGTTCGTCGGCCAGAAGCGTTTCTCCCTGGAGGGCGGCGAGGCCGCGATCGTGCTGCTGGACGAGATCTGCGATTCCGCGGCCAATGCGGGCCTGGACGAGGTCTGCATCGGCATGCCGCACCGCGGCCGGCTCAACGTGCTGGCCAACATCGTCGGCAAGTCCTATGGGCAGATCTTCCGCGAGTTCGACGGCAACCTGGACCCGAGGACGGTCGAGGGCTCCGGTGACGTGAAATATCACCTGGGCGCCGACGGTCAGTTCACCGCGCTGTCGGGCCGCACGATTCGCACGTCGGTGGCCGCGAACCCATCCCACCTGGAGGCGGTCAACCCGGTGCTCGAGGGCATCGTGCGGGCCAAGCAGGACCTGTTGAACCGGGTGAACGAGTTCCCGGTGCTGCCGGTCCTGATCCATGGCGATGCGGCGTTCGCGGGCCAGGGCGTGGTGTTCGAGACCATGCAGATGTCGCAGCTTCGCGGCTATCGCACCGGCGGCACGATCCACGTCGTCATCAACAACCAGATCGGGTTCACCACTCCCCCGTTCGCCTCCCGCAGCTCGGTCTATTGCACCGACGTCGCGAAGACGGTGGGCGCCCCGGTGTTCCACGTCAACGGTGATGACCCCGAGGCCTGCGTACGCGTCGCCCGGCTCGCGTTCGAATTCCGCCAGGAATTCAACAAGGACGTCGTGATCGACGTGGTCTGCTATCGCCGTCGTGGACACAACGAGGGCGATGACCCGAGCTTCACCAACCCGTTGATGTATGACCTGATCGACCGCAAGCGCTCGACCCGCAAGCTGTACACCGAAGCGCTCATCGGCCGTGGCGATATCTCGACCGAGGACGCCGAGGTGGCGATGTCACGGTTCCAGCGCCGCTTGGAGGAGGTGTTCCAGGAGGTCAGGGACGATCAGGATGATTTCGCCGACTACAGCCGGGTGCCGAACTATCCGATCAAGCGAGGTCGCCACGAGCCGACCTCGATCACCCCGGAGATGATGCGGCTGATCTCGCAGGCACACATCAACGTGCCCGACGGGTTCACCGTGCACCACAAGATCCTGCCGCAGTTGCAGCGCCGGGCCAAGGCGATCCAGGAAGGTCCGATCGACTGGGCCACGGGCGAAATTCTCGCGTTCGGCTCGTTGCTGCTGGAGGGTCGTCCGGTGCGACTGACCGGTCAGGACTCCCGACGCGGCACGTTCTCGCAGCGCTTTGCTGCGGTTGTCGACCGGCAGACGGATGACCATTGGGTGCCGCTGCGCAACATGCAGAAGGGTCAGGCCTATTTCCAGGTCTTCGACTCCCTGTTGAGCGAGTACGCGGTGCTGGGCTTCGAATACGGCTATTCGGTCGTGCGCCCCGAGGCGCTGGTGCTGTGGGAGGCCCAGTTCGGTGACTTCGTGAACGGTGCCCAGACGATCACCGACGAGTTCATCTCGTCCGGTCAGGCCAAGTGGACGCAGAAGTCCGGCATTGTGCTGCTGCTTCCCCACGGCTATGAGGGGCAGGGCCCGGACCACTCGTCGGCGAGGATCGAGCGGTGGCTGCAGCTCTGTGCGGAGGACGCGTTGGCCGTGTGCCAGCCGTCGACCCCGGCGAGCTATTTCCACCTGCTGCGCACGCACGCGTACGTCAATTGGCACCGTCCCCTGATCGTCGCCACCCCGAAGTCGATGCTGCGCAACCGCCGTGCGGTGTCGCGGCCGGAAGACTTCACCAGCGGCAAGTGGGAGGCGCTCATCCCCGACGCGTCGATCAAGGATCCGAAGAAGGTCAAGTCGATCATCTTCTGCTCCGGCAAGGTGCGTTGGGATCTGGAGAACGCCCGGGAGAAGTCCGGCCGCGAGGACGAGATCGCGATCTTCGCGTTCGAGCGGCTCTATCCCCTGCCGGACAGGGAGCTCGCCAAGGCCTTGCAGCCGTACGGGCACGTCACCGACATTCGCTGGGTCCAGGACGAGCCCGAGAATCAGGGTGCTTGGCAGTTCATGGCCTATCACCTGCCGGGCGCGGTCAAGGAATTCCTGCCCGACCGGGACGAACTGCAGATGCGACCGACCACGCGGCCCGCCTCCTCGGCTCCCTCGGTGGGTCTTGCCGCCATGCACGAGAAGGAGCAGGCGGAGCTGATCCGCCGGGCGCTCCTTCCGGTCGAGGAACTGTGACGTGTACTTCACCGATCGGGGCATCGAAGAACTCGAAAAGCGCAGAGGCGAGGAGGACGTGAGCTTCACCTGGCTGGGTGAGCAGCTGCGCACCTTCGTCGATCTCAATCCCGAGTTCGAGACGGCGATCGATCGGCTGGCCACGTGGCTGGCTCGATTGGATGACGAGGACGACGACTGACGACGTCCGGGAGTACGCGGTGAGCGGCCGGTCGGGAGGTTCCCGGCCGGCCGTTTGCGTGCCCGACGTCAGCCGGTTCCGTTCGCACTCAGGCCGGCGACCAGCAGGCGTACGCCGTAGGTGAAGTCCTCATCGGGATCCGGACCGGCCGGCCCGGCGACGCCGAGCTGCAGGGACTGGGCGTACCCCTGCCGATCAAGGGTGTGGCCGAGGATGAAGTGCACCACCAGACGAGCCGCTGGACCGGCCTCCGCTGTGGGGAACCCTGCCCTGATCAGGGAACCGGCCAACAAGTCGGCGGGGGTGGGCTCGAGCAGTCGCATGGCGAGCACCGACGAGACGAGTTCGGCACCGTCCCGATGGGCGAGCAAACGATCCCGCAGCTCATGGCACCACTCGCTGAGTGCGTCCGGCGTGATCGTCGCCGGCCCGTCGAGGTCGGCGATCAGCTCCGCCGCGACGCCTGCGAGGAGGGACTGCTTGTTGGCGAAATGCCAGTACAGCGCCGCGGGGGCCGCCCCCAGTGCCCCCGCGATCCGTCGCATCGACAGGTCCGCGAGGCCGAAATCATCCAGGATGGCCATCGCGGTGGCCACGATGGCGGATCGGGTGAGAGCCACCGAATGAGGCTAGCCCACGCAGCGCCGCGGCCGTCCAACAACGATTTTTCCTGCGCCCATCCGTTAATGTGCCTTCCGACGCAAGAATTTCCGTCATTTCTCGTTCAAGGAGAATTCATGAAGTCTCGTCGTTTCGCCCTGCTCGCGTGCCTCTCCGCGGCTGCCCTCACGTTCACCGCGTGCGGCTCCGATTCTCTGGGGGATTCAGCCACCCCGCAGGGCAACGACACCGCCGATCCCATCCCCGCGGTGTCCGCCAACCCGGATCTCACGGCCAAGCTGCCCGAGAGCGTCCGGAACGCCAACAAGATCGTCGTCGGCACGGACGCCACCTATGCGCCGAACGAGTTCCTGGATGCGGACGGCAAGACCGTGATCGGCGTCCAGGTGGAGCTCTTCGACGCCGTCGGGGCCAAGCTCGGCGTGGAGGAGGTCGAATGGCAGCCGTCCGGTTTCGACACGATCATCACCGGTGTCCAGGGCAAGAAGTTCGACGCCGGGATGTCGTCGTTCACCATCAACGAGCGCCGGCTCGAGCAGGTGCACATGGTGAGCTATTTCGACGCCGGCACCCAGTGGGCCACTCCGGCCGGCAACCCCAATGACGTCGATCCCGACAACCCGTGCGGCAAGACCGTGGCCGTCCAGACCGGCACCATCCAGGACGAGGACGACCTGCCGGTGCGCCAGGAGGCGTGCGGGGACAACAAGATCAACATCCTGCAGTTCGAGGGCCAGGACCAGGCCACCGCCGCCGTGGTCTCCGGCCGCGCGGACGCGATGCTCGCGGACTCGCCGATCATCGCCTATGCGGTCAAACAGTCCGACGGCCAGCTCGACGCGCTCGGTGACATCTATGACGCGGCCCCCTATGGCATCGTCGTGCCCAAGGATCAGACCGAATTCGCGAACGCGATCGCCGAGGCACTGGCCGAGCTCGAGGCCGACGGCACCTATGAGGCCATCCTCGCCAAGTGGGGCGTCGAGGACGGTGCGATCGGCGAGTTCGAGGTCGATCCCAGCGTGAGCTGAGCCGATGGCTGATTCCACACAACTGCCGGACGGTCCCGGCGGGGTGACGGCGAGCGAGTCGTCCCCCGCCGACCGTCCCGGTCGCATCGAGGCGGTTCCCGTACGCCACCCCTGGCGTTGGGTGGCGGTGGCGGTCATCGCGGTGTTGATCGCGATGTTCGTCAACATGATCCTGTTCAACCCGGCCTTCAACTGGCCGTTCGTGTTCCAGGCCATGAACCAGACCCCGGTGATCGAGGGATTCATCAAGGGCACCCTGCTGGTCACCGCGCTCAGCATGGTGTTCGGCGTCATCGGCGGCGTCATCCTGGCCGTCATGCGCCTGTCCGACAACCCGATTCTCTCGGCAGTGTCGTGGGCGTACACCTGGTTCTTCAGGGCGATCCCCCGCTATGTGCTCCTCACGATCATGGGCGCACTGGGCATCGTCTTCCAGGACGGCCTGGCCCTGGGCATCCCGTTCGACTGGAAGATCATCGAGTGGCTCGGGCTTTCCGCAGACACGTCATGGCGGTTCCTCACCCTGAACGCCAACCAGATCTTCGCCGGACTGGCGGGGGCGGTGATCGGCATGGCCGCCTCCGAGGCGGCGTACATGGCCGAGATCGCCCGCGCAGGCATTCTCAGCGTCGACCGGGGGCAGTCCGAGGCTGCCGAAGCGCTCGGCATGAGCCCGGCCAAGACCATGGTGCGCGTCGTGCTGCCCCAGGCCATGCGGGTCATCGTCCCGCCGACCGGCAATGAAACGATTGCCATGCTCAAGGACACCTCGCTGCTCCTGGCCATCCCCCTCACGACCGAGCTCTTCTTCCAGTTGAAGGCGATCGGGTCGAGGACCTATCAGACCTTCCCGGTGCTGATTTCCGCGACGCTCTACTACCTGATCGCCACCAGCATCCTGATGATCGGCCAGAGCTGGCTGGAGCGCCACTTCGGCAAGGGTTTCGGGACATCGGTCAGCCAGAAGGCCCAGCAGATCAAGATGAGGACCGACCATTGAGCACCCCGGCACAGGCTTCCCCCACCGACGCGCCCGCCACCGGAGAGCCGTTGGTGCGGGCCGTGAACGCAACCAAGTCGTTCGGTCACAACGAGGTCCTGAAGGGCATCGACCTCGAGGTCGCACGAGGCGAGGTCGTCTGCCTGCTCGGTCCCTCCGGGTCCGGCAAGACCACCTTTCTGAGACTGATCAACCAGATGGAAGTCCTCACCGGCGGGCGCATCTGGGTCGATGGCGAGTTGATCGGCATCGAGGAACGGCGTGGTCGGCTGCACCGGCGCAAGCCCGCGGACATCGCCCGGCAGCGCGCGGAGATCGGCATGGTCTTCCAGCGGTTCAACCTGTTCCCCCACCGGACCGCACTCGGCAACGTGATGGAAGCCCCGGTGCACGTCAAGAGGATTCCGCGGGCACAGGCCCGGGAACGCGCCCTCTCACTGCTCGATCAGGTCGGACTGGCGGACCGTGTCGACTACTATCCCGCGCAACTCTCCGGCGGTCAGCAACAGCGAGTGGCCATCGCCCGGGCGCTGGCGATGGATCCGCAACTGATGTTGTTCGACGAGCCCACGTCCGCTCTCGACCCGGAGTTGGTGGGCGAGGTGCTCAACGTCATGAAGGCACTCGCTGCCGACGGTATGACCATGATTGTGGTGACCCATGAGATGGGTTTCGCGCGCGACGTTGCCGACCGCGTGGTCTTCATGGATGACGGGCTGGTGGTGGAACAGGGCTCCCCCAGGCAAGTGCTCGCGCACCCCCGTCAGGAACGCACCAAGGCGTTTCTTGCGAGGGTTCGTCACGAGGCGCAGGCCCGGGACTCACTGGCGGCAGCTCAGGTCGAGGGACTCATCGCGGACGACTGACCAACCTGACAAGTGCCCCTGATGCGCACTCCGAGTTGTCGGGCAGTCACTCCGAGCTGTCGAGCAGGTGGGGCACCAGCGCGCGGGTCGAAGCCGGCAGAACCAAGCAGACGATCACGGTGATCGACACCACGCCGAGCGCCACCCCGATCCAAGTGGTCGCCCCGCCGAGGAACGAATAGGCGACGGGCAACTGCACGACCTGGGTCGCCACTGCTGGCCCCCTGCTCCAAGGACGCAGGCGCAACAGACCGCGAGCGACCACGAGCAGTGCTGCGGCGTACCCAACCAGCAGGATCGCACTGCCGATCGCCACCACTGCCCGCTCGGGTCGCACGTTGAACACCTCGAGGATGCCCATCACCCCGGAGACGAGAGCAATCAACACGAGCAGGCCGGCCCCCACTCGAACAGTCATCGGTGCTCCGCGGGAGCCCGCGCCGGTTGTCGTTGTCACGGGACCAATCTAGTCACGCGGCGCGAAAGCCCTTGTCATGCCCTTATATTGGAGGGCAGATCCTCTGTGCTCACAGGAATTGTGAGCCGCGTGACGGACTCAACCCTTGTATTCCACACGGATACTTGCCAATCTTGGTGGGTCAACACACACAGGCACCCAGCCCTCGCCGCAGCGGCGCGACCGGAGACCGGGCTGCCTCCGAAGTTAAGGATGGCTTAAACAATGGATTGGCGCCACAAGGCGGCCTGTCTGGATGAGGATCCCGAACTCTTTTTTCCGATCGGGAACACGGGCCCCGCACTCCTGCAGATCGAGGAAGCCAAACAGGTCTGCATGCGTTGCGATGTTCGCGAAGCCTGCCTCCAGTGGGCTCTCGAAGCCGGCCAGGATCATGGAGTTTGGGGCGGCCTGTCAGAGGACGAACGACGGGCCATGAAGCGACGCGCCGCACGATCGCGCATTCGCACGGCCTGACAAACGATCTCCCGCCTGACAGGCGAAACAGATGAAACCCGGATGACACCATCCGGGTTTTTCAGGCCCTGATGCTGGTCAGCCCGCCTCCAAGTCGCCCAGCAGCTGGTCATGGATCGGGAGCGTGATCACCGCTCGGGAACCTCTCCCTTCGGCATTGTTCGCCAATTCGAACGTCCCGCCCAGATCGGCCATGAGCGTACCAACGATGCTGAGGCCCAGGCTGCGCGAGCCCTCCAGGGTGAAATCCGCAGGCAGCCCGGCACCGTCGTCGATGACCTCCACGATCAACCGAGCGTTCTCCCGGTGGGGCAGGACGCGCACCAAGCCGCTGTGGGCATCGGCCAGGCCATGCTCGAGCGCGTTCTGGCACAGCTCCGTGACCACCAGGGAGAGGTTGGTCGCCACGTCGGCGGGCACCAGCCCGAACGAGCCCTCGCGGCGCGTCTGCACAGTGTCACCGCGGGTCAGCGCCAACCCGCCCACCATGGCGAGCATCCGATCCGCGACGTCGTCGAACTCCACGGCGTCGTCATAGGACTGGGACAGTGTTTCGTGGACCACGGCGATCGCCGCCACGCGCGAGACGGCCTCGGTGAGCGCCGCGCGGGCCTCGGGGGACTGGATTCTCCGGGCCTGCATGCGCAGGAGGGCAGCGACCGTCTGGAGGTTGTTCTTGACGCGGTGGTGGATCTCCCGGATCGTGGCGTCCTTGGTGACCAGCTGCCGTTCGCGTTTGGTCAGCTCGGTGACGTCCCGGCACAGGACCACCACACCCGCCGATTTCTCTCCATCGGTCAGGGGCAGCAATCGGAGACGGATCGCGATCATGCCGACCGCCACCCCGATCTCGGTCGCCTCGCCCAGCGCAAAAGCCTCCTCCAACGGGTCCGGCGCTTCGCTGTCCCAGTCCACCGGGACCTGCAGTGAGCGGGTGATGGCGGGCAGGTTCTCGTCCTCGAGATCCGCCGCCAGGCCCATGCGGCGGTAAGCGGTCACTGCGTTGGGCGTCGCGTACATCACATTCAGGTGCGCATCCAACCGGATGAGGCCATCGCCGACGCGGGGGCTGATCACCGGATCACTGGGCAGACCGGGGACCGGGAACTCCCCGCGCGACAGCATGTCGGTGAGAGTCTCGGCGATCTCCAGATAGGTGTCCTCCAGGGAGCCCGGCGCTCGCACGCCCATCTGGTTGGTGTGCCGTTCGACGACAGCGATGACCCGATCGGACCGTTTGATGGGGATGGCGTGGACCTCGACGGGTACGCCGGCCTGGAGCTTGTTCTCGGAGGTCTCGACGATCGCCCCGCTGAAATAGGCCTCGGGGACCCCCTGCTCGGAGTGATAGGCCAGCCGGTCGCCCGCAACGTCGTCGTCCAGGGCGGTCGGCCCCGTGGTCGGCCGAATCTGGGCGACGGCCCAGAAGATGTTCGGGTCCCGATCGGGCACCCACAGAACGAGATCGGAGAAAGAGAGATCCGCAACTAGCTGCCACTCAGCCACGAGCCGGAGAAGGAAGGCCTCGTCATCGGCGCTGATGTCGGCGTGGTCCCGCATCAACTGAGTCATCAGTTGCATGCCCACACCTTAGTCAGGGAAGCGAAGCTCCACCTTTGCGGGGCATCAGTGCCCCGGAATTTCCTGCGCCGGGCGCACGCAGTTAGAATCGCTCGTCGGTCGCCGCCCGGTGACTGGCGTCCCAGGACGTCGCGAGAGCACTGAAGGAGGCAAGCATGGGAAAGACCGGTCGCAAGCGTCGCTCACGTCGCAAGAGCAACGCGAATCACGGCAAGCGCCCCAACTCCTGAGCCCGGCCTCACCTGACCGGTCAGCCGGTCCGGCGGCTCATCCCGCGCGCCAGCGCGTGATCGAGGTCATGATCGTCACCCGCAGCTGCTGGGGCGCCTTTTCCGCCCGGCAGCAGCGGTTGACGAGCTGCTTGAGAGCAAACACCACGTCATAGTCGTCGAGACACTGTTCGCAGGCGTCCAGATGCGCCTGGATGGCCTCCGCCGCCGTCGTTCCGTCCAATTCGTGGTCGAGGAACTCGTTCATCCGCTCCAGGATCGCCGAACACTCGGACGCCTGGTGAAGTCCTGCCAGGGGATCGGCATCGCTGCTCATTCCGCTGCCTCCTGGGGAATCAGGCCGTTCTCCCGCGCATAGTCGGCCAGTGCCTCACGCAGTTGGCGACGGCCGCGGTTGAGTCTGGACATCACTGTGCCGATGGGCGTGCCCATGATCTCGGCGATTTCCTTGTAGGCGAAGCCTTCGACGTCCGCCAGATAGACCGCCAGCCGGAAGTCCGGGGACAGCTCCTGCAACGCCGCCGTCACCACGGTGTCGGGCATCCGGTCCAGCGCCTCGACCTCCGCCGAACGCAGCCCGCGGGAAGTATGTGAGGCCGCACGCGCCAACTGCCAGTCCTCGACGTCCTCACCGTCGGCGATCTTCGGGGAACGCTGGGCCTTGCGATAGGTGTTGATGAAGGAATTGGTCAGGATCCGATAGAGCCAGGCCTTGAGGTTGGTGCCGGGCTTGTATTGGTGGAACGACGCATAGGCCTTCGCATAGGTCTCCTGGACCAAATCCTCCGCATCGGCGGGGTTCCGCGTCATCCGGAGTCCGGCCCCATAGAGCTGGTCCAGGTATTCCAGTGCGTCCCGCTCGAAACGGGCATCCCGCTCCTCCGGCGTCTCGGTCGCCAGGTCCACATCCGCGTCGGGGGGCAACGGAGTGGCGGCAGGCTGATCGGCCCGATCTGGTGAGTCCGGGCTGGTGGATTCATCGGTCCGCGGCAGTGTCATCACATAGGACAGTACCGGGCTCTGGAATTCGCAGGTAACCATCACCCCCTCAACAGCCGATCGCGGCGGGCTATTCCCGATCGACGGCTGCCTCCCCCGTGATGTCCCGTCCATGCACCTGATCAAGGAACTCGGCGACCGTGCTGACGAGCAGCTCCGCTACCGCGGCCTGGTCGAGAGGCCCACGCTTGGCGGGCCTGAATTCATGCCTGCACCCGGGCACGGGCACGACGGTGTGGTTCTTGACTCCCCTCAGGGTGACGGCCATCTCGGCCGGCGTACCGAAAGGGTCCCTCTCCCCCTGCACCACCAGGACCGGGCAGTCGGGCGCCAGCAGTTCGGGGGCGCGACTGGATTCGGGTTTGCCGGGCGGGTGGAGTGGGAAGGACAGGGCTACCACGGCCAACACGCCCTCCGGGTCGGTCGCCGCGGAGCGACAGGCCACCCGGGCGCCCGCACTCCGCCCGCCCAGCACGAGGGGGAGATCAGGCAAGAACGTCCGAACGTACGCGCGAGCCGCACGCCATCCCCGATCGAGCTGCGTCGGGACAGGGGCGACCTTCTTGCCCGCCGTCCGCCAAGGCTGTTCGAACCTCAGCACCGCGACCCCTCGGTTGCTGAGCCTCGTCAACGCCTCAAGATCCGGTGCGTCGACCCCACCACCGGCGCCGTGTCCGAGGAGGAGGACCAGACGGGTGTCAGCGGGAACGGCACTGAACATCCGCGCAGGGCCCAGCTCGGTCTCCAGGGACTCGATCGTCCCGGGGGTCCCTGTCGCCGCGCTCCCGGTCACCTGTCCTCCAGGGGCAGCACGAGCTCGGGCCCGTTGTTGCGTACGTTTCCCACCGCCGCACCGACCGCATAGGCGTCCAACTGATCGGCGTCGGTCACCCGGAGGAGTTCGAGAGCTTCGCCGGGATCGGTCCGCTTCGGGTCCAGCCAGTCCGCCCAGGCATCGCGCTGGATGATCATCGGCATTCGGTCATGGATATGCCCCAGGGCGTCCGTCGCGCTGGTGGTGATGATCGAGCAGGTGCTCAGCCACGCCTCGGGGTCACCCTGGGGGCGGCTGTCGTCCCGCCAGAACTCATAGATCCCCGCCATCACGAGCAGCTCGCCGTCGGCGCGGTGGATGAAGAAGGGCTGCTTCTTCGTGGAGTCGGCGCCGGCGTACCACTCGTAGTAGCCGTCCGCTGGCAACAGACAGCGCCTGGCCGCGAAAGCCTTCCGGAAAGAGGGCTTCTCTGCCACGGTCTCGAATCGCGCGTTGATCAGGCGAGCACCGCCTCGCGGGTCCTTGGACCACGACGGCACCAGGCCCCAGCGCAGCCGAACCAGCTTGCGGACCGCGTCTGCGCCCTGCTCGTCCCTGGGCAACCGTTCGACGATCGCGGGCACCGGGTCGGTCGGAGCCACGTTCCAGCTCGGTCCCTCGGGCGCCTCGGTCACTTCGTCGATGTCGAACTCCTCGACGAGTTCTGCCACGTCCGCGGAGGCTGCATATCGTCCACACACGAGGTCCACGGTAGCCCGGCACCCGCAGGAGTCATCGCCCACGGAGGCCTCGCATCGACTTATCCCTGCATCGTCAGAAGGGCGCCGGGGCGTCAGGGTCGACGTCGGGCCAGCCGCTGTCCGGGGGGGCGCATGGTCCCGTCCCACGGGAGCGGAGTGTCTGGGTCCGTGATGACCTCCGGGTGCAAGGATGCCTGAGGCAACCGCTCGCGGATCCGGCCAACGGCAGGCCCTGTGACACCCGCGGTGATCAACGCCTGCCTGGCGCGATCGGACAAGCGGACCCACGCCGGCGGCGGCGCAACATCAGGATCAGCCCGGTAGGTCCCATGCGGCGTTACCCAGAACTGCTGGCCAGCCGGAGTGACCCAGTGATAGACCCCCGGCCGGATCGTGACCGTGCGATAGCCACCGAACGTCTTCGCCCGGTGCGCCTTCGTCGACTCCGGAGCCAGGTTGTCACTGTGCGTCGGGCCATCGGGATAGGGCACCACATGATCGACTTGCACATGGCGCGAGGTGGAGCGCTGATTGCTGAACGGGAACACAACCGTCGGATTGCGCAGCTTGACGGCACGCGCGATCCGGTCCGGTATCGCATATCCCTCCACCCCCTGCGGGGCCATCGGATCGAGCACGGGCGTGATCACCACCTTTGCAGCGCGGTCGATCAAGGCCCGCACCTGGGAGATCGCGACCTCACCCAACTGCAGACACTCGCCACCGGCCCCGCGCAGCAGATCGGCCAGCGTCAGGTGCAGATCCAGGTTCAGCGTTCCGATCCGCCACGGACTCCCCAACCCGCTCACTGGTGCGTGCGGATCGCGTCCACCCGTGCCTCGGATCGTGCGCGCACCAGCACCGCTCAACTCCAGCTCCGACCCTGTTGAATCGGCAGCCCCATGCTCAGGGTCGGAAGGACGATGATCAGGAGGGATGGAACCTGTGGGAACGGGACCTGTGGGACCAGTGGGGCCGGGACCTGTGGGACCAGCGGGGCCGGGACCTGTGGGACCAGCGGGGCCGGGACCTGTGGGACCAGTGGGACCGGTGAGGTGGGCGATGGTGCCGTTGAGCAGGTCGGCGGCGTGAACCGGATCGGCCAGCGCCTCCATCGCTGCCGCCCGAAGTTCATCACGGGCCCCCTCCAACCCTGCAGCCTGGAGAATGTCCGCAAGTTCGTTGAGGGTTTGGTCGAGGGCTCGCCCGGCAGGCCCGTCCAGTTGGCCCCGCACTGCCGCGGTCCCGGCCTCACCCTGGGTGATCGCCACAAAACGGGCAGCCAGTTCCTGCCTGCGCCGCTCTTGGGTCCCCTCCGGGTCCAACCGGGCGATCAACATGGCCACCCGCACCAACGTCTGATGCGCGGTCCAGCCCTCAATGAACGGGGCAATGTGGCGATCCAGCTCCTGTGCGATCTCCACGGACAAGCTCGCTGCCCGAGTATTCTGCGCCACTCGCCGGGCGAGCCAACCCCGCACCCGGCCCTGCAGAACCAGTTGCCACGTCCGCGGCAGCCGGTGCCGCAGATCCAGGACATCCGCAATCAACCCCGCAGCTGACTCCGGCGAGATTCCCAACGCGGGCCCGACCTCAAAGGTGATGAACTCGGCCACCTCTGGAGTCCCGTCGGCCCCGAACTGCCACAGCCGTTCGCCGTGCAATGCCCGCGGCGCTCCGCCGCCATGGACCTCGGCGGCTTCTTCCGCATTGTCCACCCACGCATAGGCATCCGCGGCCACAGCAATCAGCGCGAGCTGATCTGCCTCGGCCTCGCGCTGCCGCTCCGCGGCGGCACCCAGGCTCGCAATCACTCGCACCCGATCCCAGCCCCCTTGGGGCTCCGGCACCCGCGTGTGCAGCCGCAAGCCTGGGTCGGGCTCCTCCGAGTCAGGGCACGGCTGAGGTTCTCGCGCCCGAGTCGGTGCTCCTCGCGACTCCGAGGAGCCTGAAGAAGCTCCGTCGCCCTCGCGCGCAGAGTCATCGTCGTCACCGCACGCACATCCATCCGGGAGGACCAGGACTTCATCGGGGAGGGCCGAGAGGGGGTGGGTCACCCTGATCACCTCGCTCAATCGAACTTATGATCTATAAAATAGCAACCCCGACCGACACTTTCGCCTCTTGTGCACAGGCAATCCCCAAGAACACTCGTCACCACAGCGAACCTAATGTCTGACATCTGATGTCTTGCAGGTGCCATGATAGGCACGGGTATCAGAGGGCATACCCGGAGTTGGGAGGACATCGCGATGGATGACGCTGTGCATCGTTCCCGCGACACGACCCGGGCGGTGAAGGATCTGATCCTGACCCGCAAACTTCGTCCAGGGGACCCCATGCCCACCGAAGCGGAGTTGATGGACATGCTCCAGGTGTCTCGTTCGAAGATCCGCGAGGCGATCCGCACCTTGGTGGCCCTGGACATCCTGGAGGTACGCCATGGCACCGGCACGTTCGTCGGGCAGCTCTCGCTGCAGCCCTTGGTGGAGGCCCTCGCCTTCAAGAGCCTGCTGCTGCCCGGTCAGGATCTCGCGGTGCTGCGCCAGATCGTGGGCGTGCGGGCTGCCCTGGACCAGGCCTTGGCGCCGGAGGTGGTCCACCGGCTGACCGGCGAAACGGCATCCGAACTGCATGGGCTGTGTGACCGGATGCGGCAAGCAGCCCCTCGCGGCGAGGATTTCGCCGAAGCCGACCGGTCGTTCCACCTCCTGCTAGGAAAGACCCTGGGCAATCCGCTCCATGGCCAACTCATCGCGGCCTTCTGGGACGTCCACACGATCGTCACCCCCGGGCTCGGCATCGGGACCACGAGAGACACCGTGGACTCCGCCCGGGCCCACCTGAAGATCGTCGAGGCCGCCGTGGCCGGGGATCTCGAGGGCTACCGCGCCGCGGTCGACGCGCATTACGCACCCCTGCTCCGGGCCCTCGACACGAGCGAGAAGCAGGAGCCCGGCGACAACGACACGCTGGATGCACCATGATCGTGCTGCGAGCGGCACACGTGTTCACCGGCGAGGTCGAGCACAGCCCTGGTGAGGTGATTCTCGACGGCGAACGGATCGTGCACGTGGGGCCGATCGGCGAACGGCCGTCGGATACCGGCGAGACTGTTGACCTCGGCGACGTCACGCTCGTCCCAGGTTTCGTGGACGCGCACAGCCATGGCGCAGCCGGGGTGGCCTTCAGCGAGGACCCGGAGCGGGTGCTGGCCCTCCACCGCGCGCATGGCACCACCAGCCTGATCGCCTCGCTGGTGACCGAACCGCTCGATGTGCTGCACGAGCAGATCACCCGGCTCGCACCGCTCGTGCACGCTGGCACGCTGGCCGGCATCCACCTCGAGGGTCCGTGGCTGGCGGCGGCGTACAAGGGGGCCCACGCCGAGGAACATCTCCGCGATCCCGACCCGGACGAGGTGCGAGCAGCCCTGGACGCGGGCGACGGGGCGGTCCGCATGGTCACCCTTGCCGCGGAGCGGCCCGGCGGATTGGCGAGCATCGCGCTGCTTCGCGAGCGGGGAGTGGTGGCCGCGCTCGGCCACACCGCTGCAGACCACGCCACCGCGATGGCCGCAATCAAGACCGGCGTCACGGGAGCCACGCATCTGTTCAACGCGATGCCGGCTCTGCATCACCGCCATCCGGGGCCTGTCCTCGCCCTGCTCAATGACCCGAGAGTCTGGTTGGAGGTGATCCTCGACGGGGTGCACCTCTCCCCCGATCTCGTCGCCTGGCTCTTCGAGATCCACCCCGACCGGCTCGTCCTCATCACCGATGCGATGGCTGCGACCGGTTGTTGCGACGGCGCCTATCGGCTCGGTTCCCTCCCCGTGGAGGTCAGGGACGGGATCGCCCGGATTGCGGGTACGCGGACGATCGCGGGCAGCACCCTGACCCTCGACGCGGCCCTCGGCCGGGCCGTGGGCGCGGGGGTGGACTGGCGCACAGCCGTGCGGTCGCTCACAGTGCTACCCGCGCAGTACCTTGGTTTGCCGGATGTGGGACACCTTCACCCAGGTGCCAGAGCGGACCTCGTTGCGCTCGATCCGCACTGGAAAGTGGCCGGAGTGTGGCACCGCGGGAGACAAGTCGACACCACCCCCGGTGTTGGCATTGCCGGTCCAGCACGATAAACATGGACGCATGAACCTGCTGCGTGCCGCCGCCCGAGCCATGCTCGCCGGCTATTTCGTCGTGAACGGCGTGAAGGCTCTCAAGGATCCCGCACCCTATGCGGTGGAACAGGAGCGATTCGCGTCGACTGTCGTGCCCCTCGCCCGCAAGGTCGCTCCCGAACAGGTGGCCGCCGCTGTCCCCGAGGACGCCGAGACCCTGGCCCGGATCACCGGTGGACTGCAGGTCGCCGGTGGCCTCGGACTCATCTCCGGCAAGGGCCGCCGCTTCGGCGCGGGCCTGATCGCCGCGTCGATGATTCCGCAGCTCATGGGCTTCTCCGCCAAGGGCCTGACCCCGGAGGAGAAGGCCCTGGCCCGCAACGACCTGCTCAAGAACGTGGCCCTGCTCGGTGGCTCGCTGATCGCGGCCGGCGACACCGAAGGCCGGCCCGGACTCGCTTGGCGTGCCCAGGATTCCGCCGCCAAGCTGTCGCGCAACATGGAGCAGACCCGCAAGTCGCTCTCCAAGGACGCTGCTCTCACCAAGATGCAGCTCGGGCGTCAGATGGACAATGTCAAGCATCGGGTCGCACTGCAGGCAAAGGATCTGGCCCACTGAGCCGTCGATAGACTCCGCACTGTGACTAACGACCCGAACACTGCGTCCCTGCCGGTCCGCCCGCGGCGGGCGGTCGATTCGGGCCAATGGCCCGCGCCGATCGCGACCGAGCCCGTGCATGCGACCGTCCGGATTCCCGGGTCCAAGTCGGAAACCAATCGCGCGCTCGTTCTCGCGGCGCTCGCCGACGGCCCTTCCCGGATCACCGGCGGTCTCGATGCGCGGGACACCCAGCTCATGCGGGACGGGCTCCGCCGGCTCGGGGTCTCGATCGAGGAGGCCCACGGGACGTGGACCGTCACCCCGCCCCGTGCGCTGGCGTCCGAACCCGCGACCGTCGACTGCGGCTTGGCCGGAACCGTCATGCGCTTCCTGCCGGCACTCGCGGCGCTGGGCCCCGGGCCCGTCGAGTTCGTCGGTGATCCACAGGCCGAGGCCCGGCCCATGGGGCCGGTGCTCGACGCGCTCTATGACATGGGTGCCGAGGTCACTCCTGGCACCGCGACCCTGCCGTTCACCATCGGCGGGCGGGATGATCTCCCCGGCGGCCCGATCCGACTGGACTCCTCGAGGTCCAGCCAGTTCCTCTCCGCGTTGCTGCTCATCGGGGCCAGGTGCGCACTCGGCCTCTCCGTCGAGGACATCGGACCGAACCTGCCGAGCAAACCCCACATCGACATGACGATCGCCATGCTGCGGGAGCGCGGCGTGCGGGTGGATGACTCCGAGCCGGGCCGCTGGCGGGTCGAGCCCGGCCCGATGGCAGCCCGGGACGTCGTCATAGCGCCGGATCTGTCCAATGCCTCCCCGTTCCTCGCCGCTGCGGTCATCACGGGGGGCCGGATCACCGTCCCGAACTGGCCGGCCAGCACCCAGCAGCCGGGCGACCGAGTGCGCTCCATTCTCGCCCAGTTCGGCGCCAAGGCCGTCCTCGAGAACGGCGCCCTCACTGTGACGGGCGACGGCGTCGTGCACGGCGTGGATCTGGACCTTTCCGACGTCTCCGAACTCACCCCCGTCATCGCCGCCCTCGCCGCCGTGGCGCGCGAGAAGTCCCATCTGCGGGGGGTGGGCCACATCCGCGGCCACGAGACCGACCGGCTCGCAGCGCTCGAGACCGAACTCAACAATCTCGGTTCCCACGTCCACCAGACCGATGACGGACTCGTGATCCATCCACGCGTGCTGCACGGGGGCGAGTGGGGCACCTATGCGGACCACCGGATGGCCCATGCCGGCGCGCTCCTGGGCCTCATCGTGGATGCCGTCACCCTTGACGACATCGGTTGCACCAGCAAGACGATGCCCGACTTCCCGCTGCTGTGGACCCAGATGCTCATCGACTCCGACGAATGGCTGGACCAGCAGATCGCCGCCGAGCGCGGTGCGGAAGAAGGCGCCCAGTGATCCGTCGGCGGGGAAGTTTCCACTATGACGATCACTCGGTCTTCGATCGACCACGCCGCCGCAGTCGACCCCGCACGAAGCAGCGGCCGGACTATTCCGACGCACCGGTGGGGCTGGTCACCACCGTGGATCGGGGCCGCTATCGCGTCCTCCTGCTCGATGAGTCCTATGACCCGGTGGGCCCGTCCGTCCAGTGCACGAAGGCCCGCTCGCTCGGCCGCAAGTCGGTGATCGTGGGCGACCGGGTCCGTCTCGACGGGGATGTGTCCGGGATGGAGGGCACCCTCGCCCGCATCGTCGAGGTGCTGGAGCGCACCACCATGCTGCGGCGCACCGCTGACGACGACGATCCGTTCGAGCGTCCCGTCGTCGCCAACGCCGATCAGCTCGTGATCGTGACCGCTCTTGCCGATCCCCCGCCGCGTACGGGGATGATCGACCGCATCCTGGTCGCCGGCTATGACGCCGGTCTGGACCCCGTGCTCTGCCTCACCAAAGCCGATCTGGCCTCCCCCGACGAGCTGATGGCGGCGTACGCCCCACTCGGCGTCCCGGTCGTCGTCACCCAGCCGGGCGCCGATCTCACTGAACTCCGCGCGCTGTTGGCCGACAAGGTCTCCGTGCTCGTCGGCCACTCCGGAGTCGGCAAGTCCACCTTGGTCAACGCCCTCATTCCGGGGATCGATCGCGCCACCGGCGGCGTCAACGTCGTCACCGGCCGTGGCCGCCACACCTCCACCTCGGCGATCGCACTGCAACTGCCCGATGATGGCGGCTGGGTGGTCGACACGCCCGGCGTACGCTCATTCGGTCTCAGCCACGTCACCCCCGCCGACGTGCTCAAGGCCTTCCCCGACCTGGTGTCCTTTACCGCGGATTGCCCCCGCGGCTGCAGCCATGACGACGATGCACCCGCCTGTGCTCTCGACGAGGCCTGGCAGAGTGGGGACGTGCCCCGGGCCCGCGTGGAGTCGTTCCGGCGGATGATCACCGCGCGCAAACTTCCCCACGAGATGTAATGGGCTCCCGCGCAGCAAGGGCCTAGCCTGTGGCCATGAGCGTGCGTCCGACTTCCCCGTCCGGCTATACCGAGGATCTGCGACTGGCCCACATGATGGCCGACAACGCGGACTCCATCACGATGGCGCGGTTCAAGGCGCAGGACCTCGAAGTGTCCGCCAAACCCGACATGTCCAATGTGACCGACGCCGATCTCGCCGTCGAGGAGTCCTGCCGAGGGACCCTCGCCAAAGCCCGTCCCCGCGACGCGGTCCAGGGGGAGGAATTCGACGACACCGGGTGGGGTCCCCGCCGCTGGGTGATCGACCCCATCGACGGCACGTCCAACTTCGTCCGCGGAGTGCCGGTCTGGGCCAGCCTGATCGCACTCATGGTCGAGAACGAAGTCGTGGCCGGCGTCGTCAGCGCCCCCGCCCTCGGCCGTCGCTGGTGGGCCGTGAAAGGCGCCGGGGCCTTCATGGGCCGGTCCCTCCACCAGGCACAGCGGATCGGGGTGTCCCGGGTCTCGGATATCCGGGATGCGTCACTGTCCTATTCGTCACTCCACGGGTGGGTCGCGGAAGGCATGGGCCAGCACTTCGTGGACCTCATGCGGTCTGTGTGGCGCAGTCGGGCCTATGGAGATTTCTGGTCCTACATGCTTGTGGCGGAGGGTGCCGTGGACATCGCCTGCGAGCCCGAGCTGTCACTGCACGACATGGCGGCCCCCAGCATCGTCGTCGCCGAGGCGGGCGGGCAGTTCACGTCGGTCGAGGGTGCTCCCGGGCCCGTCGGACCGGGTGCCATCGCCACGAATGGGTTCCTGCATGACTTGGTTGTGGAACAATTGACCGCAGGCGGAGCTGTCGACCCGGAGGCCCGGCGCCGCCCCGAGAACTGAGATGGCCCGGAGGCGCCTGCGGCTATGAATGGCGCGATATCTGACGCGGCACTGCGGGATCAGCCCTTGGTGGTCACCTGACGCAGCCGCACGGTCTCCGGCAGGTTGCGCAGCACCTCGGCGAGTTCATCGACGCGGGCGCCGGAGACATCGGTGATCACATAACCCAGCTCGCCGTGGGTCGCCAGCGTCTGCCGGTCGATGTTGACCTCATGATCGGCGATCGCCTGGTTCATCCGGGCGAGCACACCGGGAACATTCGTGTGCAGATGGAGGAGCCGGACGGTCACGCCGTTGTCCACCTGGGCCTGCGGCATGTTGACCGCCATCACGGTCGAGCCGGTCTCATGGAAGTCGACCAGCTTCTTGGCGACGAACGAACCGATGTCCTGCTGGGCCTCCGCCGTGGAGCCACCGATGTGGGGCGTGAGGATCACATTGGGGATGCCCTGCAGCACGGACGCGAAGGGGTCGCCGTTGGCCTTGGGCTCCTCCGGGAACACGTCGACCGCGGCGCCGGCGATGTGACCGGAGAGCAGGTTGTCCCGAAGCGCCTCGTGATCGACGACGAAACCACGCGCCAGATTGAGGAACAGGCTGCGACGACGCATCATCGCGAACTCCTTGGCACCGAAGAAGCCCGCGTTGCCGGGGCGTCCGTCCACGTGGAGGGAGATCGTCTCGGCGGTGTTCAGCAGCTCCTCCAGCGACGAGCAGCGCTGGGCATTGCCGAGGGCGAGGCGGTCGACGATGTCGTAGTAGTAGACCCGCATGCCCATCGACTCCGCCACCACGGACAACTGGGAGCCGATGTTGCCATAACCGACGATGCCGAGCGACCGGCCACGGACCTCGTGGGCGCCCTTGGCGGACTTGGCCCAGCGGCCCTCGTGCAGCGCCGAGGACTTGTCGAACAGCCGGCGCGCCATCACGATGATTTCGCCGATGGCGAGTTCCACGACGGAGCGGGTGTTGGAGAACGGTGCGTTGAACGTGGGGATGCCGTGGGCGGCAGCCACCTCCAGATCGATCTGGTTGGTGCCGATGCAGAACGCGCCGATCGCTTCGAGCTCCGGGCGCGCGGTCAGCACCCGGGCGGTCACCTGGGTCTTGGATCGGATGCCGAGCAGAGAGACGCCGTCCAGTGCCTCGATCAGCTCGTCCTCGTCCATCGCGCCACTGTGGTGGGTCACCTCGAACCCGCGGCCCTCGAGGACCTTGACAGCGTCGGGGTGGATGTTTTCCAGGAGCAATGCCTTCACGGCGCGTGAGTCTAATCCGCCGGGCCAAGATCTCCCGGCTGAGTTCCGGTCTGCGGTCCGTGCGGTCGGTTCCGCCGTGAGTCAGTCGAGCCGGATGCGCGGCACGGCGGCCAGCAATTCGGCCGTGTACGCCGCAGCGGGCGCCGCGTACACCTGCTCTGTCGGCCCCGCCTCCTCGACCTTGCCGCGGCGCATGACCAAGACCTCGTTGCAGATGTGCCGGACCACCATCAGATCGTGACTCACGAAGACGAGCGTCAGACCGAAGTCGTCCACGAGGTGGTCGAGCAGGTTCAGGACCTGGGCGCGCACGGAGACATCCAGAGCGGACACCGGTTCATCGGCGATCAGCACCTCGGGACTGGGCGCGAGGGCCCGGGCGATCGCAATGCGCTGGCGCTGGCCACCGGAGAACTCATGCGGATAGCGTTTGCCGGAATCAGCGGGCAGGCCCACTGCGTCGAGCACCTTCGCCAGCCGGGCACCCCGGTCGGTCGGGATGTCCGAGCGGGTCCGCAGCAGGCGCGAGCGCAGGGGTTCACAGATGATGTCCCCGACCGTCATCCGGGGGTTCAACGACGAGCGCGGATCCTGGAACACCATCTGAACCTTGGCGCGCAGAAAACCCAGGCGGCGTTCGGGCAGCCCCTCGATCGGGCGCCCGTGGAACCGGATCGTCCCGGAGGTCGGTCGATCCAACGCCGCCATCATTCTGATGAGCGTCGACTTTCCGGAGCCTGCCTCCACCACGATGCCCAGTCGTGCCCCCTTCTCGAGGGTCAGGGACAGGTTGTCCACGGCGACCACCGGGGACCGGCCGGACGCGTCGAAGACCCGGCGGACGTTCTCCAGCACATAGACGGGTTCTGTCATTTCCTGTTCGGTCATCGCAGACTCCGGTCGAAGAAGTCCGAGACCACGGGCAACCGTTCCCCCGGCTCGACCTGGTCGAGACGGGCGGTGGCGATCAGCCCCTTCGTATATCCGTGCCTCGGCTCGGTGAAGATCTGCCGTGTCGTGCCCCGTTCGACGACCTCCCCCTCGAGCATCACCATGATGTCGCCGCACACCTGGGAGACGACGGCGAGATCGTGGCTGATGAACAGACAGGCCGCACCCACCGCGTCCAGGGCATCATCCAGCAGCCGCAGCACCCGGGCCTGGACCGTCACGTCGAGGGCCGTGGTCGGCTCATCGCAGATGACCAGGGACGGCCGGTTGATCAGGGCCATCGCCAGCACCACACGCTGGCGCTGTCCACCGGAGAGCTGGTGCGGATAGGACATCGCGATGCGCTGTGGATCGGCCAGCCCGACCTGGTCGAGGATGTCCAGGACCTCGGCACGAGCGCGGTGCCGGTTGCTGTCCGGACGCTGGTGCAGCAGCCAGACCTCGGCAACCTGCCGGCCGACCCGCATCGTCGGGTCGAGCGCGGTCATCGGCTCCTGGAAAACCATCGTCATCACGTCGCCGCGAAGTCTGGAGATCGCGCGGTCCGAACGACCGACGATCTCCTGGCCCGCTACCTTGATCGATCCGGTGACCGTGGCTGTCTCGGCCAACAGCCCCATGACCGCGAGTGCGGTCACCGACTTGCCGGAGCCGGATTCCCCGATGAGTCCGAGTCGCTGGCCCCGGGCGAGTGTGAAGTCGACTCCGTGCAGCACCTCGCGGCGTTCCTTGCCGAATGCGACGCGCAGGCCCTTGACCTCGACGAGGGTCTCCCCCAGCGGTCGCGTCGGGTCGGCGCGCAGATCCTGTGGTGGTGGGGTCGTCATCGCAGCTCCCGCAGGCGGGGATCGAGCAGGTCTCGCAGCCCGTCCCCGAGGAGATTGAACCCGAGCACGGCCAGAGCGATCGCCAGGCCCGGCCAGAGAGCCTGGAGCGGATCGGCGAACATGTAGGTCTGGGCCTCCCTGAGCATGCGTCCCCATGTGGGGACCGGGGGCGGCGTACCCAATCCCAGATAGCTCAGCGCGGCCTCCGCCAGGATCGCGATGCCGAACGACACCGACGCCTGCACCCCGATGACCGGGGCGATGTTGGGCAGCACGTGCCGCCAGGCGGTCGCGAGCCGACCGGTCCCGGACGCGCGCGCGGCAAGAACATAGTCCGACGACATGACACTCAGCGTCGCCGCTCTCGCCACGCGGGCGAACGCGGGGATCGTCGCGATGCCGATGGCCGTCATCGCCGTCCACGTCGAGCCGCCGAAACCGGCCGCCAGCAGGATCGCCAGCAACAGCGCCGGGAAGGCGTACAGCACGTCCACCCCGCGCATGATCACTTCGCTGATCCAGCTGGGTGCCATGCCGGCGATCATTCCGAGGGGTACGCCGACCACGGCGGCGATCGCCACCGCGATGATGCCCACCATCAGGCAGATACGGGCCCCGGACATCAGCATCGACAGGATGTCGATGCCGTAGTTGTCCGTCCCGAGCAGATGCGGCCAGCTCGGACCGAGCAGGCGGACGTCCGGGCGTACCCGAATCGGATCGAACGGGGTCCAGAACTGGGCGACGGCGGCGACGAGGACGACACAACCGACGAGGACGACGCCTGCCCACAGGCCGGCGCGCTTCATCGGGCACCCCTGGCACGCAGGCGCGGGTCGAGCGCCACATAGGACAGATCAACCAGCGCGTTGATGACCAGGACGATGAACACGAGCAGCATGACCGTCCCCTGCACCACGATCATGTCGCGCTGGGATACCGCCTGCAGCAGCATCGACCCCAGACCGGGGAGGGTGAACACGGATTCGATGACGATCGCACCGACGAACAGGGTCGAGAACTGCAGGCCCAGCACCGTCACGACAGAGATCGAGGCATTCCGCAGACCGTGACGGATCAGGGCGGGGAACTGCCGCCAGCCGATCGCCCGTGCAGTCCGGTAGTAGTCCTCCGCCAGGACCTCGATGATCGCCGAGCGGACATAGCGGGCGATCACGGCCGCCTGGACGATGGCGAGCGAGACCACTGGCAGCGCGAGGTGCCGCAGCCACTGGACGGGACTCGACGTCAGGGGGACATAACCGTTGGCCGGGAACCAGCGCAACTGGACCGCGAAGATATAGATGCCGATGATGCCGGCCCAGAACGCCGGGATCGCCAGCCCGATCTGCGACAGCCCGGAGGCCGCGAACCCCTCGATGTGTCGGCGCCGCAGCGCGGCCACCATGCCGACGGGGATCGCCAGGACAAGCGCGACGAGCATCCCCAGGAACACCAGCCAGAAGGTGACCGGGAACTTCATTCCGATCTGTTCCGCGACCGGGCGACGCGTCAACAGCGAGGTGCCGTAATCACCGGTGAGCATGCCACCGACCCACTCGACATAGCGGACCGGCCCCGGTCGGTCGATGCCCAACTGCTGCCGCAACGCCTCCACCGCTTCCGGTGAGGCGCCCTGGCCGAGCATGACCGTGGCGGCATCCCCGGGCAGGGTCTCACTGATCAGGAAGATGAGGACGGACGCCAAACCCAGGCTGACGACGAAAATCACCAGCCGGGTGACGATCCACCTGAAGAGGCGCATGGCAGCAGCGAAAGACTCCTAGTCGGCCTGTCAGCCGGCGGCAATCGTGGTGACGTCGAAGCTCAACGTGGTGGCGTTCTCCGGCACCCCGGTGATGTTCGGTGTGGTGATCACCAGGTTGGGCAACAGGAACAGCCAATCCGCGGCCGCATCCTGGCTCATCAGGCGAGCGGCCTCCTTGAGCTTCTCGGCCTGCTCGTCCGCAGGACCGGTGTCGGCCTCGTTCACCAGACGCTGGAACTCCTCACTGTTGTAGTGGAAGTAGTAGTCCGGGTTCGCGAAGCGCACGATGTCCCGGGCCTCCACGTGGGCGACGATCGACATGTCGTAGTCGCCGTTCGTCAGCACGGTCTCGACCCAGCGGGCCGGGAACTCCAGTTGCTCGATCTCGGCCTCGATCCCGACCTCGCGCAGCTGCGACTGGACGAACTGTCCGGCCGACCCTGCGTACGGCAACGTGGGCAGGCGGAGACGCAGGCGCAGGTTCTGTACGCCGGCTTCCTCCAGCAGGGCCTTCGCACGCTCGGGGTCATAGGGGAAGTCGCCCGTGCGGTCCTCGAACCACGGATCGGTCGGGGGCACCATCGCGCCGATCAGCTCACCCTTGCCGGCCCAGACCGTGTCACGGAGTGCTTCCTTGTCGATGGCGTGCCGGATCGCCTGGCGCACCCGTGGGTCGTTCAGGCCCTCGGAATTGTTGTTCATCGACAGCACGACCTCACCATTGGTGGTGCCCTCGATGACCGTGAAACGGTTCGTGTCGCTGAACTGCGGCAACGCGGCAGGGGCCTGCAGGTTGGAGATGATGTCGAGGTCACCCGCCAGCATGGCGGCATTCATCGCGTTGGGGTCCGTGAAATAGCGGAAGGTGACGTTCTCGAACCGAGCCGGGGTGGCCCAGTAGTTCGGGTTCTTCACCAGGCTGACCGACGAGTTGGGGATCCACGTGTCGAGCTGGAACGGCCCGGAGCCCGTGGTCTTGTTGGCCAGATCCTCCGTGGACTCGGAGTCGAACACGATCCCACCGGTCGACGACATGTCCCACAGCCACATGTTGCTCGGCTGATTGAGCACGACCTCCAGGGTCTTCGCGTCCACCGCGCGCGCCGACTCCACCACGGACATCTGCTTCTTCAGCGTGGCCGTGGTGGTGCCGTTCTGGATCCGCTCGATGCTCCACACGACATCCTTGGCCTCGACCGGCCGCCCGGACGCGAACTTCGCAGCGGGATCGATCTGGAAGGTGTAGGTCAGGTTGTCGGGCGACACGTCCCACTTCTGGGCGAGCAGTGGACGCAGTCGGCCCTCGGAATCAACCTTCACCAACGTCTCGTAGACGTTGTAGAGCACCACCTGCGGAATCGCCGCGGCATCGTTGGCGGTCGGATCCAGCGTGGGCGGGCTCGCGGTCGCACCGATGACGAGGTCGGATTGTTGCGTGCCTCCCTGGCTGTCACCGGGCGTTGTGCCCGTGCCCTGCGTCGTGCAGGCGCTGAGCAGCAGTGCGGCAACGGCCGCCACCGCCAGGACGAGACGTCCCACAGGGCTCTTGATCATCGGACTCGACCTCCGGTCGGAGAATTTGGACGCGGAACATCTAACCACGCGACAGCAGGCTCGCACACAGTCTCACGGTCGTTGATCGGACGTGACAGAACCTTCTCGGTCGTCCATCCTCCGGCCTCCGCACTCCCTTGTGAACTTGTGGTCCGATGAGTCGGCGATGATGTGGGGGTGGACCGGTTCTCGTTGCAGCGCTTGGCCCTGCATGCCTTCGACCTGAGTGAACGCTCCTTCAGGTTCAGCCGTGCCGCCCAGCGTCGGGGGTTCGCGCGCTGGCGCAATCGGATCTGGATGATCGCCCAACAGGCCCTGGCCGCGGGCCTCGCCTGGCTGTTCGCCCAACAGGTCCTCGGGCATTCCATGCCGGTCTTCGCAGCGATCGCCGCGATCCTGACTCTCGGTTCCAGCTTCGGCCAACGGCTCAGCCGGGCTGCCGAGGTGGCGGTGGGGGTGGCCCTCGGGGTGTTCCTCGGGGACGTCTTCGTCCTGTTGTTCGACCGCGGCTGGTGGCAGATCGTCGTCGTCGTCCTCATCGCCATGTCGATCGCCATCTTTCTCCGCGCGCGCGACCTGATGGTCACACAGGCCGGCGTACAGGCCGTGGTGGTGGTCGTCATGCCCCTGGGCGACACCGTCTTCACCCGGTGGATCGATGCGCTGATCGGCTGTTCCCTGGCCCTGATCATCGCGCTGGTCGCCCCGACCGGACCGTTGCGCAAGCCGAGTGATCTGGCGGCCGGAGTGCTGAACGAGTGCGCCGCCGTGCTGGATCAGGTCCACCGGTCCCTGGATGAGCGCGATCCGGAGGCCGGCGACCGCGTGCTGGAGCGGGCCCGACAGGTCAGTGATCGGATGCAGGGTTTGGACGAGGCTGCCGCCGAGGGCCTCGCCGTGGTGCGCTATTCGCCGTTCCTGCGCCGCAGACGCTCACACATGGTGGACCTCGTCGCCCTCACCGAGCCCTTGGACCGCCTGACCCGCAACGTGCGGGTGCTGGCACGCCGCGCGGCAGTTGCGGTGTGGCACCACGAGGTGGTCCCCGAGAGCTATCTGGATCTCATGGACCTCGTGGCTGCGGAGATGAAGTCCAGCGCGGCCCAACTCGCGGCCGGCGAGCTGCCGATCGACACCCGCGCCCGGGTGATCGACCTGGGCGCCACGCACAGCAATCTCGAACTGGTCGACAAGATCTCCTCGGTGGTCATCCTGGCGCAGCTCCGATCGATACTGGTGGATCTGTTGGAGGTGACGGGGATGACGTACGCCGACGCCCGCGACGCCCTGCCGGATCGGCACTGATCACCGACCGGAGGGTTCCTCGGCCGCGGTGGCGGCAGGTTGCGGCAGGTGCGCATGCCGGACGGGCAGCAGCGGCGGCAGGTCGGTCTCGATGCGCTGCTCGATGTCCCGCACCAAGCTGCTGAAGTGGGCGTTGCAGGCACTGATCTCCGCAACGAGCTCGGCGTGGTCGGCGGGCGTGCGGAGTTCCTCCAGCTCGAGGGACTCGTCGCGGACCCGGTCCAGCTGGAGCGCGATACTGGCGATCCGGATCAGCAGGTCCTCGTTGTCTGTGCTCGACGCGAGGAAGCTCGACCAGGCGGCGAGCACGTTGGTCAGTCGGGTGCGCTCGTCCACCACGGTCAGGCGGAGCTCGTGCAGCTGCTCGATCAGGTCGGGGGCCTCGAGCGGGGGCGGCTGCGGCAGCAGGCGGGGCTTGATCATTCCCCGGCTGATCTCACTGCTGTCCTCGTCCGCGACAACATGCAGGACGTCGGTCAGGGCGAGCCGCGCCACCGGGGCCCAGCGCATGGCGGTCGACCGTGCCACGATCCGATCGAGCACCAGCACCGTGAACACGAACGTGACGAGACCGGCGGTGACACCGGCAAGGATGACGAGCTCCTGCCAGACACCCGTGGCGATGTCGATCCAGAGGATCACGATCAGCACCACGGCGGCCCCCAGGCCCAGGGCCACCCGGCGTACCCGATGTCTGTCCCGTTCGCGCATGAGCCTCTCCTTGAGCCCCATCGTTGGTGGCCTCAACCCTATCCGCAGGATAGCGATTTGCGTTCTGTGGGCAGTCGTGTAAAGTTGACCAAGCAACAACGACGCGGGGTGGAGCAGCTCGGTAGCTCGCTGGGCTCATAACCCAGAGGTCATAGGTTCAAATCCTATCCCCGCTACCACGTGCCAAGAGGCCCCCA